>ENA-ORML01000915-ORML01000915.1-human-gut-metagenome-genome-assembly--contig:-NODE-915-length-29646-cov-14.812477_pt1 | contig 29646 bp, 29 predicted proteins | sample MGYA00242103_ERZ508995 | MGnify/ENA primary metagenome ERZ508995 (study PRJEB26280, sample SAMEA2338702) | human gut metagenome | biome: human gut; feature: human-associated habitat; material: faeces... | reverse complement strand
CCCTACATGCCGATTGCCTGATTGCTGAGGTCAGTATACCACGCCTGTCATACGTTTGCAAGCAGTTTTTTGGGCTGCGCCGGAAAGTCCCCGATGCAGCGCCGGGCGGGAAAACCCACCGGTAGGGGTTGCTTTTTTCCCGGTTTTCCGATATAAAATAAGTAGCAATGGAGAAAGAAGGGAAACGCGTGAAGATTTTGTTTACCGGCTTTGAACCCTTCGGCGGCAGCTGTGAAAATCCGTCCTATGACTGCCTGAAGGGGTTACCCTGCACCGTAGGAGAGACGGAGCTTGTGACGGCGAAGCTGCCGGTTTCCTTCCGCCGGGCGCCGGCGCTGCTGCTGGAGCGGATGGGGGAGGAGCGGCCGGATGCCGTGGTTTGTCTGGGCCTGGCGGCGGGACGGAAAAAAATCTCCTTGGAAAAGGTCGGCATCAACTATGCCCATGCTCAAATTCCCGACAACGACGGCGACCGGCCGGTGGATACCCTTTTGGATCCGAATGGGCCCGCGGCGTATTTTTCCGGTTTGCCGGTTTTTGCGTTGGCGGAGGCTCTGAACCGGGAGGAAATTCCGGCGGAGGTTTCCCTCACAGCCGGTTCTTATGTTTGCAATTGCCTTCTGTACCGGCTCTTGGCAAGGGCCGGAGGCATACCGGCGGGTTTTATCCACGTTCCCGCCGCCCAGGACCTGCCGTTGGAGGTGACGGCGCATGCGATGGAGCGGACGGCGGCTTTTTTGACTGCTTGGCTCGAAAGGAGAGGCGTACATGAAATATAACTTTGATGAAATCATAGACCGAAGGAACACGGACAGTGTGAAATGGGACCGGATACCCGGTAATCCGGAGGCCATCCCCATGTGGGTGGCGGACATGGACTTTCGTTGCCCCAAACCGGTGATCGACCGGGTGCTGGAAAAGGCGGCTTTCGGCATTTACGCCTATACGGCGGTGCCCCCCGCTTTTCGGGAGGCCACTGCCGCCTGGCAAAGCCGACGCCATCACTGGGACATCGGGCAGGCCGAGGTCATTCCCATATCCAGTGTGGTTCCCGCCCTTTACACCGCCGTCGCCGCGTTTACGGAGCCGGGAGACCGGGTGATTCTCCAGCGACCGGTGTATGGGCCCTTTACCGGAGCGGTGGAGCAGCAGGGGCGGGAGGTCTCCAACAACGCGCTTTTGCTTCAGGATGGACGGTATCAGGTGAACTGGGAGGACTTAGAGCGCCGGGCGGCCGATCCCAAAGCCAAGCTGATGCTTTTGTGCAGCCCCCACAATCCGGTGGGGAAGGTATTTACCCGGGAAGAGCTGGTACGGATTGGGGAAATTTGCAGCCGGCATCAGGTGATTCTCTTTGCCGACGAAATTCACGGGGACTTTGTATACGCCGGAAGCCGTCATATCCCGGCGGCTTCGGTGATTCCCGGCTGCCTGACGGCCGTGGCGCCCAGCAAGACCTTCAATCTGGCCGCTATGAAGGCTGCGGCGGTGATCGCGCCGGACGCCGGGCTGGCTGAGCGGTTCCGCCGGGTTTTGGCGGTCAACCATGGAGACAACTTGAATATGCTGGGGATGTACGCGTATCTTGCTGCCTACGAGGCGGGGGACGACTATTTGGATCAGCTCCTTTCGTACTTGTCCGCGCAGGTGGCGCATTTGCAGCGGCGCTTGGAGGCGGAGATGCCGCAGATCCGGCTGATTGTGCCCCAGGGAACCTATTTGATGTGGCTGGACTGCCGGGCTATGGGTATGGAGCCCAAAGCGCTGTCCGACTTTTTCACCTGGAAGGCGGGGGTCGCCATGAATGCCGGGGACTGGTTCGGCCAGGAGGGCGCGGGCTTTATGCGGATGAATCTGGCCTGCCCCCGGCAGACCCTGGACCGGGCGCTGGACCGGATTGCCGAGGCTCTTGCAAAGGAAAAGAGCTTGGATTTTCGGGAAGGGACTTGCAAGTCGTAGATATATTCGGTATAATGTTATCGAATCCCGGCGGCAGGACCGCCTGGAAATATGAGCAATGGAAAGGAACGTAGCCATGCGGGAGATCAAAGGGGAAGCCATTTCCCAGGCCGTGGCCCGGCTGTGTATGAGCGCCAACCGGAATCTGCCGGAGGATGTGCGGGCATGCATCACCCGGAGCCGGGAGCAGGAGCCCTGGGAGCCGGCCCGGGGCATTCTGGACCGAATTGTGGAAAATTATGAAATTGCAGAGGAGGAGCAGCTGCCCATTTGTCAGGACACCGGCGTCGCCTGTGTTTTTCTCGATGTGGGCCAGGAGGTCCATATTCAGGGCGATCTGGAGCAAGCTGTCCATGAAGGGGTGCGTCGAGGCTATCTGGAGGCGGGACTACGGTGCTCTGTGGTGGCCGACCCCCTCCGCCGGGTCAACACCAAGGACAATACGCCGGCCATCGTGTACACCCGCCTGGTGCCGGGAGACCGCCTGAAAATCACGGTAGCCCCAAAAGGCGCAGGCAGCGAAAACATGAGCCGCATCGCCATGCTCCGTCCCTCGGATGGGGCGCAGGGAGTCAAGGACTTTGTGGTAAAGACAGTGGAGGAAGCGGGACCCAACCCCTGCCCGCCGATTGTGGTGGGCGTGGGCATCGGCGGCTGCTTTGACCGGTCGGCAGAACTGGCCAAGCGGGCGCTCCTCCGGCCCGCCGGGGAGCCGAACCCCGATCCGTTTTATGCCGCCATGGAGCGAGAGCTTCTGGACCGGATAAACGCCCTGGGCATTGGGCCGCAGGGATTGGGCGGCCGGACCACAGCTTTGGCCGTGCACATTGAGGTGGCTGCGGTACACATGGCGAGCCTGCCTGTGGCGGTCAACATCAACTGCCATGTGACGAGACACGAATCGGAGGTGTTATAAAATGGAATACAGGCTGACGGCTCCCATGACCAGAGAACAGGCCAGGCAGCTGCGGTGCGGGGATACGGTTTTATTCACCGGCACCATTTACACCGCGCGGGACGCCGCGCACAAGCGGTTGGTGGAGCTGCTGGACCGGGGCGAGCCGCTCCCCTTTGACGTCAATGGGGCGGTCATCTACTATGCGGGTCCCACGCCTGCGCAAAAGGGGCATGCAGTCGGATCCTGCGGTCCGACCACCAGCTACCGTATGGATGCATACGCGCCCAAGGTCATTGCCGCCGGTTCCACCGGCATGATCGGCAAGGGGAAACGGGATCAGGGCGTAGTCGACGCGATGAAGGAATTCGGTGCGGTGTACTTTGCCGCCATCGGCGGGGCCGGGGCTCTGCTGGCCCGGTGCGTCAAAAAGGCGGAGGTTGTGGCATATGAGGATCTGGGCGCAGAGGCCATCCGGCGGATGGAGGTGGAGGATTTCCCGGTTACGGTGGTGATCGACACCTTGGGCCGGAATCTGTACGAAACGGGCCGGAAGGCATATTTGGCGTCCCGAGAGAAAATATAATCTGCGAAACGGTTTCTTTTTCCGACGCAATCCGCTATAATAAGGCAAAACAAACTGACGGGGCAGAGGGAGGAGAAATCATGGATGTTTTGGTGATCGGCATTGCAGGGGGAACCGGCAGCGGGAAGACCACCTTGATGAAAAATCTGATGGGGCAATTCGGCAGCGAAATCACGGTGTTGAGTCACGACAATTACTACCGGGCGCATCATGAGCTGCCGTATGAAGAGCGGTGTAAGCTGAATTATGATGAGCCGGCGGCCTTTGAGACGGAGCTGATGGTCCGTCAGCTGAAGGAGCTTCGGGCCGGTCGGGCGGTGGATTGTCCGGTCTATGATTTTACGGTGCACAATCGGAGCGATCAGGTGATTCACCTGGTGCCGAAAAGCGTCATTATGGTGGAAGGGATTCTGATTTTTGAGAACAAAGCGCTGCGGGATCTCATGGACATTAAAATTTTTGTGGATACGGATGCCGACATCCGGCTGTGCCGCCGGATTAAGCGGGATGTGAACAAGCGCGGCCGCTCCATGGAGTCGGTCCTTCTGCAGTATCAGGCTACGGTAAAGCCCATGCACGATCAGTACGTGGAGCCCAGCAAAAAGTTTGCAGATTTGGTGGTTCTGGAGGGCGGCAAAAATCTGGTGGCTTTGGACATGATTATGAACCGCATCCAGCGGCATATTGAACACAACTTAAAATAAAAAGCGAAGGCGCTGCCGGTTTTCAATCCCGGCAGCGCCTCCCGTTTTTATTCCAGGCCCTTGGCCCGCAAATCCGAAATGACCTTTTTCAGCTGAGCGGCGGAGGCGTGAAGCTCTTGGAGCTCCACCCGGCTCAGGGGCGTTTCCAAAACATGCTCCACGCCGTCCTTGCCTAAAACGGCGGGAATGCTCAGAGCCAGTCCCTCCAGGCCGTAGGTGCCCTGCAGGACCGTGGATACCGGCAAAACTGCCTGCTGATCCAGGACGATGCATTCGGCGATCCGGGCCACCGCCATGGCGATGCCGTAATAAGTGGCGCCCTTCCGGGAGATAATCTCATAGGCGCTGTTGCGCACCTCTTTGTAAATTTCCTCCATCTCCGCCTGGTAGTTCTCGTGTCCCCGGACCTTGCAAAAATCTGCCAGGTCGATGCCGGAGATGTTGGTCCGACTCCAGACGGCCAGCTCGCTGTCGCCGTGTTCGCCGATGATCATGGCGTGTACATTCCGGCTGTCCACGTTTAGAAGGCGGCTGAGCAGGTATTTCAACCGGGCTGTGTCCAGAACGGTTCCGGAGCCGATGACCCGGTGGATGGGGTATCCGGAGATGCGTTGCGCTTCGTAAGTGAGGATGTCCACCGGATTGGAGACCACCATGAGAATGCCCTCAAAAGAGGTGGCCGTAATTTGAGGGATGATGGATTTCAAAATTTTTACGTTCTTCTCAATCAAATCCAGACGGGTTTCACCGGGTTTCTGATTGGCCCCGGCCGTGATGATGGCCAGAGCGCTGTCGGCCAGGTCTTCGTAGGTACCGGCGTAAATGTCCATGGCCGAAGCGTAGGGCAGCCCGTGGCTCAAATCCATGGCCTCGCCTTCCGCTTTTTCCTGGTTTGCGTCAATCAGGACCATTTCAGAAAACAGGCTTTTTTGCATCAGACTAAAGGCAATGGAAGCGCCTACAAAGCCGCAGCCTACCACAGCGACTTTTCTGGGGTTTAACATAGGAATCATCCTTTCTGATCAGTAAAGTTGGGAAGGGAAGATGAAAGCTGGTACGGCTCTATTGTACGAAGAAGCCGAAGGGAAATCAACGGGAAAAGCCCCAGAAAAATGGGGAATTTTAGGGGAGTTTTTTGACTTTTTGCCGGAGAACCGGTATGGATCAGGCGCGCCGCTGCTGCGGCGCGCCTGAGAGGGACACTTCTTACTTCAGGTTCTGCTCGTAAGCCTCGATCATTTTCTTGACCATCTGGCCGCCCACGGAACCGGCTTCGCGGCTGGTGAGGTCGCCGTTGTAGCCTTCCTTCAGGTTGACGCCGACCTCGCTGGCGGCCTCCATCTTGAACTTATCCATGGCAGCGCGAGCTTCAGGAATGTTGATCTGATTGTTGCTCTTCATTTCTTTGCATCTCCTTTTTTCGTCTTTCGGGTCGGAATATGTCCGGTTTGGTCAAATTCGTTCCCGCAAGCCTAGTTTCACCCGCTGCGCCTGGGATATGCGAATCATTTTTCGGAAACGGACGAAAATTATGGTATGCGTTTCAAGTCGACGGCGTTTTCAATTTCTGCGATGCTTCCGGCGAGACGTTGCAGGAGGACGCTTGCGTTTCGGGGAGGAGGCAATCCCGAAAATAGCGGCAAAGCATTTGAAGAAATTCCTCTGCACAGGGCGGTTGGGATATGTTTCGTCCTGAAATCTCGCGAAAAAGCGCCGGGTTCATTTCCCAAGCCCGGGCGACGGCGCTGCGGATGCCCCGGGCGAGAGCGGCGCTGGTGCAGCCGCAGCGGGCGGCGGCGAGGGGATACAAGTTTTTATTTGCGTTTTGGAGCAGGGCCGGATTTCGGAGGGCGATTTCTACGGTGGCCAAGACATATTTGTGACACCGGTAGGATGGATAAAGTCCAAACTGAAAGAGTAAATTTTTGAGCTGCTGCATGGATCAGCTCTCCTGTCTGTAGCATTTACAAGGCTTATTTTAATACATTTCCGGCGACCTGTGTGAAGACCGACAGAAAAAGAGGGAAAATGCGGAGAAAAGACGTGCCTTGCGGTATGGTGTAATATATAATGAATTTGCCAAGTATACACGAAGAAACAGATATTGCTTTACGTATTTTATATTGTCGGCATTTTCAACAAAGACAGGCCCGTTTTTTCTGGGCTCTCTGTGGCAACTTCATAGATTTTTAATACCAATTTTATTTGGATCTGTGTTATAATGAAATGGAAGAAAACCGGACCCCGTTTGGGTCCAGCAAAAGGAGCGAATCCATGAATATCTTATTTTTCCTGACGCCAAAAAGCATGTGCGTTTATTTGGACGATAATAGTACGTTGCGGCAGGCACTGGAGCGCATGGAAGCGGCCGGTTACGCCGCTTTGCCGATACTCAATGAGAAGGGCGAATACTGCGGCACGCTGACAGAGGGAGATATGCTCTGGGCGGTCAAGAATTTGTGTGGGATGGATCTGCGGCAGACCGAAAATCACCGGATTATGGAAATCGCCCACCGGCGGGACAATGTGCCGGTGAGTGTGACGACGACCATGCAGGACCTGATCAACCGGGCGAGCGAACAAAATTTTGTCCCGGTGATCGATGATAAAAACGCGTTTATCGGCATTGTGACCCGTCGCTCCATCATGCGCTACTGCCAGCAGACCATGGCCCTGGAGGATTGACGGACCTGTTTGTACATACTCCCTTGCCCCCAGGCTGCCGGAGAAGGCGGCCTGGGGCATTTTTATGCCGAAGGGATCAATCGGGTAGAAGACGCAAAATCTCCTCTGGAATTTGTTGCCTGATTTCCTTCTGCCGGGCGACGGCCTGGGCGCGGTCCAGAGACTGCAGCAGGGTGTTCATCTCACCCCGGACAGTCTCAATTTCAGCCTTGAGCTCCCGGGCCGAGAGGCGCAGCACACCGGTGCGAAAGGCGGAGAGCTGAATCAGGCTGTCGGAGGTGGCGACCCAGACCCGGTCGTGCTTGCCGATTCCCCGGACCAGGGACTCAATATACATATCGCCGGTTTCGTTTTCCCTGGTGTATACCACAAAAAGATTGTGGTACCGGAATCGTTCGCCCCGGTTGCCTTTCACCTGATAGCCGTCGAAAACTAAAATGACCTCTCGGTTTTTAAAGGCGCAGTAATTGCTGAGCATGTCCATCAGGGCTTGCCGGGCAGCTTCCAAATCCTCTTGCGCCAGGTCCCGCAGCTCATCCCAGGCGAAGAGGATGTTATAGCCGTCTACGATCAGATACTCTCGCCGGTCCGGCGCCGGCGGGGGAGGCGCTGCAGGCGCCGCCGGAGATGCGCTCCGGTATACCGGGCGGCGAATGGGGCCGAATTCCCGCTCCATGATGGCTTCCAGCTCCCGGTCGTCCAGATTGACCCTGGGAGGTGGCGCCGGCGCTTGGGGGACTTCCGGGCGAAGACAGGATTCCAAATGCATGTAGGCCGGAACCTCCTGCCATTTTACGGTGAAACCGGCCCCGTGGGCGCAGAAAACAGAATCCGGCGTGTGCTCCAGATCCGCCTCGGGGTCATAGCCCAACGACTGCACCACCTGCTCCTGGTCCCGGCAGGGGACGTAGCCGCCGGGCGAGCAGCTGAGCCGTCCGCGTCCCCGGGTATAGGATGCTACAGTTGTGGCATAGTCGCCCAGAGCCGCAACCGGAACCGTCCCGGTGAGAACGGCCAGGTCTTCCTCCTGCTCTTGGGTAAAAGCGGCGGACATGGCCCGCAGGTCTCCGATGGCCCGGCCCAGCTGTGCCTGGGGGAGGGTGAGACGGAAGCGGTAGCAGGGCTCCAGCAAGACGCTTTGGGCTTGCATCAGGCCCTGGCGCACGGCCCGGTAGGTGGCCTGCCGGAAGTCGCCTCCCTCTGTGTGCTTCAGATGTGCCCGTCCGGACATCAGGGTGAGCTTCATATCGGTGATGGGAGAGCCGGTGAGGACGCCCAGATGGGTTCTTTCCTGCAAATGCGTGAGAATCAACCGCTGCCAGGACCGCTCCAGCACATCTTCGCTGCAGCGGGTGTCGAATACCAGGCCGCTGCCCGGCGGAAGGGGCTCCAGAAGCAGGTGGACCTCGGCGTAATGGCGCAGGGGTTCAAAATGCCCCACGCCTTCCACAGGCGCTGCGATGGTCTCCTTATACAAAATTTGTCCGGATTCCACCGAGAGGGCAATGTCGAACCGCTCTTGAACCAAGCTTTTTAGAATTTCAATCTGCACCGGTCCCATGAGCTGAGCCCGGATTTCCTGCAGGCGGCTGTCCCAGACGAGGTGCAGCTGGGGCTCCTCTTCCTCCAGCTGCCGCAGCTTCGGCAGCATTTGCGCCGGGTCGCAGCCCGGCGGCAGGCGAAGCCGGTAAGTCATCACCGGCTCCAGGACCGGTTGGAAGCCGCTGTCCTGCTCTGCGCCCAGGCGTAGGCCCGGATAAGTCCGAGTCAGCCCCAGAACGGCGCAGACGCTTCCCGCAGGAGCCTGGGCCGTCGCCTCAAAGCGGGAGCCGGAATACAGCCGGATCTCTTTGACCTTTTCCTCCAGCGCTTCCCCCTCCGGCAGGCGGTAGGACACGGCGGTGCGTACAGGCAGGCAGCCGCCGGTGACCTTCAGATAAGTCAGGCGGTTTCCCTGGGGATCCCGTCCGATCTGATAAACCCGGGCGGAGAATTGGGCGGGATAGGACCGGGACGAGGTGAGGGAGTCCAGCCCCGATAAAAGCGCCTCTACTCCGGAGAGCCGGAGCGCCGAGCCGAAAAAACAGGGAAACAGCTGCTCCCGGGCGACCAACTCCGCCAGCGTCCTTTGACAGACCTGCCCGGTTTGAACAAATTCTTCCAAAGCGCCCTCGCTGCACAGGGCGGCCTCCTCTCCGGTTTGCTGGGGAGATTGGGAGAAATTGACGCAGCTGTCGCAGAGGCGCTGCTTAATCTGCTGCATCAGGCCGGCGGCGTCGCAGCCGGGCAGGTCCATTTTGTTGATGAATAAAAAAGTGGGGACGTGATACCGGCGCAACAGTTGCCACAGGGTCAGCGTGTGCGCCTGGACGCCGTCGGTTCCGCTGATGACCAAAACGGCGCAGTCCAAAACCGGAAGGGTGCGCTCCGTTTCAGGAGAAAAATCCACGTGTCCCGGCGTATCCAGCAGGGTGATTTCCGTGTCTCCTGCAGTGAGGCGGGCTTGCTTGGAGAAAATGGTAATGCCCCGGGCCCGCTCCAGGCTGTGGGTATCCAGAAAAGAGTCCCGGTGATCCACGCGCCCCAGACGTTTGAGCCGTCCGGTGCAGTACAGCATGGCTTCCGAGAGGGTGGTCTTTCCGGCGTCGACGTGGGCCAGAATGCCGGTGATTAATGGCTTCATAGGCAGATGCTTCCTTTGCAGGTTCGCCTTCCGGCGTTTTTCCATATTTTATCCCAAACGGAACCGTTTTTCAACCGAGGCTCCGGGGTTTCCGCAGGAAATGCAGCGCCGGGCGGCGGCCCTCTTTCCCAGGCCCCGGCGCCGACAGACAGACGGGCATCCTGCTTAGTATGGAGCAGGGGCGGCGTTTCGTTTGCGGGATACCTCTTGTATTTTGGATTTCTTCAGGTTATACTGGGAAAAAACTGGGGGGATGCAAGATGACAAAGCAAGAATTTCAGGAGCTGGTCCACTCCGGACCGGTGCTGTTGGACGGCGCCGTGGGTTCGGTTCTGTTGGAGCGGGGGATGCCCCGGGGGACGCCCGCCGAGTTGTGGGCGGATGCCCACCCCGAGGTGGTGCTGGAGCTGCAGCGCGCTTACGTGGATGCCGGGAGCCGGATCCTCTATGCGCCCACGTTTCAAGCCCAGCCTGCGGCCTTGAGGGAGGCCGGGATGGAGGCCCGGACCGAGGCCCTGAACGCAAGACTGGTGCAGCTGACCCGTCGGGCCGCCGGCCCCGGTGTTTGGGTGGCGGGAGATTTGGCCACCATGGCGGCAAGCTTGGAGTCCTTCCGGCCGGAAAACTTTCACACAATGACGGAGCTGTACCGCCGCCAGATTGCCGGACTGCTGGCAGGTGGGGCGGATTTGCTGGTGGCTGAGACGCTCCTGTACCCCCAGGAGGCGGAAGCCGTTCTTCTGGCGGCGGAGCTGGAGGGAGGAGCGGTTCCGGTGATGTACAGCTTTACCATGCAGCCCGACGGCGCGCTGTTCTCCGGCCAAGAAGCAGGCCCTGTGCTTCGGGAGCTGGAGGAGGCGGGAGCTGCGGCGGTGGGCTTTAACTGTGTGGCGGCCTCTCCGGCGCTGCCCGCGTTGGTTGCCCGGCTGCGCCGGTATGTCCGGGGGCCGCTGATCTCCAAGCCCAACGCGGGAATCCCCAGCGTCTCGCCCGAGGGACGGGCGGTGTATCCCATGGGTGCGGAGGAATTTGCCCGGCTGCAAACGGAGGCGGCTCAGATGGGCGCCGGTTTGCTGGGAGGCTGCTGCGGCACCACGCCGGCGTTTCTGCGGGAGTTGAGGCGGCGTTTGGAAGCCAAAAATTAGCTTTTTGGGGATCATTACCATTAAGATTCTCTGTTTTTTGTTGAATTCCGACGAAGGTCCTGGTATAATGAACCCCATGGACAAACGAATCAGATTTTACGTCAGCCGGAAAAACCCGCTGACCTGGCTGATGGCGCTGTGCATGATCGCATCTGCAGTGGTCCGAATTGTGCTGGCCTGTGTGAGAGGAACAGGCGGCAGCGGATATGTTTGGGGCCAGGTGGTCCTCCCTGCAGCGGCGTGCGTGCTTTTTGCGCTCATCTGCCTCCTGAACGGCCAGGAGCGTTACTTTAAGACCGCCATTCCCATTTACATGATGGCGCTGTATCTGTGCTTCTACACCCGGACGGCGATGCCGGACCTGAACAACTGGTATTTTTTCCTATATTGTTTTTTGTATTTTACCCTGGCCACGGTGTATGCCCTGGCGGTGGACGGCAGGATGCGCCATTTCTGGGTGCTGCTGCTCATTTACCTGATTCCTCTGGCGTTTCGCGCCGCAACCCACTGGGGACGGATCAGCCCCCAGTTTGTCATGAACTCGGTTTTGCATCTGGCGCCGGACACCCTGTTTCTGTTGGGATTGATTTTCGGCGTTTTTGCCACCTGGATTCAGAGCGACGGCAAATATCACGCCACTTGGGGAGACCGGCCCGACGGCCGCCGCCTCCGGACCCTGTATCCCATGGCGCAGATTTCTCCGTACATCATGGTGACCCGGAATACCTCCACCAACTTTTTTGCAGACACCATTGAAATCTCGGCGATGGAGCGGTATATCCGTCAAAAGCGGCGGGAGGGGATGAGCAATTTCGGCCTCACCCATGTGCTGCTGGCCGGCTATGTCCGGACGGTGGCCAAATACCCCGGGCTCAATCGGTTTTTGGCGGGACAGAAGGTCTATTCCCGGGGAGACGACATCCAGTTTTGCATGACGGCGAAAAAAGAAATGAGCTCCGATGCGCCGGACTCTGTCTTTAAGCTCCATTTGGCGCCTACGGATACCGCTCAAGACGTGTACCGAAAGTTCAATGCCGCTGTGGAGAACATCAAGTCCACCCCTTTGGACAGCGACTTTGACAACACCGCCCGGGCGCTGACGCTGATTCCCGGGGTGTTCCTGAAGTTTACGGTGTGGCTGCTGCGGACGCTGGACTATTTTGGCTTGCTGCCCAAATTCCTTCTGGAGGTCAGCCCTTTTCACGGCTCCGTATTTTTTACCTCCATGGGTTCTCTGGGGATTCCCGCGATTTATCATCATCTGTATGACTTCGGCAATCTGCCGGTATTTGGAGCCTTTGGCTGCAAACGCCGGGCGAATGAGGTTTTGGCGGACGGTACGGTGGTGCAGCGGAAATATGTAGACCTGAAGTTTTGCCTGGACGAACGGATTGTGGACGGCTTTTACTATGCCACCGTCTTTAAATACCTGAAGCGCCTGCTGCAGCATCCGGATGTTTTGGATCAGCCTCCGGAGGAGGTAAACCGGGACATCGACTGAACCGGCCTGCTTGCAGAGGGAAGAACGTAGAAGATGAGCCGGAACTCGGAGATGGGTTCCGGCTTTTTTCCGTGGCCTCCTGGGTTTTGAGACCAATTGGCCTGCCGGTCGCCGTGCGCTCCGGCGGAGCTTTGGGCGACTGCAAGGGACCTGTTTTGCCGGAAGACGGCGGCAATGGGGTGACAGGGGTTGTTTCTTGCGGTTCCTACTGGATTTTTGTTGCAAAAACGTTGCAATTTTCCTGGTACCATGTTATACTAAATTGTCGCATATGATGTTTAGAAAAATTTGGCAGAAACAGTGGCTGCCGTCTGAAAACGAAAGGGGTAAATTGAATGTCTCACAAGTATGTCTATCTGTTCACCGAAGGCAACGGCTCCATGCGGGAGTTGCTGGGCGGCAAGGGCGCAAACCTGGCGGAGATGACCAGCTTGGGTATGCCGGTGCCTCAGGGATTCACCATTTCCACCGAGGCCTGCACCAGGTATTATGAGGACGGGCGAACCATTCACGAGGAAATTATGGCGCAGGTCTATGAGGCCCTGGCGAAAATTGAAGAAATCAATGACAAGAAGTTTGGCGATCCCAATAAGCCGCTGCTGGTTTCCGTGCGTTCCGGCGCCCGGGCCTCCATGCCCGGTATGATGGATACCATCTTAAATCTGGGTATGAACGACGAGGTCGCGGCCGGTCTCATTGCCGGCAATCCCACGGAGAAGTTTGAGCGCTTCGTGTACGACTCCTACCGCCGGTTTATCCAGATGTTCTCCGATGTGGTCATGGAGCTGTCCAAAAAGCGCTTTGAGGGGATCATCGACGAGCTAAAGGCGGCTAAGGGCATCCGGGATGACATCGATCTGGACAAGGACGATATGAAGGAGCTGGTCGCCCGGTTTAAGGCGTTCTACCGGCAGGAGAAGGGCGAGGAGTTCCCCTCCGATCCCAAGGTCCAGATGGTGGAGGCCATCAAGGCCGTGTTCCGCTCCTGGGACAACCCCCGCGCCAACTACTATCGCCGCATGAACGACATTCCCTATTCCTGGGGAACCGCCGTCAATGTGATGCCCATGGTGTTCGGCAACCTGAACGAGAACTCCGGCACCGGCGTGGCGTTTACCCGGAACCCCGCCACGGGAGAGAAGAAGCTTTTCGGCGAATATCTCATCAACGCCCAGGGCGAAGACGTGGTGGCCGGCATCCGCACGCCCTCCAAGATCGACAAGCTGAAGGAGGATATGCCTCAGGTTTACGAGCAGTTTGCCTCTATCGCAAGCCGCCTGGAAAATCATTACCGGGATATGCAGGATATGGAGTTCACCATTGAGAACGGAAAGCTCTATATGCTCCAGACCAGAAACGGCAAGCGTACGGCGGCTGCGGCCCTGCAGATTGCGGTGGATTTGGTGGATGAAGGGATGATCAACGAACGGGAAGCGGTCATGCGGGTAGAGCCCAAGCAGCTCGACGCGCTGCTGCACCCGCAGTTTGACGCCCAGGCCTTGAAGGCCGCCCATGTGGTGGGCAAGGGCCTGGCGGCCTCTCCCGGCGCCGCCTGCGGCCGGGTGGTGTTCACTGCCGACGATGCCAAGGCGTGGGCAGCCCGGGGCGAAAAGGTGATCCTGGTCCGCCTGGAGACCAGCCCGGAGGACATTGAGGGCATGGCCGCTTCCCAGGGTATCCTCACGGTGCGCGGCGGTATGACCAGCCACGCCGCTGTGGTAGCCCGGGGCATGGGCACCTGCTGTGTCTCCGGCTGCGGGGAGATTGCGGTGCACGAAGAGAACAAGACGTTTACCTTGGCCGGACGCACCTATCACGAGGGTGATTGGATTTCCATCGACGGATCCACCGGCAACATTTACGGGGAGGCCGTTGATACGGTAGAGGCGACCATCTCCGGGAACTTCAGCCGGTTCATGGCGTGGGCCGATGAGGCCCGGGAGCTTCAGGTCCGCACCAATGCCGACACCCCCAGGGATACCGCTCAGGCGGTGAAGTTTGGCGCCGAGGGCATCGGACTGTGCCGGACCGAGCACATGTTCTTTGAGGCCACCCGGATTAAGGCCATGCGGGAAATGATCGTGGCCAAGACCGTTGAGGCCCGGGAGGCTGCTCTGGCTAAGATTTTGCCCTATCAGCAGAGTGACTTTGAGGCGATGTACAAGGAGCTGGCAGGCCGTCCTATGACCGTCCGCTTCCTGGATCCCCCCCTGCATGAGTTCCTGCCCAGCAAGGAGGAGGACATTGCGGAAATTGCCGGGGAGCTGCAGATCACCGCAGAGGAGCTGAAGGATGTCATCGCTTCTCTCCATGAGTTTAACCCCATGATGGGCCACCGGGGCTGCCGCCTGGCTGTGACCTATCCGGAGATTGCCGCCATGCAGACCACGGCGGTCATTACCGCTGCGCTGAATGTGATGAAGGAGCATCCGGAGTATCACATCGTTCCTGAGATTATGATTCCCCTGGTGGGCGAGGTCAAGGAACTGAAGTATGTCAAGGATGTGGTGGTTCAGACGGCCGACCGGCTGATTGCCGAAGCCGGCTCCGACATGCACTATAAAGTGGGTACGATGATTGAGATTCCCAGAGCGGCCCTCACCGCAGACGAGATTGCCCGGGAGGCCGAGTTCTTCTCCTTCGGTACCAACGATTTGACGCAGATGACCTTCGGCTTCAGCCGGGACGACGCAGGCAAGTTCCTGGACGCCTATTACGACAAGAAGATCTATGAGTTCGATCCCTTCGCCCATCTGGACCAGCACGGCGTGGGCCGCCTGGTGAAGATGGCTGTGGAATTGGGTCAGAAGACTCGCCCGGATATCAAGCTGGGCATTTGCGGCGAGCACGGCGGAGACCCGGCCTCGGTGGAGTTCTGCCATAATCTGGGCCTGCATTACGTTTCCTGCAGCCCCTTCCGCGTTCCCATTGCCCGCCTGGCAGCTGCCCAGGCCGCCATTCGGAACCCCCGGAAAGCGTAATTAATCCGTGAGAAAGCCCCTGCAGAACCAATGTTCTGCAGGGGCTTTTCGAATTTTCTGAGGAGAAACGGCCTTACATTTTGCGAAAAATCAGCCGGTAGACCACAGGATAGACGGCCAGACTGAAGGGAACGGCCAAAATCAGATCCAGCGCGGAATGCTGCTTGACAAACACGGTGGAGACGGCCACAAGGGCGGATGCGATCCAGATACACGCCTGGATCCAGGGCTTGCGCAAGCGGCGGCAGTTCCAGGCGGCAAAGCAGACGGCCATGGAGCCGACCACATGAATGCTGGGGCAGACGTTGGTGTTGGTGTCCTGGCTGTAGACCAGAGCGACCAGTTGTGTGAAGACATTGTCCCGGGGGAAGTGGGTGACGCGGAGATCCTGCCGGTTGGGGAACAGTAGGTACAGCGCAATAGAAATACATAAATAGATGAATTTGATATTATTTGTCAAAATATTAGAAATAAATATTACTAAATTTAATTTTAATCGTGAATTAAAAACTTCATCCCGTGTGTCAGCGTGCTAATAAAAATAACCATGCCCCGACAAAATTTTTGGGCGTCATGTGGCGACAGGGACGCGTACAGCTATCAAAAATCATGCGTGCCGTTCATAAAAAAATTTTAAATTTTTGTGTTGCAGTTTTATTATACTTGTGGTATGATTAGTTTACGAATATGAAGGATGCTGATTTGAGCACACCTGATTTTGGTGCTGTCTTCAGTAGTCAGACAAATATTTATTTTATGCGCTTTTTGCTGTTCGTTATAAAAAATAGGTTTTCATATTATAATTACAAAATATAGAAAATGATAAAAGTTTTGGATATTACATTATAAAAATAAAAACTATTGCAAGAGGTGCTTTATAAAAATGCTTCACAAAATGAAACTTAGCGCAATTCACAATCTTGTTATCCAGAAATCTAGTCCGATGTCTAGAGAAGGGCTTATACTGCCTAAAAGTATCATGGAGGCAGCTGACCTGCAGGAGTATGAGCAAATAATCATTACAAGAATCCGGAAGGACACTGCAGTGAATAGAATTAGGACTATTGTTCTTTCCGATGATTGCTGCGATGTAGTAGTTGCTTGTGGAAGCGTAGCAAAGTTTATTGATGTGGGAGATTTGACATGCATCATTTCAGAGACACTTATATCTGAAGATGAATTAAACAGCTTTAATATTAATGCTTGGCCAATTCTTGATGTTGGATTTGACCCTGAGACCAATGTCGATAACTGCAGCTGGTCCCTCGAATTACAATATCATACCAAGAAGGTTTCTTCTAAACTTAGATTCCCTGATAATGAAATTATAACATCAAGATCTAATTTAATGAGAACAAGGCTAGCGACGATGATATATGATCTCAAAATTAATAAAACACACCCAAATTGTTTACAAGGGAGTGCAGAGATTCCGGCAAGTGTTTTAGTTGCAGCAAATGTTGCCCAATATTCTTCAGTTTCTGTATATAATGCAACAGTTGGAGGTGTTGCGGAAACGTATGCTGTGGCAACACCAGAAGGAGTAGTTATGACAACAGGTGCAATGGAAAGCTTTGCTAAGTTAGGCGATCTTGTAAATGTTGCGACCTTTGAACTTTCTAGTCACATGATCTCCCCTCGGTTTTGTTATACAGATGGAGCTGCAGTGAAATGTTGTTGATGCCAATGTAAATGTGAAATGAAAGGAAGAAAAACAAATGACAATTATTTGCAAGCCCTCTAAGGTCATTCCTGTAACGATGTGTGGAGCATCGAAAAATTCACACCATAACGAAGTCGCCTTTTCTGTTGATGAGGTGGTTTGTCAATCCGGAGAGACGAAAATAATTAAGCCTGCAACAGAAAAAATAGAAGAAGTAGCATAATTTGAGCAAGCAGGAGTTTTGGTAAATAGAATATGCAAAATAGCATCTTGTGAGTAGCTTTACGATATTTTTAATGGCATCAACACACTAATAGCTGTGGTGCAACAAAAAAGCTGCACCACAGCTTAATTTTTACAAGGCATAGGAGGAGTTATGAGAAAATTCTTAAAAAAGTGTAAAAAGGAAATTTTTTTGTTCCTGAGCACAAATCTCATATGGGCAGCAATAGGCGTCAGTCTTGCGTATATTCTCCAATACATTACAGACACAGCCCTGCAAAACATTACAGGAAGAATACTGCAAATTGTCACAATGGCTGCGTTGTATTTAGTGTTTGATACAATGTTTGAATTTGCATCTAGTTATACAGAAATAATATTGAGAACGAAATTGTCTCAATTATTACGAAATGAGATTGTACGCCGTATTCAAAACTGCAGTATTGAGGAAAAGGAACAGATGGGGAATGCCCATTACCTTTCTATTTTGAACAACAATGTAGCTACCGTAGAAACAGAATATGTCCACGGAATACTCATGGTGGTGTTTCAAGTTTTTTCATTGGTGTTTGCTCTTATTGCAACGACGCTTATACAGCCGATAATGACAGTAGTTGTTATTGCCTTGTGCGTCATTCCACTTTTTGTTCCAAAGTTACTGAAAAAAAAGTTGGAAAAGTTAAATCGTGAAGCGCTATCATCAAAAGCAAAATATCTTGAATTTTTAAATGAATTTTTGGAAGGTTTTCAAACGATTAAAATTTTTGGACGTGGATGCGAAATAAATAGGTATCACAAAAAAATAAACGAAGAAACAACGAATAAAGTGCAATTTAATTCAAAATGGAGACGTATTTCCATGTCTTTGTCTTACGGGATGGGCAATTTCGTTGTCATAGGGGCATGGGTGTTTGGCGCTGCTTTTGCGTTAAACGGTTCGATTAGCATTCCTCAATTAATTGCGTTGACAACGCTAATGAATATGGTTGCAGGTCCATTTCAGATTATTAGCGAATACTATGCCGGAATTGTGTCTGGTCGTGCTGTAGCAAGGGATATATTGGGTTTTATTGATTCAGAATGCTCAGCGTCAGAATATAAATCGGAAGAAGAAGATTTAAAAACAATTGAACTAAAGGGAGTTTCTGTGATTAGAAACAGCGACTACATATTAGATAATATTCAAATTAAGATAGAAAAAGGACAGAAAGTTGGCATTATTGGAAGCAGTGGAAGCGGTAAATCCACATTGTTGAAGGTTGTGGCTGGCATATTACAAGCGCAAACAGGAAATATCTTATTGAATGGCACGATGCTACCAAATCACGATGGACTCACACACAGAGATTTATTGTACCTTGCGCAAGATACGGATATTTTTTCAGCCACCATTTGTGAAAATATTACATTGTATAAAAATATTCCGGATGATGATGTTGAAAAAGCTATTTATAAGGCTGGCTTAACTACTTGGTTTAAAAGACTTGGCAGCAATCTGCACGTTGCTTTTGATAAAAGCAGTATTAATTTATCTGGAGGAGAACTGAAACGGGTTGATTTTGCTCGCTCTCTTTTAGAAAAAGCGGCGATTATCCTTTTTGATGAACCCACAGCAGGACTGGATAAGTTTTATGCAAGAAGCATTATGGGGCAGATATGTGCAATGGAAGATAGAATTATTGTTGTCGCTACACATGATCTCGACGAAGAAAATATATATCGCTTTGATTACGTGTACATACTTGAAAATGGAAAAATTGTTGCGCATGATTGTCCTGAAAATATTGTCAAAAGCCCGGCCTTTTTATCTCTTCGACAAGGAGAAAATGAGAAATGAAACAATCTCAATTTACAATAGTAATACCGATGGATGACGGGCTGCTATTATTTAACACGGCAAATACTGCGCTTGTTTATTTGGAACCCAGTGAAGCGCAACTATATAATCAAATAATTTGCGAAGAGTTAGAAAGAAAAAATGAAAAGCAAATAGCTTTTCAAAAGCAGCTTTGCGAATTAGGAATAATTGCGGATAATGATACCAATGAATTTTTGACGTTGGTAAAAAAGTACTGGGATTTTCGCAATTCGTCGGATTATATTAAAGTTGTAATCGCACCAACGACGAATTGTAATCTTAACTGCCCGTATTGCTTCGAAAATGGCACTCATCGAAGCGATATGAATTTGCAGACGTGTGATAAAATATCAGAAGAAATGCGCAGAAAAATGCAACAATGGGGAACAAAAGGTTGTGCGCTGATTTGGTATGGGGGTGAGCCGCTATTAAACTGGAAAGTAATTAATAGATTGACCAATGATTTGTTTAAATTTTGCGATCATAATGGGATGCAGTTTAACGCTAGCATTGTAACAAATGGGGTCCTCCTAAACCCGCAAAGAATATCCGCCATGAAGGAGATGGGATTTCGGTCGATACAGATTACGTTAGATGGTGACGAAAAATCCCATAATTCAGTGCGCCACTTTAACGATGGAGGCGGCACCTTCAATACAATTCTGAAAAATATTTGCTTGTGTAGCGATAACTTTGACACAACTGTACGAGTAAATGTTGGGAAAAATAATATTAATGAAATTAAAAAACTCGTAGATTACTTTGTGAGTATAAATTTGTTAAATATTGTACTGTTTTTTGCTCCCATAGAACCCTTGGCTGGGTTTAACGATAGGCTTTGTTATACGCCAGAACAATTTGCACCAATACAAGCCGAGCTAATTAAATATGCAGTTGAGAGCGGCATGTCAAAATGCGTAGGCTTGCCAATACCTCATTTCGGTTTTTGTGAAGCAGTAAGTTCAAATAATTTTTTGTTTGATCCGGAAGGAGACCACTTTTTTTGCTGGGAAAATGTCGGCAGAAAGGAATTTACCAACAATTCTGCTCATAATCTTTCTGAGTATATAAAATTAAAAAATTATTTTGTCGATACATATAGCTTTCACAGAGATGAGTGTGAGAACTGTAAAATTTTTCCTCTGTGCCTAGGAGGGTGTCCACAAAGAAAATTAGAAAGTGGGAGAGCGCCATGCCCGCCGCTGAGGTATAATATTCAAGAAATAGTAAAAACTTACTATAACAACTTTTGCAAAAACGAAGCAAAGTAAAAGAGATGATTCAAAATGATGAAATGGGGGGTGTAAATGTGCATGAATGTTCCTATTTTTATATTTAATATTAACAATGATTTTTTTGGTTTTAATAAAATTTCCGGAGAAATTATACAGTTTGATTCTGAGCTTGAGGCAAAAGAATTTTACAACTCCAGCGTTACAAACGAACAACACACAATACTTATTAATACAGATAATTTTAAAGAAGATATAGAGAATCCGAAAGCAATTGCAATAACTATTGAATTAAATAACTCGTGCAATTTAAATTGCACGTACTGTTACCAAGTTGATAAGGACAGCAGAGACGAGATAACTGAGAGAACTATAGATATGGTTCTTACATACGTCTCTAAAGTGTATAGGGAGTGCGCATATGAGTCATTAATGTTACGCTTTATAGGCGGAGAGCCGTTATTGTCAACTGATAAACTACTTTTGTGTTACGAGAAATTTAAATTGTTTTGTTTTGCAAATCAAATACAATTGTATGTTCATGTGGATACAAATGGAACCTGTTTGACTTCTGACCTAATACGTACAATACCTAATCTTGATATGGTAATATGCTTGACTGAGAAAAGCGACCATGATTTAATGAGAAGCGGATCTTACGATGTTATTCTCAGAAATCTTTTATCCCTTGAACATGAAGATTTTTTGCCAATTACTATACGTTATAATGTTTCACATTTAAATCTGGGGAGCTTTGAAAGCTTTTTGCAATTTATTCGAAAATGCTTGCCACATGTTAGTAGAATTGCAACCGCAAGAATTGATGACTCACATTGCAAACACAGCTTTATTAATCAATTGAGCAAATATTCCTATGCTCGTTGGAATTCAACAACGGCAATTGATCTGCTTGTAAAGTATGGATTTGAAATTAACCACTGCACGCGCTCGTCCTTGATGAAATGCCAGGGGTATTCCAAGTACTCATGTAAAATTTACTCCGATGGAAAGGTAAGCGTATGTGACGCTATGTACCATGATGAAGCTACTGTAGATATTGAGGCGTTAGTAAATAACATTAATAGTTTAGAACTTTATTATGATAAAATAAAAAGATATTCTCCACTTAATGACGTAGAGTGTTCTTGCTGTAGCAATTTGGTTCAGTGCGGTGGAAAGCGGTTTTGCAGAGATTGGGATGAAGTGTGCAACTACCAACAAGAATATATTGAGAGCGAGTTTGTCAAAACATACATTTATCATTATATGCACGGAAATGCACGTTTATTTGTAAATATGAGACAATTATAATATAAATTTGTAAATATAAAGATAATTTTGTACTTTATGAGCTGCTTGCTAAGTTTGCTTTACCTGAGCTGAATTTTTTATTGGGCAGCGATTAGCCATTGAGGCAAAGTATTTTGCCGGTCGTTTTTTTGGAGAGCGTACCAATTCCTTCGAGAAAAAGTTTGGCGATCCCAACAGGCCGCTGCTGGTTTCCGTTTGCTCCGGCGCCCGGGCCCTCATGTCCGGTATGCTTGATACCATTTTAAATCTGGGTATGAACGATGAGGTCGCGGTTGGTCTCATTGCCAGCAATCCCACGAAGCTGCTCTGGCTAAGATTTTGCCCTATCAGCAGAGTGACTTTGAGGCGATGTACAAGGAGCTGGCAGGCCGTCCTATGACCGTCCGCTTCCTGGATCCCCCCCTGCATGAGTTCCTGCCCAGCAAGGAGGAGGACATTGCGGAAATTGCCGGGGAGCTGCAGATCACCGCAGAGGAGCTGAAGGATGTCATCGCTTCTCTCCATGAGTTTAACCCCATGATGGGCCACCGGGGCTGCCGCCTGGCTGTGACCTATCCGGAGATTGCCGCCATGCAGACCACGGCGGTCATTACCGCTGCGCTGAATGTGATGAAGGAGCATCCGGAGTATCACATCGTTCCTGAGATTATGATTCCCCTGGTGGGCGAGGTCAAGGAACTGAAGTATGTCAAGGATGTGGTGGTTCAGACGGCCGACCGGCTGATTGCCGAAGCCGGCTCCGACATGCACTATAAAGTGGGTACGATGATTGAGATTCCCAGAGCGGCCCTCACCGCAGACGAGATTGCCCGGGAGGCCGAGTTCTTCTCCTTCGGTACCAACGATTTGACGCAGATGACCTTCGGCTTCAGCCGGGACGACGCAGGCAAGTTCCTGGACGCCTATTACGACAAGAAGATCTATGAGTTCGATCCCTTCGCCCATCTGGACCAGCACGGCGTGGGCCGCCTGGTGAAGATGGCTGTGGAATTGGGTCAGAAGACTCGCCCGGATATCAAGCTGGGCATTTGCGGCGAGCACGGCGGAGACCCGGCCTCGGTGGAGTTCTGCCATAATCTGGGCCTGCATTACGTTTCCTGCAGCCCCTTCCGCGTTCCCATTGCCCGCCTGGCAGCTGCCCAGGCCGCCATTCGGAACCCCCGGAAAGCGTAATTAATCCGTGAGAAAGCCCCTGCAGAACCAATGTTCTGCAGGGGCTTTTCGAATTTTCTGAGGAGAAACGGCCTTACATTTTGCGAAAAATCAGCCGGTAGACCACAGGATAGACGGCCAGACTGAAGGGAACGGCCAAAATCAGATCCAGCGCGGAATGCTGCTTGACAAACACGGTGGAGACGGCCACAAGGGCGGATGCGATCCAGATACACGCCTGGATCCAGGGCTTGCGCAAGCGGCGGCAGTTCCAGGCGGCAAAGCAGACGGCCATGGAGCCGACCACATGAATGCTGGGGCAGACGTTGGTGTTGGTGTCCTGGCTGTAGACCAGAGCGACCAGTTGTGTGAAGACATTGTCCCGGGGGAAGTGGGTGACGCGGAGATCCTGCCGGTTGGGGAACAGTAAGTACAGCGCAATCACGGTGAAAAACGCCACGCCCAGATAGGTCATGTAACGTTTGAACCCCTCGTGGTCATACCGCATTAGATACAAGCCCAGAGCCAGAATCATGGGGAACCACAGCATGTATGGCACGATAAATCCCTCTAGAAAGGGAATCTGATCGTCCAGAGGGATGTAGGTCGGTTTGCAGGCATCCACCGGAATCCAGGCTTCCACCCAAGCGAAAGCGATCAGATAGGCGGGCAAAATCAAAGTGAACCAAAGGTAACGGTTTTCTTTTCGCAGTAAGTACGGCTTTGTGCTTACAGTCAGATCGGTCATAGTGTGCTCCTTCCTGCGGGGTACGGTCCGCATGGGTAAGTATATACGCTGACTGGGCAGAAAAGCAAGAGGCAGATAGAGGAATTAAGTAAGAATTAAAGTTGCGGCGCTGCTGCCGGGTCCTGGAAAAAATTAAATTTTATTAAATTTTGCAGAAGAAGTCAATTCTGATGGGAGATATGGCCCAAATTAAAATTTAGGGGCTTGATTTTTTCGACCTGATGGGGTAGAATAGAGCAACATTGTACTCTACCTAGAGTAGAGGCATGTAAAAAAATGTTGGAGGAAAGAAATATGAAAATTTGGAAAACTCTTGCAGCCCTTTGCCTGGCGCTGACGATGGTAGTATCCTTGGCAGCCTGCACGGACAGCGACGAGCCCAACACCACGACCGAACCTGTCAGCGAGACGGGCACGGGCGAGACCACCGAGCCTGCAGAGGAGACCACGGAGCCCGCTGAGGAGACCACCGAGCCTGCGGAAGAGACCACGGAGCCCGCAGAGGAGACCACCGAGCCTGCAGAAGAAACCACTGAGCCCGCCGGCGACACCACAGAAGGCTAAGACAGCAGGCTGACGCGGAGGAAAACGACATGAAAATCTGGAAAATATTTCTGGCGCTCTGTCTGGCTGTGACGATGACGCTGTCTTTGGTTGCCTGTTCCGGCAGTCCGGAGCCCGGCGCTTCCACAGATCCCGGCAGTCAGACCACAGGTGAGACTGAGGAGCCCGCTTCTACCATACCTGCAGACGGTTCTGAGGTGGGAGAGGGTCAGCACAGCTTCACCTTCCAGGCGAAGATGGTTGACGGTACCGAGTATACTTACACCGTTCACACGGATGAAGAAACGGTAGGCGCAGCTCTGTTGGCGCTGGGTTTCATTGACGGGGAAGAGAGCAGCTATGGCCTGTATGTGACCACGGTTTTGGGTACGACCCTGGACTATGACGCAGATGGGTATTACTGGTTGATTTCGGAGAACGGTACGAGTTCCTCCGTGGGTGTGGACAGCATCTCCATCCAGGACGGCAGCACGTATGCGTTTACAGCTACGGCGGCCTGATTTTCCAGATCCTTGCTGCAATGAAGAAGGGCGTGTCAAGGCCCGCCTCTGCCGGCGGCACAGCCGCCGGCGGGGTATGACCTTGGCCGCCCCCTTTTTCCCCAAGAGCTTCGCTTTTCCAGGCAGCGGGGAGTTTTTTGCTGACCGGCAAAAAAACTCTTTACAAATGGAAGAAATCTTGCTATAATAAGCAGGCTGAAATCAGTACGCGCCGGTGGCTCAATGGATAGAGCATCGGATTCCGGTTCCGAGGGTTGGGGGTTCGAGTCCCTTCCGGCGTACCAGCCGGAGCAAAGTCCGCTTTGCTCCGGCTTTTTTCTATCCGACCAGATCTTCTGCGCCGGACTTTTTTCGGATTTGGGGGTGGACGGCGGTACCGTCTGTCCGGATTCTCCCATTTGCCGCTCCCGGCGCTGCTGCATAACCGGACATGTTTCTGAGATGCTGCGAGTCCCACAAAGCGCGCTGTGCCGCGCGGGGAAAGCTTGTGTTCCGTTTGGCATGCCGGCGGCAGTTTCATTTCTCATTTCAGGATTTCCGACAGGAGGCGATTTGTATGCCCATTATGCATGTACGTCAGCCGGAATTTTTGCCGGTGGGGGACAACCTGCGGCTCCGGCGCTTGGATGGGTCTGTGGATTTTGGGCGGGATTGGCGCCGGGATCTGCAGGCTCTGCTTTTGGAAGACGGCGGGGCTTCGCTGAATGCTTTTGAAGATTTGCGGCAGCTGTATGCCCGGCTGAACGACCGGATGGAAGTGTACGGCATGGAAGCCCGAAGCGGTTCCGGGTTTTCCCCGGTGGGCGTCGCGGCCTTCTGCCAGGAGAATATGCTGGTTTTCATAGGAGACCGCCATAACCGCAGGCAGGGAATGGGGAGGCAGGTGGTCTCGGCATTCCTCCGGCGGGGCCGCTCCTTGGGCTATGGGTATTTGGAGGTGCGCGGGCTTTCCCGGTACGGCGTTGCCGCCCGGCGGCTGTTGGAGAGCCTTGGTTTTCGCCCCCGGCCTGCCGCCGAAGATGAGATTTACCGGCTGGACTTTCCGGATACCGGCGTGGAGCTCCGGCCTTATCGCCCACAGGACTGCGCCTCTTTGATCGAGCTGTTTCGGGATACCGTTTACGGCGTCTGTGCCAAGGACTACACCCAGGCCCAGCGAGAGGCTTGGGTAGGCGGCGTGGAGCCCGAGGTGTGGAACCGCTCTTTTTTGGAACATGATACCCTGGTGGCATGGGCCGGAAATCTTGCGGCCGGCTTTGGGGATATGGATGCAACCGGTTACCTGGACCGGCTGTATGTGGGGCGGGATTTTCAGAGACGGGGCATTGCCCGGGCTCTGTGCGACGCCCTGGAGGCCCGGCAGGGCGGGCCGGTCTTTACCACCCACGCATCCAGGACGGCCCGAGGCTTTTTTGAAGCCAGGGGATACCGGGTGCTCCAGGCGCAGCAGGTGGAGCGCAGGGGGCAGTATTTAGAGAACTTTGTGATGAGAAAAGAACGGGAGGAGACGCTATGGTAAAATTTGGATGTCTCGGTGTGGGGCATATGGGGTTTGCCTTGGCCCAGGCGGTGGCGAAGGCGGTTGGCCCCCGGCAGGTTATGGTCAGCAGCCGGACCCGGGAAAAGGCAGAGGCGGTGGCGGCGCAGCTGGGCTGTGCTGCCGGGGAGAACCGGGATTTGGCCGCCCAATGCGAGTATCTCCTGTTGGGTGTCAAGCCGCAGGTCATGCCCGGTGTTTTGGAGGCTTTGGCCCCGGCTTTCCAGGCGCGGAGCGCGCCCTGCGTGCTGGTGTCTATGGCCGCAGGGATTTCCCTGGCCCAGCTGCATACCCTGGCCCCCGGCTGCCCGGCTGTGCGCATCATGCCCAACACCCCGGTTTCCGTGGGGGCGGGTTTGGTGCTGTATGCGCCGGATGAACGTGTCACGCCGGAGCAGGAATCAGAGCTGGCTGCGGCGTTGACCCAGGCGGGCCGGGTGGATCGCCTTCCGGAGGCTCTGCTGGATGCGGCCGGCGCCGTGGCGGGCTGCGGCCCGGCTTTTGCCTGCTTGTTTTTGGAGGCCTTGGCTGACGGAGGAGTAGCCTGTGGGTTGCCCCGGCGGAAGGCGTATGAATACGGCGCGCAAATGCTGCTGGGGACGGCTGCACTCTTCTTGGCGACTGGAGACCATCCCGGCGTCCTGAAGGATGCGGTGTGTTCTCCAGGCGGCAGCACGGTGCAGGGCGTTCGCGTGCTGGAAGAGCGGGGCCTGCGGGGCGCGGTCATAGACGCGGTGCTCGCCGCCTGGGAGAGAAGCGGCCGCTTGGGCAAGCCGGTTCTGTGAGACAACCGGCGCGTGAGTTGCGTTTTTTTGACAATTCCCCTTGTTTTTTTGTAGTTTGCCGGGTATAATAAAGCAAACGCAATTAGGAGGTCATTTACATGGCTGTTACCATTGAAAAAGATACCATTATTGGCGAGGTGCTGGACCTTGCTCCGCAGTCTGCCCCGCTGTTTATGGCCATTGGAATGCATTGCCTGGGCTGCCCCTCTTCCCGGGGAGAGACGGTGGAAGAGGCCTGCATGGTGCATGGAATCGACTGTGACGCTTTCCTGGCGCAGCTGAACCGGTTCCTGGAAGCCAGCGAAGCTGCTGAGGCGGAAAAGCAGTAAGATGGGAAAAGGAGACGCTGCGGAGGATATCCTCTGCAGCTTCTTTTTTATTTTGGGCGGGATAGGAGGACATGGTATGAAGCTGCCCATTTCCAAACGCCTGATGGCCTGTGCCGCCTGGGTCGATCCCGGGCAGCGTGTGGCCGATATTGGGACGGATCACGGATACTTAGCGATTTATTTGCTCCGCTCCGGCCGGGCCCGCCGGGTACTGGCGGCGGATATTGCCCCGCAGCCTTTGGAGCGGGCCAGGGAGAACGCCCGGCGGTTCGGGGTGCAAGCCGGACTCTCCTTCCACCAATGCGACGGCGTTCGGGGTCTGCCCCGGGATTTTGATGTGTTGCTGATGGCGGGGCTGGGGGCCGAGACCATGATTCAGATTCTCCAGGGCGGGCCCTGGCTGCGCACCGGCGGCTACCGTTTGATTTTGCAATGCCAGTCCTCTCAGAACGAATTGCGACAATACCTGTCGGAAAACGGCTGGCAGATCAGCCGGGAGGCGCCGGTACGGGACGGAAAATTTCTGTATACGGTTCTGGAGGCAAAGCCGGGCCGGCAAGCGCTGACACCGGGGCAGCATTTCGTCAGTCCGGCGCTGCTGGAGGAAAAGAATGAATTGGTCGGGGAGTACCTGGCCTTTTGCCGCCGGACGGTGGAACAGGTGGTTTCGGGCCTGGCCGGTCGGCCGGGACCCAAATATGAATATTACAGTACGGCTCTTTCGGAGTTGATGGCGATGGAGGCAGGGGAAGTATGACAACGGTTCAAGACGTATTGGAATTTTTGCAGACGTTGGCGCCGCAGTACATGAAAATGGACTGGGACAATGTCGGGCTGCTGTGCGGCCGCCCGGACCGGGAGGTCCGGCGGATTCTGGTGGCGCTGGACCCCTTTGAGGCGGTGTGCCGAGAGGCCGCAGACTGGCAGGCGGAGCTTCTGGTGACGCACCACCCTCTGATTTTTCAGCCGCTTCCCAGCGTCACGGACGGCACTTCTGCGGGCCGGTGTATTTTGTTTTTGGCCGCCCGGGGAATCGCTGCGGTCAATGCCCATACGAATCTGGATTGCGCGCCGGGTGGAGTCAACGATTGCCTGGCCCATGTCTTGGGCCTGGAGCAGGTGGAGGTGCTCCATCCCTCCGGTACGGACGGCCGGGGCCGCCCCTGGGGCCTGCTCCGGGCAGGACGGACGGAGCCGGTTTCGCTACAGGAGTTTTTAAACCGGGTCAAGAACCGGCTGGGCTGCCCGGGCGTGCGGTATGTCTCCGGCGGCCGGGAAGTTTGCCGGGTGGCGGTGGGCGGCGGAGCCTGCGGCGATTGCGTGCAGGAGGCCCATGCCGCCGGATGCGACACCTTTGTCACAGCGGACGTCAAATATAACCAGTTTTGGGACGCCAAGGATTTGGGCATCAATCTGGTGGATGCCGGCCATTTCTGGACGGAGAATCCGGTATGCCTTTATCTTGCGGACAAACTCCGGGCAGCATTTCCGGAAATCGTTGTGAAAGTCTCTGAAAATCACACGGACTGCATAAGATTCTGCTGAAGCCTGTTGATTTTATCCCGCTTTTTGTGCTACAATATGCAAAGCTTATGCGCTTCGTTAGGAGCATTTCGATAGAAGGGAAGATTTTCATGTCCGGACATTCCAAATGGCACAACATTCAAAAGACCAAGGGCGCCCAGGATGCCAAGCGGGCCGCTTCGTTTACCAAAATCGCCAAGGAAATGATTGTGGCTGTCAAAGAGGGCGGCAGCGCCGATCCGGCCAACAACTCGCGCCTGGCTACCGTAATTACCAAGGCTCGGGCGGCCAACATGCCCAACGATAATATCAAGCGGGTGCTGGAAAAAGCCGCCGGCGCAGGCAGCGGCGAGAACTACGAGAGCATCACCTACGAGGGCTACGGCCCGGGGGGCGTGGCCGTTTTGGTGGAGGCTATGACCGACAACCGGAACCGGACCGCCGGCTCCGTCCGCCATCATTTCGACAAGTTCGGCGGCAACATGGGCGCCTCCGGCTGCGTGTCCTGGTCCTTTGACCGCAAGGGCGTCCTGGTGATTGACAATGAGGACGGAGATTATGAGGAAGACGCCGTGATGATGGACGCGCTGGACGCCGGTGCGGAGGACTTTGCGGCTGACGGCGATTGCTTTGAGATCACCACGGCGCCGGATGACTTCAACACCGTGGCAGACGCGCTGACGGCAAAGGGCTACAAGTTTGCCTCCGCCCAGCTGGAGATGGTGCCCCAGAATTATCAAAAGCTGGAAAAGCCGGAGGACATTGCCAACATGGAGAAAATGCTGGACCTGTTTGAGGATGACGACGACGTGCAGAACGTCTGGCACAACTGGGAGCAGAACTAGGCCGGCGCTTCCGATGCCTGAGAGAAAAGCATACGGGACGGTCGCAAGATAGGCTTTTCAGGAATTTTACCTAATTTTTTAGCGGGAGAAACCACGAGTTTTCGTGATTCCTCCCGCTATTTCTAACTTTTAGAGAGAGTGATTTTACAACAGGCCCTTTTTTCTGCCGGGAAGCCGGTTGGGTAAGCGTCAAACCTACCACCGACTTGCGGAAGGCTCTCCAATATGAAACAATAC
>ENA-ORML01000913-ORML01000913.1-human-gut-metagenome-genome-assembly--contig:-NODE-913-length-29694-cov-10.090894_pt1 | contig 29694 bp, 21 predicted proteins | sample MGYA00242103_ERZ508995 | MGnify/ENA primary metagenome ERZ508995 (study PRJEB26280, sample SAMEA2338702) | human gut metagenome | biome: human gut; feature: human-associated habitat; material: faeces... | reverse complement strand
TGGCGGGAATAGCGAGTGCTCATTACTGTGATATTGATACAGCGCTGTACCAGCCAGCCAGGAAACTGACCGGTAAGAAAAAGTCGCTAAAAGATAAAAGCAGGACTCTCTTTTCCATTGTTTTCTTCTGCAGATTTATTATACTGGGGAAGAGTTGGAGCAAAACAAGGAGGGAAATCCCTCTGCTCGTCAGAGGACAAATTTCTAAAGAAATTACATTTTGCTCCGCAAAACAAGGAGGGATTGGCATATGGATTATATGGATTCTGTAAAAATTGATTTATGTGAACATTGGAAATTTCATCTGGGGGAAAAGGAAGAGGCCTGGTATAAAGGTTTTGATGACAGCGGCTGGGAAGAGGTTACGCTGCCCCATGACTGGTCGGTGGGGCTGCCTTTTTCAGAAAGCAATTCCAGCGGTACGGGATATCTGTCGGGCGGAATCGGCTGGTACCGGGTCAGATTTTCGCTGCCCGAGGAGTACCGGGGGAAAAAGATACTGCTGCTGTTTGACGGGGTTTATAAAAACAGTCAGGTATGGTGCAACAGTTATTATCTGGGAAAACGTCCGAACGGATATGTTCCTTTTGATTATGACATCAGCGAAAAGGTGTTTTTCGGGGAAATGGATAATGAGATCAGCGTGAAGGTGACTCATACGGATATCGCAGATTCCCGCTGGTTTACAGGTTCCGGCATCACGAGAAAGGTGACGGTGCTGGTAGAGGAGCCTGTGCATCCTTCTCTCCACGGCATCTTTTTTTCCACGCTTTACGGGGATGACGGAAAAACGGCACAGGTGGAAATTTCCCATGAACTGCTGAATGAAAGCGATAAAAAAGCGGAGGTTTCGCTGGTAAGCCGTCTGTGTGACGGGAATGGAAAACAGGTGCTTGAGGTTAAGGCTGACGCACAGTTCGCACCGGGAGAATGCAAAACCATTTCCCTGAATGGATGTGTGAACAGGCCGAAGCTGTGGTCTCCCGAAAATCCGGAGCTTTATGTGTTATCCACCTGCTTTTCAGTAAATGGCGGTAAGGAATATAAGGTTTTCTCAGAAAAAACAGGAATCCGCACCTTCCGTTTCGATGCGGACAAAGGCTTTTTCCTGAATGGGGAAAACAGAAAAATAAAAGGGGTCTGCGTACATCATGACGGAGGCTGCCTGGGAGCCGCCATGACCCGGGAGGTCTGGGAAAGACGCCTGGCGGCACTGAAGGAAATGGGCTGTAATGCGATCCGTACCAGCCATAACCCACACATGCCGGAGCTTTATGAGCTTTGCGATGAAATGGGCTTTCTGGTTATGGATGAAGCATTTGATGAGTGGGAAAATCCGAAAAATAAATGGTCTACGGGCCACAATGTATATCCGCCCAGGCATCAGGGATATTTTGAGGATTTCCCGGAATGGCACGAGAAGGATCTCGCCGCCATGGTCCTGCGGGATCGGAATCATCCGTCGGTTATCATGTGGAGTATCGGAAATGAAATTGATTATCCCAATGATCCCTACTGCCATCCTTTATTTGGTGAAATGACAGGAAACAACGATGCGAACAAACCGGCTTCCGAACGGATGTATAATCCGGATAAGCCGAATATGGAACGGCTCGCGCCTGTTGCAAAAGAGCTTTCCTCTATTGTAAAGCGATATGATTCCACAAGGCCGGTGACCCTTGCGGCGGCATTTCCGGAGCTCTCTTCCCGGCTGCATTATTTCGATGCGCTGGATGTGGTGGGCTATAACTACAAAGAACATTTGTATGAAGAGGATCATAAACGGTTTCCGGAACTGCCTTTTCTGGGAAGTGAAAACAGTCACAGCTATAAAGCCTGGAAAGCGGTAAGGGATAACGATTATATCAGCGGACAGTTCCTGTGGACGGGTATCGATTATCTGGGAGAAGCCCATGGATGGCCCATTCACGGTTCCTCTGCAGGCCTTCTGACCCTGGCAGGATTCCCGAAGGCACGCTTCTATCAGCGGCAGTCCTACTGGGCTGACAAACCGGTGCTCCATCTGGCCACTGTTAAATATGAAGGCAGTCACGATGAATGGCTTCCTGTGACGGAAACCTGGAACTATGAAGTGGGAGAAACCGTCCTGGTGCGGCTGTTCACCAACCAGCCTGAAGCGGAGCTTTTCCTGAATGGCCGGTCTTTGGGAAAGAAAAAAGGCCTGTCCGAAGAGGGCTGTATGGACTGGATCGTGGACTTTGAACCGGGTGAACTCCGTGCAGCTGCCGGAGAATTGACCTCTCCGCTGGATAAGGGATGTATTTCTTCTTCCCTGCAGACAACGGGAGCTGTTGATGTGCTGCAGCTTTGTGAGTGGAAGGCCCCTGCCGGCAGGAACAGCGTTGAGAAAGCCGGAACCCTTTTTACTCATCAGGTGGAAATCCTTGCGGAGGATTCCTGCGGACGGCGGATTATGGATGCCGCCTTCCCTGTTACCGTACAGGTTTCCGGCCCAGGCGTTCTTAAGGGACTGGAAAATGGGAATTTGGGTGACAATACCCCGTATACCTCCTGTTCCCGGAGCATGCTGGAAGGACGGCTTATTGCCTACATACAACGCACAGGCAGCGGGACCGTCACGGTGAAGGTTTCTTCAGAAGGACTTCCCGAAGCGCAGCTGAGCCTGGAAATCCCTGACTGAATATACGGAAATCGAGGAATTGACATCTTATGAACATTCGCACCCGGGAACTGAAAAAATTTAAGTTCTATGACAAAACCTTAAGTCATATCGAAACACCCCAGGGTACCCTTACGCTGGTATCGGTTTTCCTCCCCTTTCTGGTGGAAATGCTGCTTACCAATTCCATGGGTACGGTGAATACGCTGGTGTTAAGTCATTATTCCGATGAAGCGGTGGCCTCTGTAGGGGCCGCCAACCAGCTGATGGGGATGATCTTCACCTTTTATACCGTGATCAGTACGGGAGCCAGTATTTTCATCAGCCACCGTCTCGGCGCCAGACAGAAGGAAGAGGCCTCCGACGCCGCGTTTACTTCTCTTTTCTGCAGCCTGGCGCTCAGTCTTGTGGCCGGCGGCGTCCTTTCCCTGTTCGCCCACAGATTTATGGAAATGATGCAGCTTAGCGGACAGGTGCTTGAGGATGCCGCGGTATATTTCCGGATCTGTATTTCCTTTTCCTTCTTTCAGGCTCTGATATCCGCAATTTCCGCTGTCTTCCGCAGCTATGGCCTGCCTAAAATAGCGGTATGGGTATCTTTATTCATGAACTTTCTGAACGCGGTGCTGAACATTATTGTTATTTTCCGTCCCTTTGAAACACCTCTGCATGGTGTGCATGGGATCGCAGTCACCAACGTGATCAGCCACGCGGCGGCATTTATCCTGATTGTTATCTGTCTGCTGAAAAGTTCACTGGAGCTGAATTTCCGTAAAAAGAGCCTGAAAACGCTGAAATGTATCGGCAATATTCTGCATATCGGCCTTCCGGGCGGAATCAGCTCGCTCTCCTATTCCACCTCCCAGGTGGTATCCACTTCCATCCTGGCGGTTTTGGGAACGACAGCCATATCCACAAAAATATATCTCTCCACCATCTTTTTCTATGTGTATGTCATCGGTATGTCCCTGGGGATGGCCACCTCCCTTATCATCGGCTGGATGACAGGCGCCGGAGAGTACGATAAGGCCTATCGGCTGAACCTGCAGAACCTGCGGATCGCGGTGCTTCTGAATGCGGCGGGTTCTACCCTGATCTGCCTTTTCGGTAGCCCTCTTCTGGGGCTTTTCACCGAAAACCCGGAAATTCTAACGCTGGCCCGGCCCATCCTTCTGATTGATATTTTCGTGGAAATCGGCCGTGCCTTTAACCATATCGAGGATAATTCCCTGAGGGGCGCCGGAGATGTGATTTTTTCCATGGTGGTATCCATCATTTCCTGCTGGACAATGAGCATCCTCTTTTCCTATATTCTGGGAATCCGTCTGGGCTTAGGCCTGACTGGCTGCTGGATCGCGTTTATGATGGATGAGCTCTTCCGCGGAATCACCTTCTTCTTCCGATGGCGTTCCCGCCGGTGGACGCTCCGTAAAGTTTAGCCTGCAAGGTACACCAGTATAAAAATACGCCTCCGGAAAATCCCATTCAGGGCTGCCGGGGGCGCTTTTTATCTGTGAAAACAATTATTTTCCTTCTATCGGGATGACCGGTTCCTGATTTTGTTTCTGCTCTCTGCATTCCCGCAGAATCTTTTTCGTTTCTTTCAGGTATTCGGAAATCGCCCGGATTTCATAGGGATCGCAATCCTTCAGTTCTTCCATAAATTCCCGGGGAAGCGCCGGTTCCGTCCGTTCCACCTCATCATACAGGAATTCATCCACGGATACCCGGAGCGCATTCGCAATACTTACCACGGTTTCCAGGCTGGCATTCGCCTTTCCGGTTTCCACATTGCTCATATAAACCGAACTTTTCCCCACCGCGGCCCCGAGGGCCTCCTGGGAAAGCCCAGCCCGGTTCCTTGCGGCCTTTATCCGTTTTCCCATCTTCTTTTTATCACTTGAAACAGATACATTATCCATTCCGGGCTTCTCATTCATTCGGCTGCTTCCCCTTTTTCCGATCCCACTGTCTGATGGTTTCCTTCAGTTCTTCATCCTCACGCAGAATCCGCTTGAAAAACTTCAGATGATACAGAAGGGCTGTTTTTTCCCCTTCACTGCAGTCTTTTATGGTTTCCATAATCTCTTTGCGGAATACCCAGTCCGATTCCCTGACATTGTCACACAAAAGCTCTCCTATCCATATAGATAAAGCATCCGCTATCTCAAACAGTTTATCCAGGGACGGACAGGAATTTCCGGATTCCGCATTTGCCACATAAGAGACGGTTACGCCGGCCCCTTCCGCAAGCTCTTCCTGCGTAAGATGCCTTTTAACCCTTGCTTCTCTGATTCTTTTTCCGATTTTCTTATTATCAATGGTCACAAAGGCCAGCCTCCCTGCGATCTTCAGTGTGTTGTTAAACCTATTGTAACCTGCCGTTTTGTATATTATAATAAACAATACCATTATTTTAATACTATAGTTTATATTTAATTTTTACCGTAATAAATAACCTCTTTCAGGGAATGCTTATATAGGTATTCTTTTTTGCCAACTCAAACATCGCACAAGCCCCTGTCCCTTCCGGCCAACGATTAAGGGACTGCCGTCCGGATGGATGCCTTCCCCTCAGCCGGCTATGCAGGTTTTCCTGTAAGGGGCGTATAAACTCGCCGGTACTAAGGCCGCGTATTTTGCGGCCTTAGTACCGCTGCGTGTTTATCCGAACGAAAGTGTCCCCTGTAAGGATTCCTGCATAGCCGGCTGAGGGGAAGGCATCCATCCGGACGGCAGTCCCCCAATCATTGGCCGGAAGGGACAGGGGCTTGTGCGATGTTTGAGTCACTACTACATAAAAATCATTCGGAAATTACTCCGGCGAAAGGACACAGCATGGAATTTGATTCATTGGAAATCCGCAGGCTCTTGGCAGCCCTTACGGATCGTACACGAAAGGGGGCGCTTCACTGGGAGGTGATGGAATACGATCCCATCTGCTTCATGACGGAAATGGGGATTGAATTTGATGGATCGGAAACGGAAAATTTTGCACAGAACATTGCTTTCAGCTGCCGCCTGAAAAAGGGGCGCTCTATCTGGCTTGAAGTATATGAGTCCATAGGATTTCCTTCATCAGGCGGCTTCCCTTCCCTGAAGGAAGGCCCCTCGCTGCGGGGGCTGGGCTTCTATACCATGCGCTTTCTTTCCTCCTCGGGAAAAGTCATGTACCAGTCCGAACGTATCGTCTGCAAAAGGGAACAGCAGCTTCTGATCTGCTGCCTTGTCGATGCAGTTTTTCAGGATACGGAACCTTTTTTCCTCCGTGTTTCCAGGAATAATACGATACCGTTTCAGAAATACCTGCGGCACCATGATCCCAGCGGCGGGTTGGAAAACCATCCCCTGGCCCAGCTTATGAAAAGATTTTATCACGATAACCGGTGCATGGACTTTCATCTGCTGGCAATGAGCTGCGCAAACGGAAGAAAAAACGGGAAATAACCTTTCGGTCACTTCCCGTTTTTTCTTCCGTTCATTCCTTCCCTGGCATATTCCGTGGGGGATTTTCCGGTATATTTTTTAAAGACTCTGCTGAAATAATACTCGTCGGGGAATCCGACACTCTCTCCAATCCTGGACATCTTCAGAGGTGAATTCAGAATAAGCGCCTTGGCATGATTTATCCGAACCCGGTTCAGATATTTAAAGATGGTCTGTCCCGTTACCTTCTTAAACGTCCGGTTCATATAATCGAAATTGCCGCCGAACTCTTTTTCCAGGGACTGTCCTGTAATATCTGCCGCATATTCCCTGTTCAGGTAATTCAAAAGCTCCTGCACATTCCGGTAAGAACGGGGCTGCTTCTCCACATAGGCCACCGTTTCCTCCGTCACGCAGCTTCTGCTTATTTCCACGAAGGCCTCCAGCACCTTACAGGCCAGCAGAATTTTATAATTTTCCAGCTGGGTGATATTCCGCTCCATCGCTTCATTCAGAAGCTCCGTCACCTTCACCAGGCTGCTGTAATCATGGATATGATAGCTTTTCGGAAGGTAAAGGTTCTGGCCTTCACACTTTTCATAGCTGAAAATATCACTCTGGACAGAAGCCTGCCTGTTTTCCAGCAAAAGCTTCTGCAGTCCTTTTTCTGTCTCTTCTTCAAGGGGCTCCATATCCGGATGCCGGAAATGCACGTAGAAATACTCACACCAGGAGGCCTTCACACCCACATGGATATATCTTGGGTCCAGCACATACATATCCCCCGGCTGGAGCGTTACCGTTTCTCCGTTTTCCTCCAGATACATGACCCCTTTTTTTATCAGATATACAATATATTCGTCTGCCTTTCTGCGCCTGTGCACATAGGGCGGCTCAATCACCACCGAATCTGCCAGTCTGACCGAAGGCAGATACTGCAGGTTTATCCGGTAAAACATATAAACCATTTCCCTTTCCCGGCCGGATGGAGCGCTCGTTCCGTCTTCACTTCAGCTGTTTACAGGAATCACGGATTACCAGGCCCGACTTCACCATCTGTACCCGGGGAGGCTCTTCATTATGGATGGCTTTTATCGCCGTTTCTATCAAAAGCTTGCCGAAAAGCTTATAATCATAACCCACGCAGGTCAGCCTGGGCATGCAGGTTTCCGCAATATAGGTATTATCAAAGCTCACCACGGACACATCCTCCGGTATCCGCATGCCCTGCTCCCTGAGCGCCCGTACAATCCCCACCGCCGTGAAGTCATTGATGGCGATGATCGCGCTGGGCATGGGGTGATCCTCTCTGATAAACCGGTACATCGCGGCACTGCCGCTTTCGATATCATAGCTGCTTCCATCTACAATGTATTCCTCTCTGACAGGAATTCCATACTTCCGAAGCATCTGACGGTAACGCAGCCTTTTATCCAGTGTGGATTTTACATTATCACGTCCGCCCATCAGAGCGATATCCTGATGGCCGTTTTCAATGAGAAACTGCATCAGCAGCTCCATGGACTGCCCCTCGTCGATATTCACCTGGTAACAATCCGCGCCGTCCAGCTTTCCCGTAATCAGAATCGGCGTCGTGTTTGCCACTCTGTTGATATTTTCCACATAACTGGTATCGGATACCAGCTCATCCACTTTTCCGCCGATCTGGATAATAGCATCCACCCTCTGCCCCGAAAACTTTTCCAGATAGGAAACCTCCATCTCGTTGCTCCCCAGGGAATTGCACAATAAAAGCAGATAGCCGTTTTCATTCGCCGCTTTTTCGCATTCCACCGCCATAGTCGCATAAAACGGGTTCCGTATGTCGGAGACCATCAGGCCAATCATCTTGGTCTCCACACTGCTTAAGCCTCTTGCCAGCGCGTTGGGCCTGAAATCATACTTCCTGATCAGAGCCTCCACTTTGCTCTTCTTTTCTTCACTCACCTTCGCATTGCCTGTAAGGACTCTGGAAACCGTGGCCGGTGATACGCCTGCTTCTTTTGCAATTGTATATATACTGATCGTTTCTTTTTCCACTTTATTCCTCCCCCGTTTTCAGTTTTCCTGCACAAATTACCAATCTGCGCCACTTTGAAACCGGTATCATTACTATTTTTATTATAATACATACCCGGGAATTAACCAAGTCTTTTCAGAAAAAAATCGGTAAAATACAAATTTTAAAAAAATCCTGCTCTTGTACGTTATTCCGGCACGCTTACAGACAAAATTGAAGGTTTTCCAAACAAAGCTTCCATTACCATTCCTGATTTTATCCTATATCCGGCTCCGCCTTCAGGCTGATCTCAGGAGCCGTCTTTCCATCTGTTTCAAATAAAATAATTTCATTCCTGCCTTTTTTAAGCAGCGGCGCAGGAATATACAGGCGCTTCTGCGGCCCTATTTCCCAAAACCGTCCCAGATTGAATCCGTTGAGGAAGGCACAGCCTTTTCCCCAGCCGCCGAAATCCAGGAAGGTGTCTCCGGCTTCCTCCACCTCAAAAACAAACTTATAAAAGCCCGGTGTCCCTTCTTCATAGCCTTTTGAAAAATCCAGCTTTTCCAGATTATTAAACGGCAGTGTATACATTTCCCAATTATAATGCACATGGCCGTTGAGCTGCACGCAGCCTGCAATTCCTTTGCGCTGGGATTCCATGAGGGGACCGAAATTCACACGGCCCATATTTTCCACCAGAATATCCAGAAGAGCGCCGGATTCAAAATCTGCCTTTACCTCCGCTTCTTTTAGCAGTTCCCTGTCATAAAGAGTGATCAGCGGCTTTTGATCCACAAAGATATTCGCTCTGTCATTCGCTCCCCACAGACGGATTTTTTCCAGGTTCTGCTCTCTTTCCAGCGCTGAACGGTACAGGATGTAACCGTAGCTCTGATCCAGTTTTTCCATGGGAATCGGGAACGTATTGCTTACGGGTGAGGAAAGATCGTCAAGTACCCGGAACAGGCTTACCTTCTCCTGTACCTTCAGGGTGCCGTAATCTTTCTTTTTTATATCCGTTGAAAAAGTTACCTGGGGAAGCTGTGTGTATTTTCCGATAACCTCTCTGTATTTTTCATATTTGACGGTAAAATCTCCGGCTTCCGTCAGCACCGCGTCATAATCATAGCTGGTGACATCCGGGGTCAGCTCGTCATAATAATTGGAGCCATTCATAAAACCGAAATTGGTTCCGCCTTCAAACATGTAGATATTTACATGTCCCATTTCCAGCATTTTATCCAGATCTTTTGTGCTTTCTTCCAGGTTTCCGCGCATGTGCCCGCCGTTTCCCCAGTGATCGAACCAGCCGACCCAGAACTCCGTGCACATAAGAGGGCCGCCCTCTGTGTACTTTTTAAGCACCTCAAAACGCTCTTCTGTCTTGGAACCGAAGTTTCCGGTGGGCAGCACGCCGGGAAGCCTCCCGCAGGAAAGCGACTCATCCATGGGACCGTCGGAGGTTACCAGAGGTACCTCGGCGCCATTATCCAGCATAAGCTGTTTCATGGTTTCCATATACCGGGTATCATCGCCATAGTAGCCGTATTCATTTTCCACCTGCATCAGGATAACAGGGCCGCCGTGGTGAATCTGCAGGGGAACGAGTATGGGAAACAATACGCTGTAGTATTCACGGACGGCTTCGAGAAATGGTTCATAACAGCCGCGAAGCCGCATGCCGTCTTCCTTCAAAAGCCAGGCGGGAAGGCCGCCGAACTCCCATTCCGCGCAGATATAAGGGGAAGGGCGGACAATGACATATAAACCCAGCTCCTGGGCAAGCAGGATAAACCTGCTGATATCCAGCATACCTTCGAATACGAATTTCCCTTTTTGGGGTTCGTGCATATTCCAGGGGACATAGGTTTCCACTGTATTCGCCCCCATCGCCTTCAGCTTCTCAAGCCTGTCACGCCAATACTCGGGAACGATTCTGAAATAATGAACCGCTCCGGATATTATTTTAAAAGGTTTGCCGTCCAAATAGAAATCATCCCTGATTTCAAAAACTCCTTTTTTCATTTCCACTTCTCCTTTTCCCTCTGCTGCCATCTATTCTAAAGATAATGAGGATACCGGGTTCCAGAGGACACAGATATTCCATATTATCAGTCTTATCGAATTCAAAAATTTTCCCTGCCTTTAAACAGCCGCTTATTATGCAAATTGCCGGCTGCATACCGGAGTATGCGGCCGGCAATAGGCTGCGTGCTGTTAATCAGAAGTTTCCTTCTTATTTATACAGTGCATCGAACTGTGCCTGCAGTTCTGCTGTTACATCTTCAATACCAGCCTGTTTCAGGGCTGCCTGCATTTCTGCAACGATATCTTCAGCGGATCCGGAATATTTACCGAAAGCAATCTGTTTCATATAGTTTACATATGTTTCATTTACATTGTTGATCTTTGCCTGAATATCATCTACTTCGGGAACGAACTGGCCATAAGGATAGTCAATCTTAATGGAATCATATTCGTTATAAAGTGCATCGATCTTATCCCATGCTCTTGTCGCGTCTCTGATTTCCAAATCATCATTACGTCCCCACCAGAAATTGGTTGTTCCGTTGATGTTGTCTGTATCTGCATTGTATCCTTCAGGTTCAACACGGAGACCTTCGTCATTTACATCCCATGACACACCCTTAATACCATAGCAAAGCAGCTGATAGCATTCCGGATCATTTCTCAGCAGGTCATAAACCATAAGTGCTCTTTCCGGGTTGGCGCTTCCTGCTGAAACTGCCATTGCACCGTGAGTAATGGACAGAGCGGTTACGTTTCCTGTCTCTTCACCGAAATAGAAGAAACCGGATTCTGCGTTAGGATCATCCTGATAAATCTTATTCTGGCTGGTAGGGCTTACTAAATCTGTCCAGGTCTGGGTATGATGCTGATCCGCTGCGGTCTTGCCGACACGATAGTCATCACGGGCTGTGGTAGAACCAACATTCAGAACGTCTGTCCTCCAGACACCTATATTATCCCATTCCTTCATCGTCTTTGCAAACTCAACCATCATATCTGTATCTGTATAAGCGGGAGTTGTAACTGTATACAGGTCATCTCTTGTACCGCCCCAGAGTGCGCCGGTGCTGATACCGTCAATGGCTACAAAATTAGTATGGGAAGAAACCCAGCCGCCTGCCAGCTGTGTATGATGTGTTCCATCGGAATCCCAGGGGATCATGTCAGGATAAGTTTCTTTTACATAACGGAAGTATTCTGTCATATCTTCCCAGCTGTCAACCTTATCCAGTCCTGCAGCTTTCGCCCAGTCAAGACGGTAAATGAAACCATGGTTGGTCCACTGTGCATAGTTATCTTCCGGCATCAGATAAATCTCGCCGTTATATCTGCACATATCCCAATGTTCAGGGCTTACGCTTTCCCATGTTTTAGGAGCATAGGTTTTAAGCATATCTTCGGACAGTTCCAGGAATGCGCCGTTCTTGGAATTCGGCCATGCATCCAGCCAGTCGGAAGCAGTTCCGACCAGGTCTACGGTACCGTCCATCTGAGCCAGTGTCAGGTTATAATTTGTAAGATAATCAGTCCAGGGAATGAAGTAAATCTCCAGTTCCGCATTTACTTTCTCGGTAAGGATTTTGTTTAATTCGGTCATCATTTCTTCGTATTTTGCTTCTGTTCCTGAAGGCCTGTCACCAGTTGTCATATAGGTGATCTTCACATGCTCAGATGTGTCCACATTTGCCCACGGGTCAGAAGAATCTGCCGATGTACCGGCGCTTGCCGAATCATCTGCCGCTGCACTGTTATCGGCTTCTGCCGTATCTGCTGCAGCCCCGTTATCCGTAGTTGTCTGGGAATTGCTGTTTCCGCAGGCGGCAAGGCCTGTTACCATAGTGGCCGCCAGTAAAATTGCGAGTAATTTCTTTTTCATACTCTACCTCCGTTTCCATTCGTTAATTGTTCCTTTATATGATCTCTGCTCACCTGCAGAGTAAGAACCGTATTCTTTAAATATGTTAATTAACCTTTAACCGCACCAACCGTAATACCGCTTATAAAATATTTCTGTACAAACGGATACAGGAGAATGATAGGGCCTGTTGCCAACACGGCATTCGCCATTTTAACACCTTCCTGAGGGATATCCACTACGTTAACAAACTGTCCGGCAACTGAGTTCTTCAAAGCGTCGATTTTGTTAACAACCTCGTACAGTGTATACTGCAGCGGCTTAATAGCCACCTTTGTACTGAGGAACAGGGAAGACTGGTACCATTCATTCCAATAGCTGAGGGCAAGGAACAGGCCGATAGTAGCCAGTGCAGGCTTAAGCATGGGGAGTATCAGGGCTGTGAAAATTTTCATATCCCCGGCGCCGTCAATTTTACCCGATTCCGTAATCTCATGGGGTATCGCCTTAACAAAGTTCTTCATCAGTATTATCAGCCACGGTGACATCATCAGGGGCAGCAATACTGCCAGATAGCTGTCTTTCAAATGATATGTCTGTGTCATCAGCAGATAATAAGGAGCCAGACCTGCTGAGAAAAGGCTTGTAAAATAGATATAGAAGGAAATCGCATTACGGAAAGGGAAATCCTTTCTCTGGAGCGCGTAGCCTGTCATGGAAATAATAGACAGCCCCAGGAAGGTACCCACACCGGTCATAACTATAGTTAATATGTAAGATTTCCATATGTTTCCGTTTTTTGTAACCATCTGATAAGCTTCTAGAGAAAATCCCTTGGGAATGAGCTGTACCCCTTCTGCATGGATGATGGCTTCGTTTGTAAAGGACGTTCCTATAATAAGCAGGAATGGAATGATACAGGCCAGTGCATAAATGGTGATTAATATATAACCGGCCCCTCTGATTACTATATCTGATTTTCCGAGCTTGACCTTAGCTCCGGACATCTGTAAATCCATATCTTGTTTCTTTGCCATGATTGACCTCCATTTTTACTTAGAACAGGGAATAATCCGGTTCAATTTTCTTCACAATATAATTGACTACCATAACAATTACAAATCCGATTATGGACTGGTACAGGCCTACCGCAGAAGCGGTCGAGAAGTTGAAATCTGTCATGGTTGCCCGATATACGAAGGTCTCAATAATATCTGTGGTTCCATACAAAATGGAGTTGGATCCGATTATGTTATAGAATAAACCGAAGTTGCCTTTTACAATGCCGCCCAGCGCGAACAGTATGAGAATTACAATCGTGGGCTTCAGGGAAGGAAGGATGATATAGCGGATTTTCTGGAATCCGTTAGCTCCGTCCACTCTTGACGCTTCAATCATTTCGGCATCAATACCCATAATAGCTGCAAAATATACTACGGAGTTATATCCGGTCTGCTGCCACAGATAAATGATTACCATCAATACCGGCCATACTTTCGGGTCGGCATAGGGCTGCCATTTTTCCATTCCCAACGTAGTCAGGATACTGTTTACAAAACCGGTATCAAAGTTCAGGAGGCTGTATACCAGCAGGCCTACCAGAACCTGCGATATAAAGTAAGGAAGAAACATCATCGTCTGTGATACTTTCTTAAACCATTTGCTTCTCATTTCATTCAGCAGTATCGCCACAAATACAGCCAGAAGATTTCCAAGCAGAATGAATGCCAGGTTATAAAGCAGTGTGTTTCTGGTAAGTGTCAGCAGCTTACCTGACTGTGCCAGGAATTCGAAGTTCTGCAGACCTACAAATTTGCTTCCGAAAATGCCGTTTCGGTAGTTATATTTTACGAAAGCCACCCAGATTCCCGGCAGCGGCATATAGCTGAATGCGAAGAAAAATATAATCGCCGGAAGACACATAAAAATCAGTACCCGATAACGGACAACATTTTGGAAAAACGTCCTTTCCTTTCTTCTTGGCGCGGCAACTGTCGCTTTCGATTTCTCTTTACTCAATCTCTTTTCCTCCTGCTACTCATAAATTCCGATAAGCTTACTAATGAATCTTTTCTTGAAACCCATTTCATGAGATAATTATATGTAATAGCTTTCTAAATGTCAACAGCTTGCACATAATATTTTTTGTTTTTTATGTTTTTTGTACATTTGGTATAAAATCATGTGTTTTGCGGAGCTTAAAGGGCGTGTTTTTTGTCTATTTTTTAGTATTTATTCTTTTCAAAAGTTCTGCTCTGTAAGAAAATCGGCTTTATTTCAGAAACCGATTTCATATCATCACTTATCTTATCTCTTTTTGAACAATACTTTTTCTAAAAACTGGTACTTTGATTACCTGATAGTAAAAAAACACCGTAAATTCATATTTATAATGAATTTACGGTGTTTATAAGTCCTCTATTTCGTCAACCGGGTGAAATTGCAGTTTTGCAACTGATTTCATCCGTATAAAAGGCAAGAAACATTATAGCTGTTTTACCAGTACTGCTCCCAATCCTTTGACAGCCTGGTCAGCGCCTCCATATAAAAATAATCTCCCCAGGAGTTGCATTCATCCACACCGCAGTGGTTGCAGGTATTGTAAGGAGAATGGTTGGAATAGGTGCTGTGGAGCACCAGGCCGTTGGAAGTTTCGTGATCCTTTACGGCATAATTGTCATAAATGGATTTCATGATTTCAGATGCTTTTGTCCTGTAATAGTCAGCATCTTCTTCCGGCAGGTACTTCGCCATTTCCAGCATACCGCAGGCCGCTATGACAGCAGCGGAGGAATCCCTGGGCTGATCGGAACCGTCGGTAAATTCAAAATCCCAGTAGGGTACCAGATCCTCCGGCAGGTGTTCCAGGAAATAGCCGGTTACGGTACGAAAATCATCCACATATTTGGCCTCTTTGGTGTACCGGTAGCCCAGCGCCGTTCCGTAAACCCCCCAGGCCTGTCCTCTTGCCCAGGCGGATCCGTCTCTGTAGCCCTGGCAGGTAGCCCCGTGATCCGGTTCTCCGGTTTCCATGTTGAAGAAAAAGGTATGCCAGGTGGAACCGTCCTCGCGGATGACATTGGCTAAAGCGGTATGGATGTGTTTTTCTGCTATATCCCTGTACTTGCTGTCACCGGTTTCTTCGGATGCCCAGTACAGAAGCGGGAGGTTCAGAAGGCAGTCGATGATCAGGCGGTAGTTTTCCGGGGCATTCATAGCGCCCCAGGCCTGGATGAATTCTCCTTTTTCATGAAAACGGCTGATGAGCTGGTCTGCGGCTTTGATCGCCGCTTCTCTTCCTGTCCGGTTTCCTGTGAGTTTCCAGGCTGCAACGCAGGACGGGGTGTATAAAAAGCCCATATCGTGGTGGTCTACCATGATTTTGTTATCGATGCGGCGGAGGTAGTCCTTTACCTGTATCTCCGCCGCTTTCCGGAAGGCCTCATCTTTGGTATGTTCATAGGCAAGCCATATTTCTCCGGTCCAGAATCCGTTGGTCCAGTCCACGTTATCGATGGGCTCGTAGAAATGATTCACGCTGTAGGCATTCTGGAATTTATCCGTAAACTGCGGCAGATACTTTTTTATCTGCGCGGCGGAAAAATCCAGCGCCTGTTTGATTTCCCCCTGGGTTAATTTCTGATAATCCATAAGCTTCTCCTTTTCTTCTTTCCGTCAGAGTTCACAGCAATTAATTGCTGTAATGATAATTGTATCATATCATCTTGCAGTGTCCGGTGTCCAGAGTGAGGCTGAAAATGAAGGGCGAATGAAAAGGCTTGAAAATGCCTTCGGCGGCGGGGATGGGCGGGAGGCGGGAGCGGTTAGTGATGACAATATTTAAGAGGAATTATTTTTATGTGCTTGACATTGGCTGGGGGGTGAGTTATTGTATTATTATATTAATACAGTGATTCAGTAAGCAAACTTAAGGAGGTTCTTTATGGATATGGTATCGATGTTTTTTAATGTGATTTCTCAGGTTCTTATGTTCTCTCTGATTCCTTTTATATGGTGGCTGGTTACGGCGAGGCGGAAGGAAAATTTTTTTTCGTGGATCGGGCTGAAGGGCGTCAGGGGTAACTGGCTGGCTGTGGGCGGATGTATTTTGTTTTTCTTCGTGCTTTGTGTTGTTTCGCAGGTGTGGTGGATTCCTCATCTTCTGCCGGCGAATGCTACGGTGCAGAGTTCTTATGCAGGAATGGGATGGAGTGCGTTTCCTTCTGCTTTTCTTTTCGGGATGATTCAGACGGGGCTTTCGGAGGAAATTTTGTTCCGGGGGTTTCTTGGGAAAAGGCTGATTGCTAAGTTTGGGTTCGCTGTGGGGAATGTGGTTCAGGGCCTGTTGTTCGGGACGCTTCATGGGGTTATGTTTTTCTTTGTGACTACGCCGTTGAAGGCTTTGTTAATTACTTTGATTACGGGGTTCAGCGGGTGGCTGCTGGGGTGGATGACGGAGAAGGGAGCCGGAGGATCTATTGTGCCTGGGTGGATGGCGCATGGGGTGGGGAATCTGGTGCTTTCTATGGTGCAGGCTTTTGGGTGGCTGTGATGATAAGGGGAGACGGGCAGGGGCGCTGGCGCTGCCTGCCGCCGCGGTTTACTCTCCGCCTGACGCAGTCAGCAGCTCTAATATGGCGTTCACTTCGTCTAACTCCAGATGGCTGGTTATCATGGTATAGCAGCAGGCTCCATCGGACCACTCGGAAACAATAACCCCTTCTGAAGGGCCGGTCATTTGAGCTATCTCCACGTTTATCCCGTTATGTTCCACGGTTTGGAATTCTTCATCGTCAAATTCAGTTTCTCTTTGGCGGCCGGTGATAAGATCAATGCTGGTATATACAAGGCCGCATTTATATGAAATAAAACCGGATTCGGTGTCGTCCGTAATTCCGAAATACACAGGCTCGAAATGGTCGTAGCCTTCGGGGAGTTCCAATATGGCAATTCCTAATTCTTCTTCTAGCTGCTTCGTATCCTCCCGGGGGGTGGTTCCGGGATAGGTTCGTTCAAAGCCGATCTGTTCCAGGTAATTTCGCTGTGACATCTGGCTGAGTTCGTATATGTATTCATTGATAAAGTCGTTTTCATTGATGCCCGTTACGGTAACGGCGTAGGAGTAGTCAGCGTCTTCCCACCATGCGATGAAGGTGTCGTCTGATTTCCCGTAATGGCAGGGCATGCCGTCGTATTCCAGCTCTTTATAGGCCACATCGTACCAGCCGGTAATGTCTCCGGAGCCTTCCTGCTGGCGGATGACAACATCTCTGCCGGCAACCTTGCATTGGATTTCTCCCAGGGTGCCGTCAATTATGTAGTAGTGAGGGTCTTCTTCTGCGTAGTAGGCGGGAAGGTCCAGCATGGTGAAGGAGAGCGCGGACTGGAGTTCCATTATATCCGACATTTCTTCCATGGGGTTGGGGAGGGTGATTTCGTTGGCGGGTTGGGTGGAAGGGGATGAGGTTATGGGTTCCTGAATTTCCTGAGTTTCCTGCGTTTCCTGAGGGATGGGCTGGGCGGAGGCAGGGGTACAGGCTGGGAGCAGAAGGGGGATAAGGATGAGGGGGATAAGATGAATGGGACGGGGGGATGGGGTGGGGGTGTTTTTAGTTTTGTTTTTCATAGGGGCTCCTTTCCTATTTTGGTTTTTGGGTTTTGGGGTTAATGGTATTATAGGGGGGAGAGTGCACCAAAAGAGTATCAAAGGGAAGCGGGCAGGGGCGCTGGCGCTGCCTGCCCTGGGGAGGTGGGGTGTTGGAGGAGGCCGGCGGTGCACAGCCGGGAAATCCCTGCGGGCTTCCCCGGCTGTACGGGCGTACGCCCTATGAAAACAACGAATGGTCCGCAGAGCGAGCCATCCGTTGTTCAAGAAGCGAAAGGAAGGACCGGAGGGAGAGCGAGCTCTTCCTCCGGTCCTTCCTTTCGCTTCTTTTCGCACCGCCTACTGGGACGACATGTTTGTATACCCCATCAGACTCTCATCAACTTCTCTTGCTGCTTCTCTGCCTTCTCTTATGGCCCACACGACAAGTGATTGACCTCTGTGCATATCGCCTGTAACAAATATTTTATCAGCGTTTGTCTTATACTTTCCGTCTTCCGTCTTAACATTAGTGCGTGCATTGAGTTCTACTTTAAATGCATCAGTAATGTATTTCTGGCTTCCCAGAAATCCGGCGGCAATGAGTACGATGTCGGCATCGAGTATTTGTTCGGTGTCGGGTATTTCTTTCATATTCATTCTTCCGGTTTTTGGGTCTTTTTCTTGTTTTAGTTTTACGATTTTAACGGCCTTGAGGTTTCCGTTTTTGTCTTTGATGAATTCCTTGACTGTGGATTCATAAATTCTCGGGTCGTGGCCGTAGAGGGCTATTGCTTCTTCCTGGCCGTAGTCGGTTTTGCAGATTTTGGGCCATTCGGGCCAGGGGTTGTCTTCGGCTCTCTGGTCGGGGGCTTTGGGCATCATTTCTATTTGTGTCACGGATTTGCAGCCGTGGCGGATGGATGTTCCAACGCAGTCGTTGCCGGTGTCGCCGCCTCCGATGATGATGACATTTTTGCCTTTTGTCTCCACGTATTTTCCGTCGGTAAAGTTGGAGTCGAGGAGGCTTTTGGTGTTGGCGGTAAGGAAATCAACGGCAAAGTAGATTCCTTTTGCGTCGCGGCCGGGGGCATTCAGGTCTCTGGGGTTGGATGCTCCGCAGGCAAGTATGATGCGATCGTATTCCTTCAGGAGCTGGGAGGGTTTGATGTCTTTTCCCACGTCAGTTCCGGTGAGGAAGGTGACTCCCTCTTCTTCCATGATTTTTACTTTGCGCTGTACGATATCTTTTTCCAGCTTCATGTTGGGTATTCCGTACATGAGCAGGCCGCCGATACGATCGGAGCGTTCATAAACGGTGACTGTGTGGCCGCGTTTGTTGAGCTGGTCGGCAGCTGCCAGGCCGGAGGGGCCGCTTCCAATGACAGCCACTTTTTTGCCGGTGCGCTGTTTAGGCGGTTTGGGGGCGGCATAGCCTTTTTCGTAGGCATTTTCAATGATGGCGTATTCGTTTTCCTTGGTGGAAACGGGTTCGCCGTTTAGGCCGCAGGTGCAGGCCGCCTCGCAGAGGGCGGGGCATACGCGGGCCGTAAATTCGGGGAAATTATTGGTTTTTTTCAGGCGTTCGTAGGCCTGTTCCCAGTTTCCGGTGTATACCAGATCGTTCCATTCCGGCACCAGGTTGTGCAGAGGGCAGCCGGACGCCATTCCGCAGAGCATCATGCCGGACTGGCAGAAGGGCACGCCGCATTCCATACAGCGTGCACCCTGAAGCTGCTGTTCCTCTCTGGACAGGTGCTGGTGGAATTCATTAAAGTGTTTGATTCTGCTCGCCGGTTCTTCAGCACGGCTTACTTTTCTATCATAATCCATAAATCCGGTTGGTTTTCCCATGTCTTCCTCACTTTCTGCCGCTGGCTGCGGTATTTTTCCATGAAAATGACTGTTCAGTCTCTTCACAGTATGAAAATCATGTTGGCTATTTTCTCATGTTGGCGTAGAAGGCTTCTATCTGTGCCTGCTCGGCGCTCAGGCCTTTTTCCTCCATCTGTACGATGGTGGTGAGTACCCGTTCATAGTCATGAGAGATGATTTTCTTGAATTTAGGCAGGTATTCTTCGAAATGCTCCAGTATTTCCTTTCCTTTTTCGGAATTGGTATAGGCCACATGCTCCTGGATCATTTCCTTGAGTTCCTGTATGTCATATTTGGAGGTGATTTCATGGGAGGAAACCATTTCTTTATTCAGGCGGATATAAAGGTCATTTCCTTCATCCAGCACATAAGCGATGCCGCCGCTCATGCCCGCCGCGAAGTTCTTGCCGGTATGGCCCAGAACCACAACGCGGCCTCCTGTCATATATTCACAGCCATGGTCTCCCACACCCTCCACTACAGCCAGACAGCCGGAATTGCGGACAGCAAACCGTTCTCCTGCCACACCGTTCACAAATACCTTTCCGCTGGTGGCCCCGTACAGGGCTACGTTTCCGATGATGATATTGTCTTCGGACTTGAAGCGGCTTCCTTTGGGAGGGTATATGATCAGCTTGCCGCCGGAAAGCCCTTTTCCGAAATAGTCGTTGCTGTCGCCTACCAGTTCCAGTGTCAGGCCCTTGGGAATGAAAGCGCCGAAGCTCTGTCCGCCTGCGCCCTTGCACAGAACGCGGTAGGTATCATCCTCCAGTGAGGTTCCGAATTTTCTTGTGATCTCAGAACCCAATATGGTGCCGAAAGCGCGGTCGGTATTGGCGACATCCACTTCTATGCTGCGTTTCTGTCCGTTCTCCATAGCCTTGGTCATTTGTTTCAGAAGGACTTTTTCATCCAGTGTCTTTTCCAGGGCAAAATCATATACCTTTTTCGGGTCGAAAATGGAGCCCGGTTTTCCGGCATAGGGATTGCCCAGAATTCCGCTGATGTCTATTTTTTTCTGGGCCGGAGTCAGGTTTTCTTTTTGGGCAAGAAGATCCGTTCTTCCCACCAGTTCGTCTACGCTGCGTACGCCCAGCTTCGCCATATATTCCCGCAGCTCTTCCGCGATGAAGCGCATGAAGTTGATGACATATTCCGGTTTTCCGCGGAAACGTTTACGCAGCTCCGGGTTCTGGGTTGCCACGCCCACGGGGCAGGTGTCCAGGTTGCAGACACGCATCATGACACAGCCCATGGTGATGAGGGGAGCTGTTGCAAAACCGAATTCTTCCGCACCCAGGATTGCGGCAATCGCCACATCCCGGCCGCTCATCAGCTTACCGTCGGTTTCAATGCGCACCCGCTGGCGCAGGCCGTTCTGGATAAGGGTCTGATGGGTTTCCGAGAGCCCCAGCTCCCAGGGAAGTCCCGCATTATGAATGGAGCTCTTGGGAGCGGCTCCTGTTCCTCCGTCATAACCGGAAATCAGGATGACCTGTGCGCCGGCCTTGGCAACGCCTGCCGCTACGGTGCCCACTCCTGCTTCGGATACCAGTTTCACAGAAATTCTTGCATATTTGTTGGCATTTTTCAGATCATAGATCAATTGCGCCAGATCCTCGATAGAATAAATGTCATGGTGCGGGGGCGGGGAAATCAGGCCGACGCCGGGTGTGGAGTGCCTTGTTTTGGCAACCCATGGGTATACCTTTCCTCCGGGCAGATGGCCGCCTTCGCCGGGTTTTGCTCCCTGCGCCATTTTGATCTGGATTTCCTGAGCACTTACCAGATACTGGCTGGTAACGCCGAATCGGCCGCTGGCAACCTGCTTGATGGCAGAACAGCGGTTTAAGCCGTCCGGGCCTATACTGAGGCGTTCCACATCTTCTCCGCCTTCGCCGGAATTGGATTTTCCATGAAGGATATTCATGGCAATAGCCATCGTTTCATGGGCTTCCTTGGAGATGGAGCCATAGGACATAGCGCCGGTTTTAAAGCGGGTGACAATGGAGTCCACGCTTTCCACTTCTTCCAGGGGAATCCCTTTTTCCGGATATTTGAAATCCATCAGGCCCCGCAGGTTTTTGATGGAATTTTCGTCATTCACCAGGGCCGTATACTGCTTGAAGAGTTCGTAATCCCCTCTTCTGGTGGCCTCCTGCAGTGTATGGATAGTGGCAGGATTGTAGAGATGTTCATCGCCGCCGCTTCTCATTTTATGATGTCCCGGGCTGTCCAGAGTGAGATCTGTGGCAAGGCCGAGGGGGTCGAAGGCCATGGAGTGGAGGGCATCCACTTCCTTTTCCATATCCTCTAAGGAGGTGCCGCCAATACGGCATACTGTGTTCGTAAAGTACTTATTTATCACATCCTCATCAATGCCGATGGCTTCGAAAATCTGGGAGCCCTGGTAGGACTGGATGGTGGAAATTCCCATTTTGGATGCGATTTTTACAATACCGTTTAAAATGGCTTTGTTATAGTCATTCACTGCGGCATAGTAATCCTTATCCAGCATTTTGTTGTCGATGAGCTCTTTAATGCTCTCCTGGGCCAGATAGGGATTGATGGCGCAGGCACCGTAGCCGAGAAGGGTTGCAAAATGGTGGACATCCCTGGGCTCGCCGGATTCCAGAATCAAAGCCACGCTGGTGCGTTTTTTCGTTTTGACAAGATGCTGGTTAAGGGCGGATACGGCCAGCAGGGAAGGAATTGCCACATGGTTTTCGTCCACCCCTCTGTCGGAGAGGATCAGAATGTTGGCGCCTTCCCGGTATACCCGGTCCGCTTCCACAAACAGACGCTCAATCGCCCGCTCCAGCTTCGTATTTTTATAATAGGTAATGGGAACAACCGCCGTTTTGAAGCCGTCTTCCTTCATACTTTTTATTTTCATCAGATCCGTATTGGTCAGAATCGGATTATTTACTTTTAATACATTGCAGTTTTTCGCCTTTTCTTCCAGGACATCTCCTTCGGCTCCGATGTATACGGTGGTCGAGGTCACGATGTGCTCACGGATTGCATCGATGGGCGGATTGGTTACCTGGGCAAAAAGCTGTTTGAAATAATGGAACAGCGGATGGTAGGTTTTGCTCAGGAAAGGCAGAGGAGTGTCCACACCCATGGCAGCAATCGCTTCCCCACCGTTTTCAGCCATAGGAAGGATGCTGGTTCTCATCTCATCATAGGTGTATCCGAATGCCTTCTGAAGACGGTGCCTCTCCTCCGCGGAGAACTCAGGAACCCGTTCATTGGGGATTTTCAGATTTTTCAGCTCCACCAGGTTATTATCCAGCCATTCGCCGTAAGGCTGGCGGGATGCATAGGCTTCCTTGAGCTGGTCATCGTCAATCACCTCACCCCTCCGGGTATCCACAAGCAGCATCTTGCCGGGGCGCAGACGTTCCTTTACCTTGATTTTGGTAGGCTCGATATCCAGAACCCCCACCTCAGAGGAAAGGATCAGCTGATCATCCTCTGTGATCAGATAGCGGGAGGGACGCAGGCCGTTGCGATCCAGAATGGCTCCCATGATATCCCCATCAGAAAAAAGTATGGAGGCCGGGCCGTCCCATGGCTCCATCATGGTTGCATAATATTGATAAAAATCCCTTTTTGACTGGGACATGGTCTTGTTGTTTGCCCAGGGCTCGGGAATGGTGATCATGACGGCCAGAGGCAGATCCATGCCGCTCATCACCAGAAATTCCAGTGTGTTATCCAGCATGGCGGAATCGGAACCGTTGGGGTCAATCGCCGGAAGCACCTTGTGAAGGAGGCCATGAAGATGCTCGGATTCCATATTTTCCTCACGGGCCAGCATCTTGTCATAGTTGCCCCGGATCGTGTTAATCTCTCCGTTATGGACGATAAAACGGTTGGGATGAGCCCTTTCCCAGCTGGGATTGGTGTTGGTGGAAAAACGGGAATGCACGATTGCAATAGCTGATTCGTAATCCTCGCTCTGCAGATCCGTAAAAAAGGTACGGAGCTGCCCCACCAGAAACATTCCTTTATATACAATCGTCCGGCTGGACAGTGATACTACATAAGTGTTGTCGCTGGACTGTTCAAAAACCCGGCGCGCCACATAGAGCTTCCGGTCGAATTCAATCCCTTTCGGCGTATTCGCAGGCTTCTTAACAAACCCCTGCATAATGCACGGCATACACTCTACCGCCCTCTGTCCCAAGACATCAGGGACACAGGCCACCTCGCGCCAGCCCAAAAATTCCAGTCCTTCTTTTTCCACGATGATTTCAAACATCTTCTTAGCCTGGTTTCTTTTCAGCTCATCCTGCGGGAAAAAGAACATGCCTACGCCGTATTCCCTTTCTCCGCCCAGCTGAATCCCCAGAGGCTTTGTCACTCTTTTAAAAAATGTATGAGGCACCTGGGTCAGAATTCCCACGCCGTCGCCGGTCTTTCCTTCAGCGTCCTTTCCGGCACGGTGCTCCAGGTTCTCCACAATCTTCAGGGCATTTTCCACGGTTGCCCTGGATTTGGTTCCTTTGATGTTTACGCAGGCACCAATGCCGCAGTTATCATGCTCAAACTGCTGTCTATAAAGCGGTGCTTCGGGAACTTCCTTTTTCACATCAAACATAATCTTACTCCTCTCCCTGTGCGTTTTAATCTCTGCTCCTCTGTCATCACGTATCCTCAGGATACGCAAAAAAGGCCGCAAAGAGACTTAAATCCGCCTCTTTGCGACCTGTGGGTTATTATAAAGCAATTTTTATCATTTGTAAACAGGAAATTTTTTTAAATTATCAGATAATTTGATAATATCTTATTTTCGCATAAATTATCTGACAATTTATACATATGTATCCATTATTACTGTAGTTATCTGATTTCATACTCCTTTTGAAATCATTCAGGACGCATCCTTTCCCACTGTCAGTTCGGAAAGCTGTTCCAGGACACTTTTTCCGCCGTTCAGTGTAATATTACCCACCTTATCACAGATTTTCTCCAGATATTCCATTTCCTTAAGGCGCATGAGGGTCTTGTTTTCCTCCATCAGCCTCGCCGTATTCAGAAGGCTGCGTGTGGAAGCCACCTCTTCCCTGCGCATAATGACGTTGGCCTGAGCCTTTTTCTCCGCTACAAGCACGGTGTTCATAATATCCCTGATTTCACCGGGGAGGATGATGTCCTTAATTCCTGCGTTTACAATTTCCACACAGTATTCTTCCTCATTGGCCTTCATTTTTTCCAGAATGATTCCCGACAGCTCCTCTTTCTGGGAAAGCAGTTCATCCAGGCGGTATCTGCCCACATGCTCCCGGAGGATGAGCTGGGCACGGGTATAGAGCAGCGAAGCCACACCGTCCACCTTTTCCACCAGCTTTTCCGGATTGGTAATCCGATAATTCATCACCACATTCAGGCGCACTCCCACTTTATCCGCGGTAAGGATTTCCTGGCCGGTAATGTCCAGCTGCTGGATTTTCATATTGAAAATCTTACAGCTCACCTCCCGGCCGTAGTTCCAGAAATAATACGTGCCCGTGCCCAGACGCTTTTCAAAACGCAAATCATAGTACAGAAGGCCTGTTTCTCCGTCCTTAATCGTAATCTTCTTGTAGTATTTAGCAGGCATCAAATCCATGTAAATACGGGGAAGGGTATCCTCCATACAGGGCTGGGTAATGTCCACCATCTGGAATTCGTTCTTTTCATATACATTCCAGAACAATGTTTCCGCCCGGGTGAGCACCTCCCGGTAAGCCTTATTCACAAAACGGAGGGCAATACATTCATCAGGAATAACTGCCTTTACCACCCGTGATGCGAAGCCTTTATCCTGCATGAGAATTTCCTCGGGGATGCCGCAGGTTTTTACCTCTCCTGTCATAGGGACGATTTCCACCGTATAGCCGAAAGCCCTGGGATATGTATATTTACCGGCTGTAAGCAGACGCAGGAATTTACCGTTCCTGCACAGATAGCCGCATTCCTGTTCTTTGATAATAAAGTTTGTCATGTTCTCTTACTTCCTTTCTTGTCTTACTTGTGAAAAAAGCATCCTGCTCCGCTTCCTCACCCATTGGCGGGTCCGATTTTCAGCTTCTTTGAAAGCGGGAGGGTGGCATGCGCCGTACCCGGCGCCGCCTGCCTCACGCCCGCCGAAGCGGTATCCAAAGGGACACTGGCCGCAGAATGAGACTGCGAAGACGGAACAGTTTCTTTTTTCTGTAATGTGATCGCTATACCCGCTTAGCTACGTGTTGTACACGGTGGGATTCGAACCCACGACAAATCATAATCTTTCGGACTTTCCTGACAGGCAGGAATTTATCCTTATGCAAACTGTCCGGAATACCTTTCCGCCAGAGGCGGAGGCACCGGTGAGGCACGCCGTGTCATCCGGTTTCCCGAAAATACACGGCCCTGTAAACCTCCCACAGTTTCATCCTTTAATAACGCCAATGGTTTTCAGCCGTTTTACAGGCACCACCAAATCGGTCTGGTTATCCATGACGTCTTCGATATTTTTATAGGCAAACCGGCTTTCTTCCGCCACATCCGCCTTTCCCTTTTTTCCCAGAATAACGCCCTGCTTCTGCAAATCCAGCATGACTTCTTCACAGGTGAAGGCCGCCATGGCTCCCTTCCGGGAATACTGCCGTCCCGCCCCGTGAGAGGAAGAGCAGAAGCTTTCCGGATTTCCTTTGCCCATCACCACATAGCTGTAGCTTCCCATGGCTCCGGGTATCACCGCCAGTTCGCCGTTCCTCGCCCTGACCGCACCTTTCCGGTGGACCCATACATTTTCTCCATAATGATTCTCCAGGGCGGCATAGTTATGGTGGCAGTTGATATCGCCGGAAAATTCCAGGGTGAGATCGGTATATTTTCCGATCCATTTTTCCAGGATTGCCTTCACGGCCAGCATCATCTTTTCTCTGTTTTCTTTGGCAAAATCCATGGAAAGCTGCATCCAGTTCAAATAATGCGCCCCTTCCTTTGTATCCACCGGCAGGAAGGCCAGCCGGTATTCATCGGGCACCTGGCTGTACCATCTCTGATTGAGTTCACGCGCTTTGGCATGAAAATAATCGCAGACGGATTTTCCAAAATGCCGGCTTCCGGAATGAAGCATCACCGCAAGGTATCCGTTATCATCTTCCTGAAGCTCGATAAAATGATTTCCTCCTCCCAGCGTCCCTATCTGAAAATATCCCGCCTCCAGTTGGCCCAGAAGCTCGGCATCCTCTTCATAACGGTCCATTTCCTCAAACGCGACATCCAGGGTGTAACAGGGCATTTCTGTTTTGTGGTGGGCAAAGCCTACCGGAATATTACGCATGATATCCCCGACAATGGCCTGAATCAGGCTGCCATTTCCGGTCATTACATTTCTGATGTCCTCTACCCGTATGTTCGTCTCGGTATAAGCCATGCCGCAGCCGATATCCACGCCTACGGCATTGGGAATCACCACGCCTTTGGCAGCTATGACTCCTCCGATGGGCATGCCCATTCCGGTATGGGTATCGGGCATCAGGCTTACCCATTTATGCAGAAAGGGAAGACGGGATAAATGATATGCCTGTTCCATACACCCCTTTTCCAGATCCTTTTCCTCCTTAAGCCAAACCCTGACCGGAACCTTCATGGTGTCCGCATTATACATTACAAACATATCCTCACTTCCTTTCTGTTCATTGATCCGGAATACAGGATGTGTATTGTTTACAGATGCCTGCACCGGTTTTTGTATATTTGCAAATGTATCTTGGTTACAGGTTTATCATAAGGGGAAAATTGGTAATTATCATTTAAAAAAAGTTGCGAGGTTATGGAGAGAAAGAAAATGCTGGTTATACAGGGCTGATTTTTATCTGTAAACAGAGGGATTTTAAAGAAGGATGGGTACTCATTTTCACTTGCCTGAAATAAAGTTCGAATTTGTGAGTATAAGAAATGCATATTAATTCGTCCATTTTTATTCCGACTATAAGTTTTAAACTATATATACTCTTTTAATAGCATTTGTTATAATAAATTTATGAAATAACTTTTATTCAAGGGGGTATGTTTATGCCGTATGCTCTAGTAGGATATTTTGATAAAGAAACGGATCATAAGATAAAAAATTTATGGATGTGCCTTGCCGATGCTGGCATTGATGATTATTTATCTAATTCAGAAAATAATCCTCATATAAAATTTATGATGTATCAAAATGCAGATATTGATAAAATAAAAGAAGTTCTGTTTAGTCTATCGAAAACTATTTCCAAATTCCCTATTCATTTTAAGACATATAATTTTTATCCTAACGAAAAACCCTTTATTAGTATAGATATGGCTGCTGCAAAGCAAATTCTGGATTTACAAACCAAAATCAGAAGTGAATGTGATCGATATGGTGAATTATTTGGTTTTGATGTATTTAATGAAGGAATATGGAAACCGGACTGTCAGTTGACCATAGAAATCAGTAAAGAAAAACTGCTTAAAGCAATAGCTATTTTATTAGATACTGAATTACCTTTTAATGGCACACTAGAACGAATCGGTGTGATAGAGTTTCATCCAGCAAAACAATTATTCTCTTTTGACTTACAATAAACCGTACGCTCCCACTGTTCAGCGCAAAAACGCCGCCCGGTAATGATAAAAACCACTGCCGGGCGGCGCTGCACTTTATGAATTATCAGTTTTTTAGTGTTTCACTATCTTTTTCAGGTTTCCTCCCCGCTGTATGCTACATCCTCCGCCACATCAGCCGCACGGTCATCAATGGGATATAAATTTCGTCTTTCAACCACTACCTGAGCCAGCCGTTCCACGCGCCCCCGCAAAGCGGCGCAGAGAGCGTCTGCACGGGTCGTATCGATAAAGAGGGAGCCTTTTACCAGTTCCCGCAGTTCTTCGTCAATTCCTGCCAGTGCGTCAATATCCAGCCAGTCAAAAGAGGACACCAGCTTAATCTGCTCGTCATGAGTGGTCTTAAACGGCTTACTGGCTGCCTTTGCCCCGGCGCTTATCATCGTCCATGGCTTGTCAAACCAGAGGGACGTACCGCTGTCGTAAATCGGCGCACAGCCCGTCCATTCTAATGTGTTGACATTACGGACAGCGCCAAAATTATTCAGATGTCTGTCCTCGTTGACGATCAAATAATCCAATACCAGCATACGATCAAGACTATCCCTTACGCCGGGGATACCCAACGCTTCACAGCAGTTCAGATAATGCTGATAAACCGAAACGTGATTGGGTTTTGGCTGTGTCTGATAAATGTGCCATGCCGTTACCAGCTCCGTATCCGGATCAATGAAATCCTCGCATACACTGTATGGGTAATCCTCCGGTACGGCCAGTGTATAAGGTACATGAGGAATATGCAGCCGCTCCATGATTCTGCTTGCCAGCACCTCGTTGTACGGCTCCTGCTGAGTCGCGCCGCTGCCGCCTTTAAGCAGAAAGCGTTTTCCATCCATGATCGTCCATTTTTTCTTTAACCAGCCATCTGAGGTATTATCCGGTGACATCAGGCTTACCTCTCCTCCGCTGGATGGGTGCCCAAACAGGATATTACCAACATCTTCAGTAAAGGAATTTTCAAAGAAATTAACTTCATGCCATGAAACCTGTCTGTCGACAGGGCAAATCCAATACTGGTCCGACAGGGAAAGCCCAAGGCATTTCTCCAATAACGCATGCGGGGAACTGATGTGCAGTTCCTCCAGCGCATGGCGCAGACCGGATCTGCTTGCAGGGATTGCCCGTCCCTGCCACCATGCATTGAGCGCAGCGCGGTCAATTTTACCCTTTTTTACAGGGATACCCACCGGAATATGGGCCGTGTCAAATAACTCTACAACAGCGGAAACAGAGGCAGTCGCACTGTCCAGACGGATTTTGGCCACAGGGATTTCCTTATGCATTAAAATGTATGTTTGAATTGTTTCTACCATTTTTCTAACTCCAGTCTTTTGTAGTGTTATTCTAACGAATTGCAGAAACTTAAACAAGCTGTTTTCCACATCAGCGCTCTACCTTTATCATAGCTTTTCCGGATCCGGTTATCAATGATACAATAAACTTTTTATATTAATCTTCCAGTATCTCATGAACCTCTTCCGGAGTAATTCCGCATGTCTGCGCGACTTTTGCTTCACTCATGCCCTCCGCAGAAAGCTTTATTACTTTTTTAGTCAGCAGAATCCCTTCCCTGAGGCCCTGCTTCTTCCCTTTTTTGATTGCATTCTCTTCAATCGCTTCACTCAGATTGCACATTTCACTCAGCTCCTCTC
>ENA-ORML01000910-ORML01000910.1-human-gut-metagenome-genome-assembly--contig:-NODE-910-length-29772-cov-2.436888_pt1 | contig 29772 bp, 40 predicted proteins | sample MGYA00242103_ERZ508995 | MGnify/ENA primary metagenome ERZ508995 (study PRJEB26280, sample SAMEA2338702) | human gut metagenome | biome: human gut; feature: human-associated habitat; material: faeces... | reverse complement strand
CGACGAGGGGTACAGCATCCTGCTGCTGTACTATTCTCTCCAACTCAAGGATCGTGAGATCGCTTCGCTCCTGGGCCTTTCCAGGTCTAAAATCCAGAAGGATCGGAAAGTTTTATTCGATGAATTGAGGAAACGGATGGTGGAGTAAGATGAAAAGAAAAAGCAGTATCCCGGAGGAAAAACTGCTTCCCTATGAGACCATCTGCGCTGCAACCCGCGGTGACCCAGACGCAATGACGGAAGTGCTTCGGCACTTTGACGGTTACATATCGTATCAGGCCACCCGCATCTTCTACGATGAATACGGCCAGTCCTATCGCGGTGTGGATGCAGAGTTGAAACAACGCATCCAGGACAAGCTGGTTGCCCGCATTATGGAGCGGTTCAGACCTGAGTAATTTTCCCCATAGTCCCGGGGCAGGTATATGGCGTCCCCTCCATCTGCCTGCCCCGGGCATATCATGCACCATAAGATAAATTATGTTGCAAAACCGGCCCATCATCCGTGCAATAAAGTGGGTGGACGCAACATAATTTATGCGTTCAGGCGGAAATCTTAATGCGACATAATTTATGAGCCAAGGAGGATGGAAGGATGCTGGAAGGATTTTGCGAGTACCTGCGCCGGCAGGGGAAGTCGGAGAACACGGTGAAGGCGTACTGCCAGGGCATGAAGGAATATATGCGCTGGCACGAGGAGACCTTTGGGAAGCGGATGAAGATGTTCCTGCGGGCCAATGTGCTGGACTACATCTCCTACCTGCGCACGGTGAAGGGGCTGAGCAACCGCTCGGTCAACGCCAAGCTGGCCAGCCTGCACAGTTTCAACCTCTACCTGATCGCCGCCGGCTATACAAAGGAGGTGGTCCTGGACAAGCAGGACTATTTGAAGGTGCAGCTGGCCTACGCCAGCCCCAGCACGGTGAGCCGGGAGGAGGTGGAGCGGTTCCGGCAGGAGATCCTGGAGCGCAGCGGCGTCCGGGACTATGCAATCGTCACCATCCTGGCCTACGCCGGATTGCGGATCAGCGAGTGCCTGGCGCTCAGGGTGGAGGACATATCCCTGCCGGCCCGGGAGATCAAGGTGCGGCATGGCAAGGGGGACAAGATGCGGGTGGTGTACTTCGGGGATAAGGTGGTCAACGCGGTGCGGGAGTACCTCAGGAACCGGCCGAAGACGGGAAATCCCTATCTGTTCCCCGGGCGGGGCGACAGCCACCTGACCCGGAGCCAGGTCAACCGGATCTTCAACGAGTATTCAGAGTCCATCACCCCGCACACCCTCCGCCACTTCTTCTGCTCCAATGCCCTGGAGAATGGATACACCATTGCCGATCTGGCAAACCAGGCGGGCCACTCCAATGTCCACACCACGCTGCTCTATACCAACCCCACCCGGGCGAAGATGAAGGAGAAGGCGAACCGCCTCTGAGCTATATATAATAAGGTAGGGAACAAGCAGAGGGCCCAGCGCGAGGCGTGAGGAAAGGATGTGTAGAATTGATGGAAGACCTTTTTTACAGCGAGCAGCACCGGAACTTCTACCGCCTCCATGTGGACGGCGGCGCAGACCCCTATTATCGAGCGCTCGTCTACCTGCTCGGTATGACGGAGGAGACACGCGCCAGCTTCTCCCGGTGCTTTGACGGGGAGGCGAGGATGATCCGACCAGCCGCCCTGGGGGAGGGCTGGCAGACGGGCGGTACTGCGAGGATCGTGCGCATGGCCTTCAATCTCTGGAACGGGTGGTGCTACGAGTCGGAGGAGGACGCGCAGGAGGGCCGGATGTCAGAAGCATTCACGCCGGACAATCTGTTCTGCTGTGAATTTGCCCCCTACTTCTATGAGGCAGTCAAGCTGCGGTATCCAGAATATACGGACCGCCCCCGGAAGTGAGTTGTCCAAGCCGGCAGGGCCCTACGGCAAATGGGAAGCCCGACGGAACACGGCGTGCTCCGGAGGCAAACGCCGCTTCAGGTTGAATGACATAAATAATGCGGACTTTATGACATAAAACACACTTTTTCGGTTGACTATTTGATAGAAAGCGATATACTGATAGTATCAAATGGTCGAGGGGGAGTGTGGCGATGAAGCGATATGCAATCAACCGTCTGCAGGAGTGGAAGGAGGATCCGTACCGCCTGCCTATGCTCATCCGCGGTGCGCGGCAGGTGGGGAAGACCTGGCTGATGCAGGAGTTTGGCCGGACTGCGTTTGAGCAGTGCGCCTATATCAATTTTGACCGCAATGAGCGGATGCAGAACCTGTTCTCCGGCGATTTTGATGTGGATCGGATCCTGCGTGGCCTTGCCATCGAGAGCGGGGTGGAGATCGACCCGGAGAATACTTTGATTATTCTGGACGAGATCCAAGAGGTGCCGGCCGCGCTGCAGAGCCTGAAATATTTCTGTGAGGATAGCCGGCACAGATACTATATCCTGGCTGCCGGGTCGCTGCTGGGGATCGCCATGCACGAGGGCACGTCCTTCCCTGTGGGCAAGGTGGACAGCATGGAACTCTATCCGCTTTCCTTCACCGAGTTTCTGTCCGCCACAGGCAATGAACAGCTGCTCGGCCTCCTGGAGCAGCGGGACTTCGATATGGTCACCGCCTTCCGGGACAAGTACATCGACTTGCTCAGAACGTATTACTTTGTGGGCGGGATGCCGGCGGTGGTGAACGCCTACCTGCCCAAGCAGAGCCTGACTGCTGTGCGCCGAGTGCAGAAGCGCCTGATCTCAGACTACGAGCAGGACTTTTCCAAGCATGCTCCGACGGCCGTCATTCCCCGCATCCGTATGGTGTGGGACGGCATCCCCTCTCAGCTCGCCAAGGAGAATAAGAAATTCATTTACAGCGTCCTGCGGGAGGGGGCGCGGGCCAAGGACTTTGAGCTGGCCATCCAATGGCTGATCGACTGCGGATTGTGCTGCAAGGTCGGCAGGGTGACTAAGGGCGCCGTTCCCTTGAAGGCATATCAGGACATTCCGGCCTTCAAACTGTATCTGGTGGATGTGGGCCTGCTGGCTGCAATGACGGATCTGGACGCCAAGACGCTGCTCAAGGGCAACGCCATCTTCACCGAGTTTAAGGGAGCGCTCACAGAGCAGTATGTCTGCCAGCAGCTCGTTTCCGATCTGGGCGCCACGCCCTACTACTGGTCGGCGGAGAATTCCTCCGGAGAGGTGGACTTCGTCCTCCAGCACAGCGGGAATGTGATCCCGCTGGAGGTCAAGGCGGAGGAGAACCTGCAGGCCAAGAGCCTGAAGCACTTTGTCGCCGGCAATGAGCTGCCTTTCGGCGTCCGCACCTCCATGTCCGACTACCGCAGGCAGGAGAAGCTCATCAATCTGCCCCTCTATGCGCTCTCCCAGCTCTGGGAGGTCTGTGACGCATTTAACTGAAACGGGGGCGGGATCCGCGCCCGCCTGATCTGAATTTGCCTCAGCCGGGAATGCCTGAGAGGTGATGCGCACGATGGAAAATGAAAACCGGGAATATATCCTGCGCGTCTATGGGGCGCTCCAGGAAAAGGGGTATAACGCAGTCGGCCAGATCGTCGGTTATCTGTTGACAGAGGACCCCACCTACATCACCAATCACCTCGACGCCCGCAGGCTCATTCGGAAGATCGACCGGTATGGCCTGCTGGCGGATATTGTGGCCAACTACTTTGACGATACCGAGGAGCATGTCGGCGGGGGAGCGCCCGCGGGGCAACATCAGTTTGAGCGGAGCGATGCAAGCCTATGACCTGTTTAAGGAACAGAAAATGAGGATACCGGGATCCTCCCTGATTGGGAAGACCCCGGTATCCTGATATGGCAAAAGCCCAGCACCTCCAAGGTACTGGGCTTTTCCTCGTGTCTTCAGATCTAATGTAAAACCACTCCGGCCTTGGCAAAAACCTATTCGCTACCTGCCGCAGCACTTTTTGTATTTTTTGCCGCTCCCGCAAGGGCACGGATCATTCCTGCCGATCTTCGGTTTCTTCTCTCCCACCGGCTTTGTAGGAGTTGCCTCGGCCAGTTCCTTTAGGAGGCTCAGCCGCAGATGTTCGCTGGGTAGGTCAGCCTCCATGATCCCTCGCCGCAGCTCCTCCGCATTCATACTTCCTTCCGCAAGCGCCTTCTTGATATTCGGGCCGAACGACAGCGTCTGGGGCATCTGTTCTTCACAAGGTAAGAGGTCAAAAAGCTCATTGGGGGTATAGCCACGGTTGCTCTGCATCCTGGTGGTATTGTGGAAAGCCTGATATCGTTCGATGAAGGTTTGGAAGTCCTTCCGACGAGGAAAGTGGACACCCATCGCCGTCAGCCGCTCCTGGACCTGCGGGAAATCGGCATCAGCGCAGCGGATACCGAAGACGAGTTCATCAAAGACCTCAGCCTTTTTCCACTCTGGCAGTTGCAGCCGAGTCTCTATGAACTCCCGCATCTGATTTGTTACCTCTGTCGGCTCACAGTAGAAGGCATCATCGTAGGCCAGCAGCTCTGCCTTCGATGGAACATAGTAGGGCTTTCCCCGCTGACTTTTCAGGAGCGCATGGTATCTGTCCAACCCATTGCCAATGAGCGAGACATCTATGATCTCCCGGTCCAGGACATCTTTGAGTTTCCCATCCACATAGAGTTCGTCAAGGCCCAGGATATAGTAGTCCTCGCACTCATGCCGGGCAATTTCCGAAAATGCCAGGAACTCGTCCCGCATCACCAGTTTCGGGCTTTGAGAGGAGATGATCTCGTATGCCTTCCGAAGGGGAATGATCCCATAGAGGTTAGCCATCGCATTGAAGTACTTCCTCAGCTGTCGTGAAGTCGTATCCTTCAGTGGGATCTCCCGGTACTTGGCATTCAATTCCCGCCGTTTATAAGGCTCCGGGAAGTCGATATAGAATTGTCCGTCTTTTATCATTGCCTTGCCTCCATAGAACAGGGGACATTGGAGCGGATTTTTGCGCAATTCTCCCACCTTGAATTATAGCGGCGATACAAACATATGGCAAGACTACTCCTACCAGAAGTCAGTGCTAAAATGGAGGGTCGCGGTACGCCTCCTGCACATAGGGATTAGTCTGCCGAGAAAAATCTCAGTGATGTAGAAACTTTTTCGTGTTACACACGAAAAAGTGTTGTTATTCGAGGCCCGGTTTGGTATACTATAGCAAAGGGGGTGGCGTAATGATTTTAAGACCTTCCTATATTGAGGCGATTGCCCCGTTCATCGACCAGCCACTGGTGAAGATCCTGGCTGGAGTGCGGCGCTGCGGGAAGTCCACCATCTTTGAGATGCTGGCTGACGAACTGCGGCGTCGTGGGGTGCCGGAGGACCGAATCATCAAGAAACGCTATACAGAAATGGATATTCCGGCGGATATTTCCGCCAAGGACATGTACGATGATCTGAAACTGCAGATACAGGGGAAGGACCGCTGCTATCTGCTGTTAGATGAGATCCAGGAGGTCAAGGGCTGGGAGAAGACGGTCAACAGTCTGCTGGAGGGGGCTGACGTGGATATCTACGTCACTGGCTCCAACTCCAAACTGATGTCCAGTGAGATCTCCACCTACCTCACTGGACGCTATGTTTCCATTCCGGTCTACCCGTTGTCCTTCCGGGAGTTCCTGGACTTTAAGGCGGGCGATCCCCGGCCGCCGAAAGAACTGCTGGAGGATTTTATCCGCTTTGGCGGGTTTCCCATCATCGCTCTTGGCAAGTATGATACCCAGAGCGCCTACCAGATCGTCAACGGCATCTATCACACAGTTGTCTCCCGGGATATTGTCAAACGGCACCGGATCAACAAGCAGGATCTGTTCGACCGGGTAGTGAAGTATTTGATGGAAAACATGGGCAAGACCTTCTCGGCCAGCTCCATCACCAAGTTCCTGCGCAATGAGCACCGCACGGTCTCTGTGGAGTCCATCTACAACTACCTGCGCTGGCTGGAGCAGGCGTTCATCATCTACCCCTGCCACCGCTATGACATCCAGGGGAAGGCTGTCCTGGCCACCCAGGAGAAGTATTATCTGGCCGATGTCACACTGAAATACTGCCTCCTGGGCTACGACCGGAAGATGCTGGACGGGGCTTTGGAGAACATCGTGTTCCTGGAGCTGAAGCGCCGGGGCTACGAGGTCTATATTGGGAAGAACGCCGCCAAAGAAATCGACTTCATCGGTATCCGGCGGGATGAGAAGATCTACGTCCAGGTCTGCGTCCAGCTTCCGGAGAACTCTGACCGAGAGATTGGCAACCTCATGGAGATCCAGGATCACTACCCCAAATACGTTGTCACCACAAACAGCCTGGATGTAGGCAACGAGAATGGCATTCGAATCGTCCATCTGGCAGATTTCCTGCTTGATGAGCAGTGGTGATTTCCTCGGTTCAATAAGTTGTCCCTGCGGCTCCACCACCAGAATAACATAATATGTACAGGTCCTGAGTATCCTGTACCTGAACAGAGAAAAGCGGGGGTCCTCCCAAGTTTGGGAAGGCCCCCGCTGTCTGATTGTCAGGTGTGTTCGGTTTTGATGGTCGCGGTGTAGCGGATCCCTTCGTACTGCATTTCCCAGGGGCCGTCAAAGCTGTCGCCCGGCTCCGTGCAGCACAGCTGGCCGCCATCCTCATCGAACAGGACTGCTTCCGTCCAGGACGGTTTATCCTGGCACCCGCAGCACTTTATATCCATCTGCTTCCCGTCAGGGAACTGGACGGTGTAGGAGATGGTATGATCCTCGCTCTGGTACGCATCCTCAGATACGGCGTGCAGGTAGCTGTTGATCTGCTCCATCGCATCGCGGGGGATCTCCAGTTCGGCGGTGCAGCCCAGGCTTTTGACATGAACGGCAGCTTGACGCTGCGCAGCGGTGTATTCTACCCAGATCCGCCGCAGATCTGTCTTGGCTTCCGCGATGTGCTCCAGCACTTGCTGGTCCATCCGCACGCCGTTTTCGTGGAAGTCCACGATGATGTCGCCGTGCCGGGACAACAGGACATTGGCCACCACGCGGCCCTCCTCGTCATCGTCGCCCGTCTCCCATGCGTCAATGGAAACTGCGGCGAGCAAGGGATCGCCGGCCCGATGGTTGAGTCCGTTTTCGACCGCCTCACCCCAGATGTAATCGTGTCTGATTTCTGCAAACTGCATTTATGATTCCTCCTCTAATGGCTACTCTGTGTTCAGTATGTGTGGCGGATGACAAATTCCGTGCAGCCGTCCTCCTCGGTGATAGAGGGGCCCCGGTCAAAGACTTTGGAAAAGCGGCAGATGCCGTCCCGGTTATAGGCGCAGTCCTTGGACTCGCATTCAAGGCAGTCATCCTGGATAGGCTTGACTTCCTGGACGGCATGTTCCTCCTTACCGCCAGTGCCGGGGAGTTTCTCAAAGTAATAGGGCGTCCCAGCCTGAAAGGGGTAAAACGTAAAGCTATCATCGCTCCAGCTCCTGATGGCGAAACCTCCCTTTTTCTTACTGAGCACCACCCGCTTGGACTTGGAGAACAGGAGGGAGATATGGCTGGCGCTGTACCGGCTGTTGAACTCGACCAGCTGCATGATGTAGGATTTGTTGGTTTCCTTCACATCCACGACGATGTGATAGGCCTTCAGGAAGTCGTCTTTGTTCTCGGCCAGATAGCGGCCGCACAGCCGCTTGGGTTCATTGTTCATCATGGCCGCAAGCCATCCTTTCCTTGTATTCGCAATCCAGAAATTCTTCAAAGCAGGGCCAGATCTCGGAGCCGAACCCATAGCCAAACTCCCAGTCGGCAAAGATGTCGGGCAGAGACATGTCTGGTGACTCCTCCCGGAGCTTTTCCAGTTCTGCCACAAGGTGCTGGAGCGTGTACCCGTGCGCGAGCATCCACTCCAATTTGAACCGCTCGTACACAGCAGCCGGTGAATTATCATTTTTCATATGGAACCTCCTCAATCAGATGTCCGATGGTTTGGCGTGCTTGTCCTGACGGCGTCATGCGCTCAGTTCTTCGCGCCTGAGGCACCCGGAAGTCCAGGGACCCGTATAGAGCCCTATGCTGGGCAGATGGTTCAGCAGGCACCGCGCGATTCCTGTCAAGTACCGCTGGTAGCACCTGGCCTGGAGGGCCGCGTAGGATCGGCCCTGCGGCGGCTCTATTTGGATCAGCTCCACAGCAAGCGACCAGTTGTTGTCCTCCAGACAGAGGTAAAAGAGAGGACTCTCCAGGATGGCCTTCTGGCTCCGGGAGATCCACAGGTCGGGACAGGTCTTGCTGAAATTGGGGAACATCCGCAGGAAGTCGCTGGTGAAGGAGTCCAGGACCTCCTGCTGTACAAACTGCGTGGCCAGGTCATCAAAGATCCAGTCGCCGCCCGTCAGCTCCCCGTAGTCCAGATCGCGCAGGAATCTGGCCTCGGCGGAGCCGTCCAGGTCGCAGTCCTTATGGCGGAATACATGGATGTCATCGTAGTCGATGAAATAGAGGCCCTCATATTTTCCGAACACGCAGCAGTTGCTGATACCCAAGTCAATCACTCCTTTTCGTTTGAGATATCTATGTGATCGGCACGCTCCGGAGCGCACCGCAGAACAGGGGGGCCCCGGCCGTGGCCAGGATCTATATAAAAAAGCACCTGAAGAGATTTCCTCAGATGCTTTGTGGCGCGCTCATCAAGTTTTTTGCCCAGAAACAGAAAAAAGCGCCCAAAGGCCAATGCGGCCTTCAGACGCTGTGAAACACGGCATACTTTAATTGCCTCAGGCAATTTCTGATACTGAACATATTTATTATACCGCAGAGAGTGTGGAATGGCAATACGGGGATGATTTTATCCTTGCAGATTGGGGCATGATTTGTTATACTGATACTAATTGATACTACAAAATATCGGAGGCGATATGGGATGGATGCCGGGCTGTTTACAAAGATGCTTTCGGATAAGAGCGTGACGGACTTGAAGAAACTGAAATACAAATACCCGCAGGCAGATCTCGCAGAGTTTGTCAGCCTGCTGAAAGGCAGCTTTTATCATGCGCTGCCCCTAAAGGATTTCGATGGGGGGCAGATGGTCTATTTGGAGAGTGTCGCGCAGGTGCGGCTCTCTGCGGCCCGGGTGCTGCTTACACCGCAGGACAGCAGCCAGCCCTATGGCATCAAGGCGATGGAGGAGGAGATCGTCTCGACGCTTTCTATTGAGCAGATCGACACGTCCCGTGACAGTGTCCGGAAGATACTATCCGGTTATGCACCTGCGAATGAGTCAGAAAAACGGATCTACGCCATGAAGAAGGGCCTGGAATTTATCGTGGATCCGGCCCATCAAATCAGCGAAGAGAACCTTCACCAGCTGTACGAGATGACCATTGGGGTCCTTCTCCCGGAGGAAGACCGCCTGCTGCCGGGCAATCTCTACCGGAACGACAGCGTCTATGTGGTAGGAGACAAGATGGAGCACACGGGCCTGAGTTGGAAGGAGCTCCCGGAGTACATGGGCGCTCTGATTGAATTTGCCAATATGGACGGCGATATGAATGACCTGCTGAAGGCTGCGCTGCTCCACTTCGATCTGGCCTACCTGCATCCCTACTTTGATGGGAACGGAAGAATGGCGCGGCTGTTGCACCTGTGGTATCTGGTGCAGCGCGGATATTCCTCCGCTCTGTTTGTTCCGCTGTCCGGATTCATTGAGCGGAGCCGGAAGGGATACTATGACGCATACACGCTCATCGAACAGAATGCCCGGATCAGCGGCGTCCTGGATGTGACGCCCTTCCTGGTGTATTTCATCGAAAATGTCTACCACAAACTGAGCAATGCGCTCCCGGCGGCCTCGACAACGGAGCATTTTCAGGCAGCTCTGGCCTCGGGCAGCGTGACGGAGAAGGAAAAGGACTTGTGGCAGTTTGTACTGTCCGCCTATGGCGGAGGGGAGTTCTCTACAAAGCAGCTGGAGCGGGATTTCGGCAGCGCCGCCTATGCTACCATCCGCAGTTTCGTCCTGAAATTCGAGGGGATGGGCCTCCTGCACAGGACAAAGTATGGAAACCGGGTCAAATACAGCGTCAAGTGAGACTCCGAGCCGGTTGTTGTGTATGGGTTCCTAAAACAGAAACTACTTTTCTCGAATCGCTGAGCTGCCAATTCCACCACAGGAAAGACGGACAGTATGGCCGGGATTGCGATATCTTCTATACCGAGTGCTTTCAGCCATCTTTGGAGCTGTCCTGCGGACCGGGTTGTTTTTGAAGCGAGTCAAGTTCCGCCTCTACGTCCTGGCTGGTGAGGATCACTGGCTCATACCCAGAAACCGTCATATGTTTGACACCGTCCAACAAGGCTTCCCGTTTTCCGGCGCCGGTACTGTGTCCCAGATCAGTCTTCACAATTATTCCTCGTTTCTATCAGTGTAAGGGCTGCCACGTCGCAGATGGCTGCGTGGAAGATAGCCAGAGCCGGACTGCGCACCGTTTGTGCCCTGTCAGTCCATATGATAGCATGGTTATAAGAATTCGGCAATTAGGGCGACATCTGTTTTACAGATAGTTTGACGATTGCTGTTGAGCAGTTCATAACGCACCCACGAGAGGGAATAGAGGGCTTGCGTAGAAGTAGTCCTGAGGGTGTCCTTAGCAGCAACGTCTTTTGGTGCTGCGCCCCTGTCCGGCCAGCACCTGGCTGCATGAACTGCTTGCAATTCCCAATCCAATCAGATATAATACGGACATACAGTATCAGCAGTTTGCCTGAGGCAAATACAGTTTCTGTGTTTCAAAGTTCCCAGAGGTCGTGCCCGGCCTTTGGGAACTTTTTTGCTTTCATCGGATTTCTATCATAATTCCATCTGAAACAGCATGTTACAAGGCACATGGGCATTCAAGCTCATGTGCCTTTTTATATAGATACCCCAGGCGGCGGGGCCGCAAAAATAAGAAAAGGAGCTGATGAACGATCTTCCAAGCAACGTGTAATGTGCAGAAATAAGATTTTTTGAAAGAAAGAGGTGTCTTACTGTGAATGCGAATACCTATGTGGATAGACCTAATGACAAGGGTACTGCTCTGGATAGAGAGCGCCAGTTGGCAACATTGTTGGAGGACGATGATGTGCTCTGCGCCCATGTATATGATGACAGTGGTTACTCAGAGTTTTTATTCCATGGGAGTCCGGAGAACATTGCTAACTTCATCGGCGCGCGGCCCATGGTTCACCAGATTGTACTAACTGACCGGCAGGAGCGCCCAGTATTATGGACGATTGGTTATTTTATTGACCGCTGTCCGGACAAGGTGTTGCTGGAAAAGGTCAAGAAGTCGTTGATCCCCATCCAGATGTGCGAAGCGGAGGCTCAGCCGATCTACAGCCCGAGTATGGGGGAGGTCGTTGCCTATTTAATGCGGCCGACAACAGAAGGGGAAGATAAATGATCCCGAAAATCACACAAGACGCGCCCAATATTGTACCGCGGTATTGGTGCTCAACCTGCGGCCGGTCCCTGCCGGCCCCTGACCAGCATGACGACCAATGGCGCTTCTGCCCAAGGTGCGGGGAGCCTATCGAATACGAGAAGGCAGAACCGGTCCAATGGCGGGAGCAAAACTGCGAAAAGTGCGGCCGCCCATTGATCCAACTGGTGCAGGACCGCAGGCCTTTCTTCCGGGCGAATTATGAGTATGTAGGCGCTTCGCTCTGCAGAGACTGCCTGGAGGAACACTGTGTGCAGACCAACTGCCTGCAGTGTGACATTGGAAATTGGCCAGGCTGCCGCTACGCCGACATCAAGCGGCAGGGGCTGCAGAAGGCAAAAGAAGGCGGTGAGGATGGTGTCTGATCAGCACAGGGAGGTCATAGACCGTTTCACTGGCCCTTACGCCTTTCTGAGCAATTTCCACCCTTGCCGCGTGACCTTCTATGGCATGACCTTTCCTTCCGTGGAGGCGGCTTTTCAAGCAGCAAAGTGTGCCGACCACCGGGATCGGGCGCAGTTTCTGGCCATGACGCCTGAGCAGGCAAAGCGCCGCGGGCGCCAGATCCGGATGCGGGATGACTGGGATGCGCGGAAACGGACCATCATGCACAACCTGCTCGTCCACAAATTCAGCGAAAACCCTGACTTGATCCCCAAACTGCTTGCCACCGGCGGCGCGGTCTTGGTGGAGGGCAACACCTGGCACGATAACTATTGGGGCTGCTGCACCTGTTCCCGCTGTGGGGGCAGACGCGGCCGGAACAATCTGGGACGTATGCTCATGGAGCTGCGCGCAGATTACATGGCGAGCTATAAGGAGGATGGTAGAACATGAATTATTGCCTCACCATGGAGCAGACCCGCCGCATTGCGGTGTGGTTTGACGCGGACAGCGATGAGGAGGCTGAGAAGAAGGCACGGGAGATCTATCACAATACTCCGTCAAAGGACTTTGAGGCGGGGGATGACGAGAGAGACTGCGCGCTTTCTAACCGAGATACGAACACGATGGTGTTTGACTGGAGCTGAATTATGCCAGAAAGAACAGTCAGAATTCATGTGGCCATTATGAAAAAATAGTATGGAGGAACAAAGAGATGCCGAAACTGGAACAGCTCGATACGCCATATGAGCGACGGCGTGTGATCGAATATGGTGTGGATGGGAATAAAGTGGTCCGCCACTGGCATGATGCGCAGCATATTGCCGGCCCGCTTTATAAAAGTAAAGAGGAAAAAAATAAGTACGGGGAGCAGGAGATGGATCTTTACCTTTTCTTCGAAGGGGGAAAAGACGGACTCCTGTACCAGTACAACATGAGGCACCCGGAGCAGTACACGCCTGAAAAAATGATGGAGGAAATCGAGCGGGTTGGCTATGACACGCTGGAGCATTTCTTGACCACCTTTGATCAGAGTGTGGTAGAAGGAAAATTCATTGGTGCTGCGGTCATTGAGTTTGTCCGACAGTTTGATACAGAGCGAGGAAACCGATATGCTCAGCACCGGCTGGACTATATCGCCCGGCAAGAGGAGAAACACCGCCGTTTGGCAGCGGAACGCGCTGAGAAGGCGGCTCAAAAAGAGGCGCAGCGGAAAGCTGCAGAACAGGCGGCGAGGGCAAAATACCTGGGCTGGGCGGATCAGATGACCGCAATGCAGTTTGGAAAGGTATCCTCCGTACTGGATGTTCTGATCCGGGTAGACGGAAAAGTGATGACTAAGCGTGAATTCGTGATTTCGCGGATGAAAGATGGATGGACTCCGACCAAAAAAGAGGGCGTTGTCAGCTACTATGGGAGCCGTTGGGATGTCAAGGAGAGTAAGCCGCGGACGGAGTACCGTCTTGCAAAAGAAAATCTCACATACAGGATCAGCAAAACGGAGTTCAATTTCGCTTCGTATTTGGCAGCACATCCTGAGAAACTCAGCCAAGCACGGAAGCAGCTGGCAATTTGCACAGATGCCGGAGGAGAGCAGCAAGCATTCAGAGAGGAGGCTCAGAAAGCATGAAACGTGGAATTACCGTGGAACGAAAGTATGACCACAACGATATCCCCTGCATTGTAATAAAAAAGAAGCGCGGAAAACTGGCTTTGGATGAAATCCAGGATATCCTCCGCTTTGAAGACTACCAGCAGTGGAATGGCCAGTATGTCCTGTTCCTCAACTGTTCGGAAGCCACGCTGGGGGGCAATGGCTGTTGGGATCTGTTGGATGAACCGCCCGGTGATACGGTGATGCTCTATGAGGTCGCGGGCAACGAGGAATGTCCCGTTTGTAGATCCAATTTGCCACCGTTCTCGTATTGCCCCTCCTGCGGCATGCCATGGTCTGATTCGGGCAAAAGTGTTGAAACCCTGTTGTCCTCCATGCGTCAGGAGGCTGCGCGCAATATCAGAGATCCCAAAGCATCTGGCGCCTCGCGCCTGGCATGGTACTGGTCGCATATCGGCGCCATTGACCTGGCCCGGCAGATGGGCGTCATCACAGAGGATCGCCGGCAGGCGCTCTATGAGGAGATGCAGCCCCTCAAGCCCACCGATACCGATGGGACTATGAATGGGGGTGCGGTCTGATGAACAAATCCAACACGATCCTCCAGATCACCAGTGAAGTGCTGGACCGATACCGCAATTCGATCAGCCGCAAGGCATTTATCCAGGCGATGGAGCGCGTGATCGAGCTGGTGCTTGGCCCCGGGGAGCACCTTCCGCAGGCAGCGTGCCCCGGTCTGCAGTTGATCCGAAGTCCGGAGATGGACAGCGAGTGCCTGGCGCAGCTGCTCAGCGGGGCGTGCCCGCCGTTTCAGCAGGCAAAAGCGGACTTTGACTGCCGGGAGTTTGACTGCCAGACCTGCTGGCAGTCCTGGCTGGAGTCCGGAAAGCCGCCTGTAAAGGAGGACAACCAGTGAAGCCGTTCAAAAGCACCACCATGCTCCGCCCGCTGAACGATGCGGAGCTGCAGCTGGAGGACCCACAGTGGGAAGATGATGATACCGTCACTTTCTATATCCCTTGCTGGTTCAACGTGGATCTGTTTTTTTCCGGCCTTCATGTGGTTACGGATGAAAACGATGACTACATCAACCTCTACTGCGCCTGCAACACCAAGACGCATGGCGTCCGTCTGTTCTTCACCTATGCCAACAACAGTGGGGCAGAGGAGGGAGAACAGGATTTTGAGGTCGAGGTAGCGATGGATCCGGCCTCAGCGGCTCTCCTGCAGGACAAGGTTTCTGCCTGGCTGAAGCCGGAGCAGAGATAAAAAACCGTTTGGAGCATGGGCAGGGAGTTATCCCGCCCATGCTCCACTGGTGTAAAGCAACCTATTGATCAGGAGAGGAGGGCTGAAATTGCCTAAAACAAACAGAGTGCCGCGGCTGGAAGCGCCGGCGCCAAGACCCAGGAAATATGCGTTCTTCAGGTTTCAGACAGGGAAGCGGCTTGCCAGCGAATATGGTGTCTGCTCCGGCCAGGTTGACCGTTGGACCGGCGAGATCCGGGCAACCATCACCTATGGACTGTTCCAATACCGGGAGACGTTCAAGCTGAACCTGTCTGACCCGGTTCACTCTTTCCCCTATACGATAGAGGATGAAATCATTTGCGCGGCGAGAAAAGCCGTGCGGTTAGGAGGCCCCATGACACGGAGGAGAGTTGTTTTCGTCCGGAAGGACGGGCGCAGGTACATCACAGAGGAGTTCAACGGGGATAAAGCCGAATACGCAGCCCGGGGAGATTGCCTGGACGGCTGCGATTTGGACTGGCCGGAGATCCGTGCGCTCTTTGTGGCGGCGGATACCTATTTGAAGTTCATCAAGGCCAATCTGACAGCACAGGCGGCGTACCACTCCTTCCTTGGAGAAGGGGGTAATGCCGGCGTGGTCCGCAACCTCCGGAAAGGGCGAAAACTGCCGCCTGCCGACAGCGTGCTGTTTATCTATGAGCAGCCCACAGCGGACGGAGCCAGATTCTTGGAACAGGAGATGACTGAGGGATGAGTACAGAGTATATTCGAGCGGTCAGCATCCGGCGGGGCCAGGTTTACTTGACCTCGAAGAGTAGCAACGATGATGTACCTTATCACGCCTGGCACTGTGAGAGCCTTTCCAAAGTCTATGAGGAGGAAGGACAGCCGGGACTGGATCGGGAGATCCTGCGGATGCTCTGCGAATATGCGGTCCTGAAGGGGCGTCACCCGAGCCTTGAGCGATACCGCCATGCGCTGGAGGCGCCTGAGAAAGAGAAAATCTTCCAAGAGACAGCCCAGGCGCTCCAGGCGGCGTATGATCTGCTCCAGAGCGAGGATCAGGCACACCCGCTCACAGCGCAATCCGAGGCGGCCCGTGCTTATCGGCTGACGGCACGGAAGCTGCAGGATTGGCAATACACAGCGCTGGCCAGGCTGTGCAGTGAATGCTCGGGGTAGGATCCACAGCCAAACAGGGGTGAATACCACAGGCCACAACAGGATGTAGCGACATTGTTGCTACATCCTGTTGACTTATTTACTCTGCTTGGCTATACTAAAAGCAGAAGAATATATGGGAGGGATCGGACATGGAAAACATTGTATCGGCGCCCAAGACGGATATGTTCCGTTTCCGTATCAATCCGGAGATAAAGAAACAGGTAGAGGATGTCTATGCGAAAAATGGCCTGACGCTCACACAGGCGCTGAATATCTTCATCCAGCAGTCCATCAACGCCGGAGGGTTCCCTTTCCAGGTAAACGAGGAGAATGCGGAGCTAATCAAAGCGAGGGCGATGGAACGGTTAATGAAGGAACTGGAAGCTGGCGAGAACTCTGGGGAACTCATTGATGAAGCGGAAGCATACCGCCTGCTTGGAGTGACTGAACTGTGAAACTGCAGTATAGGCCGGCTGCTATTTCAGACATCGGCAAGCCTTCAGATTATATAGCTGATGTGCTCAAAAACCGTAGTGCGGCGAATAGACTCAAATCGAAAATTCTTGCAGGTGTGTCCCTTTTGAAGGATAATCCATATATGGGGACTCCGCTATCCAGTAGGTACGACGGCGTTCCGGAAGATATTCGGTTCCTTGTTATCAGTAAGCAGTTGGTATTCTACAAGGTTACTGAAACCGGAATTGAGGTGATCCGGGTCTTGGATGGCCGGACGGACTATCTGGTGCATCTGTTTGGCGCTGAAGATCCGGAATAAAGCATCCATATAGGGGTGACTGCAATCCATATAGGGGTGACTGCAAGGAGATGCTTGCAATCCACTGACCAATCCGCTATAATACAACCATACAGTATCCGTTGTTTGCCGCCGGCAGACACAGTAACCGTGTTTCACAGCTCCCAGAGGTCAAATGGCCTTTGGGAGCTTTTTTCATTTTATCACGGCCTAAGTAGGCTCACAATTCTATATTCCGCGCCGAAAAGGCACCAAGCGCATGGATCGCAGCGGATCCATGCGCTTGTTTTTATATACAGACAAAGGCAGCAGAGCGCAAAAGAATAGGAGGTGCATTACAATGCGAAAAGATCTAAACGCGGGCGGTTCTCTGCGGGCCGTCATGCAGCAGCATCATCTGGCGCTGGAGCAGGCGATCCGCCAGCTGGCGCAGGCTGTTGGGAACCATCCCCCGGAGCGGGCGGAGATCGCCCGTTTTTTTCAGGAACTCATTGACGGTGGCTGGGACGCCTATGAGGAGGCCACGGCCCACGAAAGCGAGGAACTGAGAAAAGAGGACCAGGAGATCCTTCAGCTGCAGGAGCAGATCCGACAACTGCTGGACAGTGAGGGCCAGAGACAATTTGACCGGTATGAAGACTGGCTGAACTGCCGGATGACCTCGGAATTGGACCAAGCCTACCTGGTCGGGTATCAGACGGCCATCCGGCTGCTGCTGATGGGGATTCTGCCGGCGGACACACTGCTGGCGCGCAATGCCCGCCATGAGCCGGAGAAAGAGGGTGTGAAAACGTGAAACCTGATTGGATCATTCACTATATCCTTGCCGACCGGCCCAGCAGCCATACCCACGGCTTGGATCGGCATGGCAGCCTGGAACTGGAACTGAACCTGCCTGTACCCCAGGAAAAGGCGCAGATGATTCTCAATCTGCTCAGCCTGGAGATTACAGAAAAGGACAAGTGCTATCGGTCTGGCGACAGGGAGGACGACATATTCACACTCCCGGTCTATTTCTTCGAGACAACGCCGGCGGTGCCGGACTCTTGCTTTTCCCGGGTGATGCGTGTTCTGGTCTGTGACCCGGACGGGAAATACCCATGGGAACCCGGCTGCGAGCCCGGCTATGCGGAGCAGCTCAGTGAGGGTGAAAAGCGTGAAATGGCGCAGTTGGTCAGGCAGCGGTATGTCGAAACACAGCCGTGAGCGGCATTGCGCAAGAAGTATTGATTCTGACAAAGGAGTTCAAAAAAATGCATTTTACTGTATTGACGTCCATAGCATTGGCAGAGAGCGCTGGAGAAGCAAGTAAACTTCCTACATCTTTACCGCTAACTGACCTCGTTTCAGCGATTCGGCGTGCCAGATTTGGGGATAATGCGATACTGGACACCCTGGACAGTACCATTGTCAAGGAGCAGGTACAGTTTGAGAGAATCGTAGAAGGCATAGTGCTGGATCGGATGTATCCCTATTGGAAGAACATTGAAGATACAGCCTACATGGAATTTGTTGACTGCACGGAGAAGTGTAAAGAGGAGTATGAGAACTATGGCGTGGTTATGGTTCGGTTACTGAATGGCCAGTGGGTGCCCGAATATGACTTCAGATTTTCCGATTCTTATGAAGTTTATGGTGAGAAAGTTTATCAGCGAGCTTTTGGCCCATTGCGCCATCGCAAGCGAACAAGGAAGGCAAAGCGGATGAGAGCGGAAAACATCCCGTTTCGGAAGCAGTATTCTGATTACAGGGAATATGCTGAAAAATATTGCTGCTTTGTGAAGGAAGATGGCTCCGATGCCTATGGCTTCTATATTAACTCCAATGCCGAATTTGACTGGTTTCAGATTGGTGGTCGCTGGCCGAACAGATTCCTTGTCAAGGCAGACTGCCGTGACGTTTTTTCCGGCGATTTGAGCTATTTTCTAAAAAATGAACCGGCCGAGGCGGCACCAGATGGATACTGTTGGGTCACAGGAGCTAGAAAAAGGGATATCGCATGGGATGTTATGAAGGAACTGTTCATTCAGAGAGAGCATGAAACTTTTCTGAAATGTGAGAAGTGGTACCAGTCTGGTGAGCTCCCCGCAGATCGACATGATTTGTCGATTACGGAAAAAGGCATTACCTCCTGTGGGACATTGATCTACAACAAGGGCCAATCACTGGAAGACCATTTGCGATGCAAGGCCCTATCTGAGGAGTATCAATATCCATTATGCACATATGCCGTTCTGCGTGATGACAGATGGAGCGACCTCTATGAGATGGAATGTGGTGGTGAGGACAATAGGAATGAAAATAATCAAACATGGGATCAAGTGGTGGAAAAATATATCGCATCGCTGCCTGAAGATGCCATGCTGATTTCCTTGGACTGCCATATTTGAGATGCCATAAAAACTGGGGGCTGGGAGCGCAAGATGCGTCCCAGCCCTTATTCTTTCAATTTGGAGGTGCTTATGAAACACAACAAGGGTTTCACCGAGCTGATTTTGAAAATAGCTGAAGTTACACGTGGGCGAATTAGCAGGAGGGAGGTGTTCCGTGATTTCGTCGCATACTGTGCACTTCGAATCAGCATCTTGACCGACCCTGTCCATACGGAGCGGATTGAACATTTGGACAAACTGTTCGAGCGATATGTCACTTCAGAGAGGGAAGCATTCGAGCAAGCGTTTCATCACTTTATCCGCGCAGTCTTGCGGAATATTGAGTGCTGCACCTTTGAAGATCTACTGAGTACTCCATTTTTTGAATGCAGTGCGGCGAATCGCTCGCTCAAGCAAGATTTCACGCCGCCCGATATTGCAAAGTTGTTGGCCCAGCTGATCTATGGAGATCCGCCTGCGCTTCCGCAGGAAGGCTATTATACGCTGAATGATCCGACTTGTGGTAGTGGGAGCCTGCTGCTTGCTTCAGTGGATTGTTTGGCCAGAAGAGGAGTCAATCCGAGCGAACAACTTGTCATCCAGGCTTCCGATTTGGACATCACCTGCGTACAGATGACCTACATCCAACTTTCGCTTTATGGGGTTCCTGCGGTCGTAATTCGTGGCGATGTGCTGACGCTCAAGGAATATGACCGCTGGTACACACCGGCCTACCTCCTTGGGAAATGGATCTGGCGAGCACCGCAGCCCTTTGGCGCCAGAAAGAATGAAAGCGATGAACGCCTCAAAATGTTGGAGGAACCAATGTATGCTGCATTCCGGTTGGCAGAGCAATTTATGAGGGGAGGAGAAGAACGCTGATGAAACAGCGTGATTTCGTGAGCGTCCAATATCATAAAAAAGAGTACCCGACAGGAACACGTGTACTGTTGGTTCACATGAACGAGGATCCGCGGCCGGTTCCGGACAACACCAAGGGAACTGTGAGATGGGTGGATGATATCGGCCAAATCCATTGTATCTTCGATAATGGAACCAGCCACACTCTGATCCCCGGCGTGGACGTTTTCCGTAAGCTAAAAGAGGGGAGGGGAGAGTGCCATGAAAAACCCGGTGTTAATCCGTGAAGTACGCGGCGTGATGACGAGATTTGAGCCTCTTACGGAGGACATCGTTGCCTCATGCGCACAAGATGGCCTGACCTACGAGGAGCTATCCGCTGTGCTTTGCTCCTATGGCCTGCATATTGAGAAGGTCGTACATGATCCAACGAGAAAGTATTTTAACACCTTCTATGCCGACTATGAGCTGGGCCTATATACGGAAATCATTCTTCAAAGGGACTACATACACGGATCCGGTAAAGCACAGTTCCGCAAACTTGCCCGTCAAGGAGGGGTTTGTCGATCGTTGGCTGAACAGGATTGGAGCAGGTTCTACCGAAAGAATGTTCCGCTGGCCATGCTGATCTATGACTTCCAACTGCGGTATAAGTCCATCCCTCCAGAAACTGTTTTTTCAGTCTGGCACAGTATTTATAAGCGGATTGACTATGCAAATGGAATGTGGTCTCTGCCAGTACTGCGAGATGTGTTCCGGTATGCGCCGGCGCCGCGCCTTCCTGCGCTGGAGCCAGACGGCCTTGTAACGATCTACCGTGGCATGGGGGAGCTGTCTCTGCCACCGGAGCAGGCCATCTCCTGGACCACTCATCCTGGCAACGCGCTGTGGTTTGCTGTCCACTCCGGACGGGGCACCAAAATTGCCCTGGCCCGGGTGAGGCCGGAGCAGATCGTAGCGCACTACCCCTCCTATGCGGATGAGAATGAAGTGATTGTTTGGCCAGGATCCATAACAGAGTGTCGTTATGAGGATATGATCCCGGCAGTAGAAGAAACGGTGCCAAGGCTGATGGCGCCGGCGCTGCAGTCCTATCTGGAATATGGAAGGCAGGCGCGCTCCCTTGGTTACGAACAGGAGTCGCTGTTTGAAGTTCATGGGCTGCTGCATATCTTGAGAGTTCTCTTCCTATCTCTCATCTATATCTACAATTCCGGTGACACACTGACTGAGTCGGACCGTCAGATCCTGATTTACTTCAGCTTGCTTCATGATTTGGGCCGGGTGAGTGAGGATATGGACGATGTCCATGGAGAGCGGTCCGTTGAACAGATCCGCAAGCGCGGTATCCGGCTGCGCGGGATTCGGCTGAGTCGGAAGGAGTATCGGATTGCCGAGCTAATCATTGCCCAGCACTGCCGTGATGACGACGCAGGCATTGCGGCAATCATGGCTGAGCCAGGACTGTCCAGGAAAGAAAAGGAGCACACCATCCATCTCTATTGCATCTGTAAGGACATGGATGGTCTGGACCGGGTGCGGTTCAATGGGCTCGACTATCGCTTTCTGCGCACACAATATGCGCGGCGGCTCCCTTTGGTAGCCGGCTGCCTTCTGGAGGAAGATCTCCTGACGCCGCTGGATATAGACAATTCAGGGGTATGAAAAAACGGGGTAGAGATCATTATGATCTCTACCCCGTTTTAGTCCGGATAGTCTGCATTCTGCAAATGTCAACCTCAAAGAGAGAGCTGTTGACAAAATAATGGAGTTGCACTATTATTAAAAATTATATGTGTACCTGCTTGTTTGGCGGGTGCATTGCCCTTCTTTTCGGCCATTGTGATTAAAACATTTGTGAGGAGAAATACGAATGCATTTTTTGGAAGTGAATGTTCAAGAATTCAGTTGTCTCCATTTCGCATTGCCGGTCCATTTCATAGGCTTAGACGGTGATCAGATCCTTCAGATAGTTGTTGAGTATGGAGACCCTGTGAACGGGAAATTGGAATTTAATGTCTGGTGTAGTTTTCTAGGAAGTGGTATTAGGGGCTTTTTGATGTCGGCGAATGTTGCTGAGACGAACTCGCAAATTGACACAATCATGGAGTATCTGCAAAATTCTTATGAGTTCGCTGAGATGGCACAAAAGTTTGTAGCACATTTTTCAAAATAATTGGCGAAGCCTGCTGCACAAAAGTGCAGCAGGCTTTCAATTTGCTGGAATCGATAAGTTTTGCCAAGATTTCTCTATAGGCTGTATCGATTTCACGTAAAAGCTCTGCTCGATTGATCCGGCCAGCCAGGGATCTGGCTCCGTTGTGGTTTGTGATTTAAGTCGGGTCGCCGGAAATTATACATTGTACCATATGCTGACAAGAAGGGAAGGGGCACATACGAAATTGAGTGTCTTTTGCAGCTGTTTCTGGGCGGTTCTATTCTTTGACCTCGTCCGCAATGTTCTGAACGTGGATCAGCCCTTTTTTTTCACGCCGGAGTGCGTACTCCACTAATTCTCTGGAATTACTGGCAGCATGACAGGTATAGGCGATTAAGTATCCGCTGTGCTCCACCATGTAGCGGTTTGCCCGCACAATGGCATATCTTTTGGGTACATGCTCCATGCCCGGAGGATAGAAAGTGCTGTCGTATCCTTTCGGAACAGGAATGGGGCGATCGAAAGGGTGGTAGGGAAGCAACATGGTCAGCGTTACCTCCGGGTAGCGCTGTTTTGCTTCTTTTACCACTCTGGCAGCAAGACTATCGAACCTTCCGTAATGACCTACCACAAAATCAGTTACGCCACAGTCGTTGATCAACCGCTCCACTGCCTGCATTAGGGCGGGAAGAACGCACTCTCCGGCATCACGGTGACCAATGAAAAAGCAAGTTGTTCCATATTCCATGTCTATCCATCCAAATTCAATAGGCGTTTCTAATATAATATCTATTTAATTCATATATGGCAAGAATAATGAATGAATGATTTGGACATAATAGCTGCCTCCATATAGTAGAATCATACCAAAAGAGATGGAGGCAGACATGGAACAATCTGATTTTATAAGGCGACTTGTAGAACTCCGCATGAGCAAAGGAGTTTCTGCACGCGATATGAGCCTATCCATCGGTCAAAGCTCCAGTTACATTAACAATATCGAAAACGGAGTCAGTTTTCCATCCATGACTGCCTTCTTCTATATTTGCGATTACCTGGGTATCACTCCAAAGGATTTCTTTGACACAGAGGATTCCAATCCGGTGAAGTCGCAAGAGCTGCTGGAAGCTGTAAAGGGCCTCAACAACGAGCAGATGGATAGTCTGATTTCTATTGCAAAAAATCTCAAGCGGTAATTGAGAAAAGAAAAGCCCTGCGCCTGCTCAAGAATGAGCGGCGCAGGGCTATTAGCTTTTAGAGTGAGGCCATCTTAGATACTATTCAATGTGTTTGGCCTTCCTTCTCTTGTTTGGAAAGTAACTGTCGCATGATTTTTCGCATTTCAGTAAGTTGGAAGTCAATGATGACGCCCCAAGAGGCAGCTTTGCTGTCCCAATCAGTATAAACATAGCAGGAGTAGCAGCCATCCCCAAAACCGGAGCTGGCAACTACGCCATAGGGAATGAGGCCAGCATGGTGCTCGCCATCCAAGGTCTGGTAGCAACAGTAGGTAAACCACCGGCTTCCAAAATCAGTGAGCTCCTGGTCTTCGATTACCTCCTCATCATGGAAGTGGTTATAATCGAAGATGCCGGCCTGACCGCTGTCTACACCGACATCGAACGAGGCAGGGCAGGCCTTCAACTTCTGAATTGGCGGGCTGTCCTGATGAAACGCTGCCAGAAAAGCAATCCGCTCACCAAACTCTCCTGTGTCAGCTATACCGATAGTGGCAGTCCATAGACCGGGTTTAACATTGGGAACCGTTCCCATGCACCAGGTCCCGAGATCATAGCAGGGATCTGAGATGACCAGTTTATCAGAGGTCACTTCGAATGTCCCCAAGGTGATAATCTTAATCTTTTTTTGTTTCATTGTACTTCGATGTCCTCCATAGTTTTGACATAGCTGTCGTAGTAGACGGTGTCCTCCTCCGTGGAACAATAGACGCCGATATACAGTTGGTGGCCAGGGCTCTTTTCCGGGTTGTGCTCCACAAAGCAAATGCGCTCCGACAGCCCATCGCCCTTGATCAGGTCGATATTGATACTGGGGTAGTCCGTTTTCCGGTAGACATTGACTTGAAGTGTGGCGCCGCCCGGCGTGACTAGGTTGGCCACTGGACCGTCTACCTCCGCCGATCTGAATTCAACCTGAGTGAAGCCAAAAACCGCACAGAGATAAAACTGACCATCCAGCTTCACCACATCTCCGACCGACATACTGCGGCTGGTCTTTGGGTTTGGCCGGTCATCGCGGTTATATAGGGCGAAGAAATATTCCAGAATGCTGGTCCTGCGGGCCGCTGGATCTTCGGGCAGTGCCCCATGGTACTCCAGATTTCCGTGAAAAACCGGCATGTAGTACTGGGAGGGGACCGGCTCGGCATAGGGTCGATTGTAGTCGTGCATTTTCATCAGCAGCCCATGTTCACTCAGAACTGCGAGGGGCGCCTGAAACAGCGTAATAGGAATATGAGCAACATGCTCTTCATTAGGATTGACTTCGGTCTGTAACATTCTGCACCTCCTGTGTGCTGCGGCTCATGCGGGGCGGCATGAGGACTTATTCTTCTGCGGACTCTGGTTGATACACATTTTGTCTGGCTTTGGCGGAGTCCCAATAAGGCAAGTATTGCGCATTGCCATTGCCCAAATAGAAGCAACAGCTTTTAAGCCCATCGTCGATTTCTACGATTTCGCCCATATTTACCTCGACACCCAGGAGCTGTGAGGCGGGTGTGTCCTCCAACTTGGCGAGGAAGGCCACAGGCGACAGTTCCACCTTTCCCTCCACCCGGACAGCACACCGATATGCACTTGGAATCGGGGTCTCACTGAACATCCCATGCATGCAACGGGCCCTGATGTCCTTAAAGGCATAAACCCGATATTCGCATGGCCATTTCTTTTTCGGACACCAGTCGGGCGGATAGGACTTGGCCGCTTTCTTTTTTAAGAGGCGGTATTTTTTTCCTGCGGTGCAGTATGAATGGCCAAATTGCAGGTTGACGCCGTGTTCCCGCCGTGAAACTGGCTCCAGATAGGTCAACTGATTTTGGCAGTTAGAGCAGCGGAAAAGAGTAACTCGTTGTCCAGACATTTTAATTCCCTCCAAATTCCCGCTGATCCATGTCAGGGGAAGTAGTAAAACCTGGATTGGCCGCTGGCGAAATGTATAACCGACCGATCTCAATTTTGGTTAAATCATAGATGCGGATGGCATGGATTGCCCAGTCCCAGTTGCCGGAGGAGCTGTCGTTGAGCCAGGCGCAGTCTCTGCCGGCCCCGTAACTGGTAGTACCGAGCCATCCATTGTTCTCATGGTAAGTGGCCAATACCTCGCTGTACTCCAGATTGCCCTGCCGGCACATTGACTCAAGCATAGCTTCCTGGGCTTCCTGCTTGGACATATAAAGGCCGGGTTCCATAATTTCGCGCTCATTGATGCTCTGCAGTTGGTAGAGCAAAAGGGCACATTCACCGGGCACCCAGCCATTGGCCCGGCGCATGTAGGCATCTAATCGTACACTGAGATCTTTTCCATTCAGGCACGTACCAAAGACGGAGTAACCCAGGCGGCGCGCCTGGAAGGCTTTGTTGTCGCTGCTGACCAGGTATGTTCTGTCCACCTGAGTGTAGGAGGGATCCTCACAGGTTCCCAGATCTGCAAAGGTGATCAGCCCATCCAGATGGAATTTTGGTGCTAGTGCTTCGTGCTTACGGAAAATTCGTTCTAAATCTCGATATTCCATCGCACAGTTCCTTCCTTTCGTCAGAATTTATTTGTGTTTTCGTGTATGGAAACGAGCCTATCGGCTCGGAACAAAGAGTTATGCTTCCGGTGTGGAAGCGTATCTATATAAAAAAGCGAGCAGGAACAATAATTCCTGCTCGCTTTATTGCCGAAACCGGCTCGGAAAAACAAAAAATGCCACCGCCCCAAAGGGGTGATGGCACAATAGAAACACGGTCAACTTTGCCGCAAGGCTCAGATACTGTCATTGAGAGTATATCTTATTCATAGGAAAAATGCAATCCCCATGGTACAAATCCTTGCCCTGCTGGATAAGGCTTGCATTTCGGGAGCTTGTCGAGTATAATAGCGCCATAAAGTATCCGTTGATTGCACCAGCAGTCATCAGTTGCCGTGTTTCAAAGCGCCTGAAGGCAAACCAGCCTTTGGGCGCTTTTTTATATATAGTAGGGGCCTTTGGGCCACAGGTTGGGACGCTGAGAAGCGTCCCTTTTTTTGTTTCAGAGGAGGTGAATCATTTGAAAATCGAGAAGCAGAAAGAGCACGCAGAGGCGTGCCAGTGCCAAACCATCTACATTATGGTGGAAGATGGCCGCGTCAAGGCTGTGTACGCAAGTCACCCTTTGGCTCGGGCCGATGTCGTGATTCTGGATCTGGACGATGCAAAAGTTTCTGACGATGCTGCATTGGAGTCCGTGCGCCAGAGCATTGCCGAGGCTGAGAAGCGATGTAAGCAGATCTATTGATTGGAGGCAAAGGAATGCAGAATATGGACCGAATGAGGGATCTCATCCAAGCGATCAATGACGCAGATGAGGCCTACTACAAAAAGGACGACCCGATTATGACGGATCTGGAATATGACCAGCTGTATGACGAACTGATGACACTGGAAAAGGAGTCCGGTATCGTGCTGTCCTCTTCACCCACGCAGAGAGTCCCTGGTAATGTACTGGAGAGCCTTACCGTCGTGCGTCATAGCCGGCCGATATTGTCGGCAGATAAGCGAAAAAGCGTTGCAGACATTCACAGTTTCCTTGGCGGCCATCAGGCAGTCCTCAGTTGGAAGCTGGATGGTCTTACCCTGGTGCTCCGCTATAAAGACGGAAAACTGTTGCAGGCCATAACCCGCGGCGATGGTCTGCAAGGCGAGGATGTCACTCATGCAGTGCGTGTCATGCGGAACGTCCCACTGGCCATCCCATACACACAGCCGCTGGAAGTGCGGGGAGAAGGGGTAATCAGTTGGAAAGAGTTTCATGCACTCAATGGAAGTCTGGACGAGCCGTATGCACACCCCCGTAACCTTGCTGCGGGCAGCGTACGCAAGCTGAATGCAGAAGAGGTCCGAGAGCGTGGACTTACATTTATGGCTTTTGACCTCATCAGCGACAATCTGGGCGGGAAAACCAAATGGGAGACCCTGCGGTTTATGGCCCAAATGGGATTTACCACTGTCGGCTATTCCATGTTGGCCGCCGGCGCTTCGGAGGATGCCATCCGTCAGGCTATGGACTACTATAAGCCCAGGGATTACGCATATCCGACCGACGGCCTGATTTTTGAGTTTGACGACCTGGATTATGGCCGCTCTCTGGGCGCCACAGGACACCACGAGAACCGGATGATTGCCTTCAAGTGGCCCGATACAAGGTACGAGACTAAATTCCGCCACCTGGAGATTGCCACCACCCGCACAGGGATGATCAGCTTGACCGGCGTATTCGATGATGTGAACATCGACGGCACGACGGTCAATCATGCGTACCTCCATAACCTGGATAACTTTATGAAACTGGCGCTGGGGTCCGGAGATATCATCAGCGTGTATAAGGCGAATATGATCATTCCTCAGATCGCTGAGAATAAGACGAAGAGCGGTAATTGCTCTATCCCAACGGTTTGCCCCTGCTGCGGCAATATGCTGCAGGTCCGCCGGAGCAGCGGGGGGACCCGGCAGCTGTTCTGTGAAAATGAGGCTTGCCCTGCTCGCTTGGTACGGAAGTTTGTTCACTTCTGCAGCAAAACACGGATGGAGATAAAGGGGCTGGATGAACAGACCCTGACGACCTTTGTGCAGCACGGCTGGGTCACAAACTATGGTGACTTGTTTGAACTGGAGAGACATAAGGGTGCGATACTCGAAACCCCTGGATTTGGCGAGAAGTCGTTTGCTCGACTGCAGAGCGCAGTGGATGAGAGGCGCACCTGTACGCTTAACCAGTTTATTGCGGCCCTGGGAATCCCGGAGGTAGGACGCCATGCCGGGCGCATCCTCAGCCGACGGTTCGGCGGCTCCTGGACATCTTTTGAACAGGCCATCCGAGAACGGTTTGATTTCACCCAGTTGGAAGGCTTTGGCCAGGTGATGCATGACAACATCTATAACTGGTACAACGATGCGGGGGAGTCCAGACTTTGGCGCCCCGTCCTTAAACACATCACATTTTTGAAGGAGGAGAACACCATGCCTGATATGCAGAACAATCCCTTTGCTGGTAAGACCGTTGTTGCCACCGGGAAGCTGGAGAACTACACCCGAGACGGCATCCAGATGAAATTGCTGAGCCTGGGTGCCAGACCTGCCAGTTCCGTCAGCAAAAAGACGGACTACCTGATTGTGGGTGAGAGCGCCGGCAGCAAACTGACCAAGGCGCAGACCTTGGGCATTAAGACGCTTACCGAGCAGGAGTTTCTGCAGATGCTGGCCGACGCCGAGATCGAAGCATAAAGAATCTGGCACTAAGAGGTGCATAACATTGCGGGGGTATCCGGAATTCGGATACCCCCGCATTCTATGAAAGGGATGTTGAATATGGATATCAAAGAAAAATTGGCAAAGGCTCAATCAGCGGGGGAAATGGAGAAGCTCCTGCTGGACCTGGACTCCGAATTCCGATTCAAGTGCCGCCGGTGCGGTAAGTGCTGTAAAAGCCAGGATACGATCCTCTTCAATGCACGGGATATCTATAATATCGCCAAGAAGCTCGGGAAAACCACCCTACAGGTTATCGAGGAATGCGCAGAGGTATATATCGGAGATTCCTCTCAGCTTCCCATGGTACACATGGTCCCGATTGGCCCTCAGAGGCGCTGCCCGCTGCTGCTGGAGGATGGCCGGTGCAGTGTGCATGACTGCAAACCCACTGTGTGCGCCTTGTATCCTCTTGGGCGTGTGGCACTTTTCCATGATATAGAGAACGGAGACACGGAGATCACCAAGGATAATATCAGTGTGAAATATGTCATCAATGAATATAACTGTGGCTCCGCAAAAAAAACCAATACCGTGCGCAGTTGGTTGGCGCAGTTTGGGATTTCGGAGGAGGATGAGTTCTTTATCCTTTGGAATCAGGTAATCGCCAATTTGAGTACTACTGTGCGGAAGCTGGAAAGGAGTCACTGCTCTGATGAGATGCTTGAGATGCTCTGGAACAGCATTTTCGTCTGGCTCTATGTAAACTTTGATACAAAGAAGGACTTCATGCCGCAGTTCGAAAAGGCGGCGGAAAAGCTGCTTGACCTTTGCAGGAGGCTTCGTGCACTGGAATTAGACGGCAGCGCTGAAGAGGCCGAAACTGATCTTGGAGACGGTGATCAGGCACAGGAGAACGGGTGATACGCATGGAAAATGACAACAAGCCAATTTCACAGGATAACTGGGGGCAGATCATTCGTAAGGATGCAAAAGGCTGCTTTGTGGAGGTCAGAAACGACACCTTCCACCTGGATAAGGTCCACTTGCAGTTTGTTTCCTACGATACCACCCGCCCCAAGGGTAATCGCTATACAAACAACATCAGCATTTATATTGATGTGCCGGAGTTCCTGGCCCTGGCCCAGGAGGCCGCCTCCGGCACGCTCCACATGCGGATGCAGCAGTATAAGAATGCCGGCAATAAGGATCCCCTGTATGAGCATCTGGGCGGCACCGCAGCCAAGTATCTGACGAAATATGGACGTCCCCGTCCGGATGGAAAGAGCCTTTCCCGGGTCGTGCGGCTGACC
>ENA-ORML01000895-ORML01000895.1-human-gut-metagenome-genome-assembly--contig:-NODE-895-length-30286-cov-16.639906_pt1 | contig 30286 bp, 29 predicted proteins | sample MGYA00242103_ERZ508995 | MGnify/ENA primary metagenome ERZ508995 (study PRJEB26280, sample SAMEA2338702) | human gut metagenome | biome: human gut; feature: human-associated habitat; material: faeces... | reverse complement strand
AAGGACAGCTCATAAGCAGGATTTAAGGCAATTTTCTTTTCATCCACCATGTCCATCAATTCAGAAATCAGCTCTGTCAGACGGATATAGCGAAAAATCTGGTTTTTACTCTGACCTACTTGCTCTGCCAAAATCTCACTGGACTTCTTGCCCTCTAACTTGTTCCCAACTTGGGAACAAGTTAAATCAACTCGCTCTCCCTGATGTTTCATAGCATCCAGTTTCATTTTATAAGCAAATGCTCTTTCACTGGGGAGGAGACTTTCTCGTTGCAGATTGCTGTCAACCATAATAATTGTGGCGGCATCATCATCCAGATCACGGACAATTACCGGCATGGTCTCTTTTTCTGCCAGTTCACTTGCCCTGTGCCGTCTGTGTCCGGCCACCAGTTCATAACCGCCCTCCGGGTCAGGACGGGCAATCGCAGGAACCAGCACACCATACTGCTTGATACTGTCTGCGGTTTCCATCATTGCTTCGTCATCCTTGACTTTGAATGGATGCCCTTTGAACGGGTGCAGTTCCGACAGCGGGATTTCTACTACTTTTTCTCTCTGAGCATCGGCACGGCTCTCCTCCGTAGAAAACAGATCATCTACCGATGCCAGCTCTACTTTTTTCGCGCTGCTTTTCAAGTTTCAACACCTCCTTCGTCAGATTTCTGTATCCCTCGGCCACCTTTCCGCCGGGGTCATGGGCGAAAATACTCTTGCCCTCGGCGCTGGTCTCTTTGGCCCGGACCGAATGGGGAATCTCGGTGCCGAACACCTTGATTTTGCTGCCGTAGGTCTCCCGCAACAGGGCGGCGATCTCTTTGGCGAAGTTGGTCCGGCTGTCCACCATCGTCAGCAGGATACCGTCAATCTGGAGCTTGGGATTGATCTGCCGCTTGACCTTATTGACTGTCTGGAGCAGCTGTTCCAGGCCCTTGGCGGGCAGATACTCTGCCTGGACGGGGATTATGACCCTGTTGGCGGCTGCCAGCGCGTTGACCGTGAGCATCCCCAGGGACGGCTGACAGTCGATGAGGATATGGGAATATTGCCCCTTGAGCGTGTCCAGGTATTGCCGCAGGATGGTCTCACGGCTCATGGCATTTACCAGGGAGACCTCCATGCCGGAGAGCTGGATGTCGGCGGGCATCAGGTCAACGCCCTCCGGGTGGTGCAGGATGCCCTCGCCGGGGCGCAGCGGCTCGTCCATCAAGATACGGCCCATCGCTTCAGACAGGGTAAAGGGCAGCTTGTCCGGCTGGGGATGGCCCAGGCTGATGGTCAGGCTGCCCTGCGGGTCCCCGTCGATCAGCAGCACTTTCTTTCCGGCTTGCGCCAGACCAATCCCCAGATTCGCACAGGTCGTTGTCTTGCCAACGCCGCCCTTCTGATTGGCGATGGCAATGATTTGTGTGTTCATTGGCTCACCTCATTTCTGAATGTTGATGATGTTTCTGGAAATAGAAAAAGCCGCCACTTACATAAAAAATGAAGTGACGGCCTTTTCTGCTCCCGGATAAACTGCCCCGGAAATGCGAAAAGCGCCCAGCATGAATACTGAGCGCTCGGCAATAAATTTATTTTCTTTTATTCAAATCAGGTCAAATTATCTCAAACCCACCAGATGAAAAATGACCTCTGAAGGAGCAGAAAAACCGCCTCTCCAAAGAGCAAAAATTGGCCTCCGGTTAACCTATTTAGTCACCACTTGGCCCTCATTTTGCCCTCTTTTTTGCCGGTTAACCACTTGGTAACCACTAAAAATTGGGTGAAAATGGGTCTCGTTACGTCAAACCATATCAAACTATATCAGCCTTTCTGGGTATAAGAAAACCCCGGAAAACCTTGATTTTCCGGGGTTTTTGAACCATTTTGATACGGTTTGAACAGCTGATTATCTCTTGCTGAACTGCGGAGCGCGACGGGCTGCCTTGAGACCGTACTAGAACACAAACTCCTCATTTCCCTTGATTTTTCAAGGCTTTGCATAACTCACACTCAAATTTGTCCTACCCTTTAATCGTAAAATGGGGATATTTTTATGAACCCGCAGACGCAGCAAATGCAGCATTTACAACACTCAAAAGCTGTTCGGGTTTATTATACTTTACCTGCGCATAAATGTCCATTGTTGTTTTGCTGTTTTTATGTCCGGCAAGATACTGAACCGTCTTAGGGTCAACACCAGCGTACAGAAGATTCGTAATGTAGGTATGGCGCAGTTGGTGCGGCGTCACCTCGAAATCAATACTATATACCAGATTTGGATTGTTCTTCTGATGACCTCCAAGAACCGGCGTAATTGTACGCTTGATTCTTTGGCCATTCACATATTTATAATAGCTGTGTTCCTTGGTCGAGCGAGCAACTACATAATGCCATATCCTTTGAAATTGAGAACCGGACAGAGGTTGTCCTTGGCTATCGGCAATCACATATTCAGAAATAGAGGACATCTTTACTTCTCCCAAGCAGTCCGCCAAACATCTCGGAATAGGGATATCCCTCTGCGCTGTCTTTGTTTTTAATGTCGTCGAAATCACCGGCTTGTTGTGTTCCGTGCGCCATGCTCTCCTTACAGAAATATATGGAGTAGGTGCATCCAGGAATACACAATCCCACTGTAACGCAAGGATTTCTTCCCGTCGCAGGCCCGCGTACAGCCCAATCATAATAAACACATACGGCGGAAGTCCTCGAACAGTTTCCAAAAGCAGCCTCGCTTGTTCATCCGTCAAAGCGTCTTTCTTTTTGCCTGGCTTGCCACCTTTAGCTGAAATTCCCACACAAGGGTTGTAGTCAAGTAATTGGTTGCGTTCTGCTGAATAAAAGACGCACTTCAAAAGCATGTTGACAGCACTATATAATCCCGCCGACTTTTTTGATACAGGTATCAGCGCCAGTCGAATATCGTCTGCTGTCACTTCTGACAGATACATATCTCCCAGAGGCTTGACAACATAATTGTTCATATTCTGGGTATAACCTTTCAAAGTGCTTGAAGATACCTTGGCTGACTGCATAAGCAGCCACTTCTCACAATATTCAGCCACAGTCGGATGTTTGCGCCGAAAAATGATCTCCTCCACTTGCCTCCGAGCTTCTAACTGCTTTTCATATAATTCCTCGCAAGTAGCAGCATATAAACTTACCTGTTTTCCGTCCGCGTCTGTAATCCGCGTCCTATAATACTGGATTCCACTCCTTATAACAGTCCCATACTGAGGAATACTCACTTTTTTCTTAGCCATGCTTTCAGATCCTTTCCTATTAATATGTAGTTCAGCGCCGATACCTTTTTTATACTGAAAATCCATGGCTCTTTCAAAGGTGCGATTTATGTAATAGCAAAAGGCGAGGGGCAACCCCTCGCCTTCGCTATATCTTCTATTTTACTGTGCTGTTCCATACTCGGCCTCGTCCCATTGAGCAAATGCACCCGTTAAAACTCCTGCCAGTTCATCCGGCTTGTTATATTTAACTTTCGCATATATGTCCATGGTGATCTTGCTGCTCTCATGCCCCGCCAAATATTGAACCGTTTTAGGGTCTACCGATGAATGAATCAAATTGGTGATATAAGTGTGGCGTAATTGGTGCGGTGTAACATCAAAGTCGAGGCTGTAAATCACTTTCCCATTATGTGCTGCTTTTTCTCCAAGAACCGGATTGACGGTATGTTTCACGCGCTTTCCGTTCTCATACCTATAATATACTCGTGGCTTTGCTGTCCTGGTAACGATATACTGCCACAATCGCTTAAACTGCGTATAGGAAAGCGGCTCTCCCTCCCGGTTGGCAATCACATATTCTGATGTCGATTGTTTCTTTGCCTCTCTCAAACAATCCGCCAAACGATCCGGAAGGGGGATATTCCTTTCCGCAGCTTTGGTCTTTAATTCAGTGAGAATAATGGGCCGGTTATGCTCCGTATGCCACGCTCTCCGAACCGTCAAATAGGGAGCCTCTGTGTCCAAATATACCGAATCCCATTGCAGCGCGAGAATTTCTTCACGCCTCAAACCGGCATACAAGCCAATCATAACAAACACATAGGGGGGCAATCCCCGAATAGCGTCTAAAAGCCGTTCTACTTGTTCATCTGTCAACGCCTGCTTGTCCTCTTGAGGAACCCCTCCACCTTTGGCGTTGAGGTATATTGTCGGATTCGTATCAATGACATGGCTCTCCTGTGCCGCGCGAAAAATGGACTTATACAGGATGATAACCGACTTATATACGGATACGGATTTCTTTGAAACCGGAACAAGCGCAACCTGGATGTCATCCAATGTTACTTCTGCCATTCTCTTTTGGCCCAATTCCTTAATAATATGCCGCCGTACCTTGGATGTGTAATCCGTCAATGTCGTATTACGAACATGGACAGACTGCATAAGCAACCACTTTTCACAATACTCTGCGACAGTGGGGGATTTTTGACGGAATGTGATGTTGTCAATCTTCTCCAATGCCGCCATTTCCTTATCGTATAGTTCTTCACGAGTTTTGCCGTAAAGGATGACACGCTTGCCCTCTGCGTCCTCAACATCGGTTCTATAATATTTATGGCCGTTCACTTGAACTGTGCCGTATCTGGGGATTCGCTTTTTCCTTAAAGCCATTCCACCACCTCCAAAAATAATTTTCAGCGCTGTACTCTTGTTTTATCAGAACGCGCCACTTTCATCAAAGGTGCGATTTTCGCCTTCGCATAAAAAAGGCGTCTGCAAAATGCAAACGCCTTTTCTTCAAATATTTATAATATAGATTTCTTTTATTTGCTCTGCTCATTTTTAGAGATCAAGGCTATTGGGGTCTAACAAAAAATCCATAATCCCCATTACAACGATACCTTCCTCATTACGCCAGAGCTTGATATTGTCCTTAACAACAATCATTTTTTTGAAAGAGTCACCAATACGCACCAAAGAGCTTTTCTCCTGTTTCATCTTCTCTTCGTCCGGGATGGCAAACGCCGATTGGATGTAGTATCGTTTGCTTCCCTTATTGCAGATAAAGTCAACCTCTAAACGCTTGCGAATCGACTTTCCGTTCTCATCTCTTTGTGAGTAGTCTACTACTCCGACATCTACATTGAAACCACGGACGAGAAGTTCATTATATATGATATTTTCCATGATGTGGTTTTCTTCCTGCTGACGAAAATTAAGCTGCGCATTACGAAGCCCCACATCAGTGAAATAATATTTGTATGGAGAAGCAATATACTTCTTTCCCTTAATGTCGTATCGTTCCGCCCTGCTGATGAAAAACGCATCCAAAAGATAGCCAATATATGCGCTGACAGTTTTATCACTGACAGGAATCCCATTGCTTGCAAAAGTGTTTGCTAACTTTGACGGATTGGTAAGGGAACCTACAGCAGAAGCAAGAACATTGACTAAAGCCTCCATGACATGATCCCCTCGAAGACGATTCCGCTCCTCGATATCCTTTAGATACAATTCCCGGCACAGATCAATCAAATATCTTGACTTCAGCTCATCACTATTACGGCTTAAAATCAATGGCAGACCGCCGTAGGTATAATAGTCGTTCCAGGCTTCATACTTATCGCCTGGATGTGCTGACAAATATTCCGAAAAGGACAGCGGATATACGCGGACTTCATCTCCCCGTCCCCGAAATTCCGTTAAAACATCCGAGGAGAGAAATTTCGAGTTACTGCCAGTCACATAGATGTCTACATTCTCTCTGCGATTAAGCCCGTTTAATACCGCTTCAAATCCGCTGCACAGCTGGACTTCATCCAGAAAAATATACCACATATCGTCGTCCGTCAAGCGCTCTTTTATATAAGCGCTCAATCTTTTGCTTTCGCGCAGTTCTTCATACTCCTCGTCATCTAATGGAATGCGTATGATTCTGGAAGCATCAATGCCCGAAGCCAACAGATATTGATAATACAGCTTGAACAGCAAATAGGATTTTCCGCACCGACGAATTCCGGTCACTACTTTTATCAAGCCATTTTCCCGCCGCTCAATGAGTCGATTTAGATATATGTCGCGTTTGATCATCTCCATGTCCCGTCCTCCTATTCGAATTTTTGCATATTGCTGCACTTTTTCGTAACTTGCAACACCAGTATACACCGTCCACATAGCAATGTCAACCTCATAGCGATAGTATATTCCGAAAGTTTACAAAAATATGCAATTATCCGTAGCAAGGGTAAGTTCATTTATATAACCATCATTTCTTGTGTTGTATATGCCGGTAAGTTTCCCTTTTCTCTATTGGCTTCGCTCTGTGCGTACTTTTTGCGATATACTCTTGAAGGCCGGTGTGGGTAAAATAGACGCAGCCATTAGGCACATATTGAATATAGGATATTAAACCACAATTCCTGGCTTCATCCAAAGTGGCCAAACTGATTCCTAATATTTTGGCCGCCTCTTTACGGGTAATCAGTTTTTCCATATTCAATCCTCACCTTCTCTCTGTTCTTTTGACAACTTCATAGTCAAAGCCAAGGCGCTGTCCGCAATAGGTGCAGATGTCCCGTTCCTGCTGCGCAGGGTTTACCCGTTTCAAATAATAAGAGCCTGTACCATAGAAATTGTTGGCACAGGCCGGGCAAAGGCACATGATTAAATTTTCGGGAACCTCCTCGATCAGCCCTACGCTGACTGCCAGGGCATGGTTGATTCTGCGGATATGCTTTTCTTCTAGCCTGCCGATGTACGTTTCCAACCGCTTCTTATCAATGGTGCGGAGCTGCTCTAAAAGAACAAGAGAAGGCAGCTCCAGGCCGTTCTCTGCCTTTAACAGATAGTGGGTGGGCAGCTTTGCCTTTGCGTCCACCTTGCTGGAAATAGCCGCCACAATGACGGTGGGGCTATATTTGTTCCCCGTATTGTTCTGGAGAATGAGGACAGGGCGGCGTCCTTCCTGTTCGGAGCCGATTCCCCGGCCCAGATCGGCATAGTACATTTCGCCGCGCAAGTACGTTTTGTTCATGGTATTTGACCTCCCTTTGAAAATTTAGGCGGCAAAAGCCGCCTATGTAGAGGCCGTACAGCAGAACAGAATGAAGGCCGGGGAGAGATAAAACATTTCTCCTGTTTTCATTGCCCGTCCTGCCGCACGGCCCATATTTCAAAGCGTTCCTACTTGTCCTCGACACCCCGGAACACTGTGGGAAGTCATCAAACGGCTGGCAGCTCACCAGCTCCACGGGGAATCTCACCCCTCGCGTGGTTCTCACGCAACCGCCCCCATTGCCTGCGACGGATCACGACCAAAAAGGTGGCCGCTTCAACGCTCGGACGTTAGGCTGGACGGGAGTATCATTGTCCCCGCTGCCGGTCATGGCCGTACCGGGAGCCGCCCGGTACTGACAGTCTGCTGTTTCTCGCTCCTTGCCGGGAAGAACAAACCTAAGGACCTACATTTCTTTTTCGGTGGTGTCTCGTTGTTTTCCCCGATAGATCGCCGCGCAGCAACCGCCTGGGCTTTGGCTTTCGCCAAAGCAGCGGGAATGTGCCTGATGAATGGGTATGCAATTTTCAAGGTTCTGGGAGAGGCCATAGAAAAACCTCTCACCCTTTTTGCCGTTGGGTGAGAGGTTTGCACAACACTATTCTAAAATTTTTTTGAGTTTTTTGAGAACCTTCATTTTCCGAACATGAACAGCATTGCGGTACACGCCAAGTTCATCTGCGTATTGCCGCTCTGTCTTTTCCTCAAAGAACAAAGCATAGATCAGCGCCTGTTCCTCTGGAGTCAACATAGAAAGCGCAGTATGTAGCTTGTCCACTTCCAGCTTGTGAAGTACCATGCTCTCCACGCTTTCCTGCTCATTGGAGAATTGCTGGGCATTTTCATCCATCAGCCGGTCTAAAGAATCTTCGCGGCTGGGAATAATCTGCACCACCTGGCCCTCCTTTCCGAGAACGAACCGCTCGGTTTTCAAGTCGTTCTCAAAATAACGGATTTTCCGGTCGCCCTGCATATAGGCCCGGTACACTTCATCCGTGACCTCGATAAATTGGCCGCGAATCCATATTCTTTTTTTATCAGCGCCCACGCTGTTTTACCTCCGATCAGTCTGAATTGCGGGAAATTCAGACTGCCGGGCGGCCCCCTACAACGTGGATTAGGGCAAGTTATATATTTGAAAACGCTCCCACATGATTTAGCATCGTCATATATCAAAGACGTTCTTATTTTTTATTTTTATAAATCACTAGGTAATTTAAAAACAAAAATTTAATCTACATGTTTTTATTAATAATTGGCTGATCTCGCAGAATCAAACACACTGCTTTTAATCGGCAGCGAAGTACGGACATTTCTGCGAATAAAATATCCCTCCAAACCAAAGACTCTGGAATGGAAGGATGGACACAGTAAATTATCCCGCCAATACCTCATTTTTATTGGTGGGCTATATTTCTCCCCGGCTTATAATTTTTTATATCTTATTTTCATTAATTTGACCATAGTCTTATTGTTAACTAACATAGATTTCAAAAGCTTTTTCACGGGTCGCCTCCACAGACAGGACCGGTGGGTTTCACAGGAACAAATAAAGAGGCCACCCATCTCTGGGTAGCCTCTTTATACATATCACTTACTTTGCGTAGCTGAGGGTCGAAATGGTTAGATTCGTAGTGCTGGAAGGGTTGGCGATCATCAAGTAATAAGTACCGGCAGAAGAAACGGTTGCAGTAATGCTCTTAGAACCGCCAGTGAGAGAAACGAGATTGCCAGTAGAAGATGAGGATTTAACCAGACCAATGTGAATCGGAGAGGTTCCGGGAGTCCAGACTACGTTAATCACAACACTTTGACCAGCAGACAGGGTGCCAATGTCATACATTTTATAGGTAGATGCTGGCAAAGAAATGCTGCGCGCATTGGGATTGAATTCTTCGGCAATGGCTAAAACATCATCCAGATCGATGGTGACAACTTCACAGTTTCCGCTTTTCTGTGTATACTCAACATCAGAAATCTCCGCCGCAAAAGCACCAATGGACATAGAACAAGCCATAACAAGGCAGAGTGTCAGCGCAAACAACTTGCGCAATTTACTTGTTTTTCTCATAGGTATCCTCCCTTTATAATCAGTTTTCCGTCAACCCTGCAGTGATGACGCCGTAGGAAATATTTCCTGCGGCAATTATACTTTTATGTTCTACAAAAATAAAGTGATTATATCACACAAATTGGGGGGAGAAAAAGTTCGGAAACATTTGGGGATTTGAGAAATATTTTAGATTTTCCCTCTAAGCTTGTCTGGAAACCGTTTGCAGCGGCCAACCAAAAAGGTTTAGGAGGAGTTATTTTATAATGAAACATTTTTTAGCCTTGATCCTAGTAGTCGCATTGGCACTATCACTTGCAGCCTGTGGTGACAATAATCACGCCGTTCTTCCATCCATACCTTCTGATGGTTCCGATGTGCTGGAAACCGATTTTCAAAAAAATATGAACCAGAGCACCTCCACCAATATTTACTGTCTGTGCAAAACCACGGATGGGTATTATTTTCAATTCGATTGTATGCTTTATTTTATAGATAGAGAAACAGGAGACAGCACTATTCTATGCGGAAAACCAGATTGCAATCATGTTATATCTGAGTTTAACAAAAGCTGTAATGCCTATGTTTATACTAATTTATTATCCTACTACAACGGAAAAATTTATTACACTAACAGCGACGCTGTATTAGAAAATGGAAACTACGTGCGTAAAGGAGAGCGTTTATTTTCCATGAATTTGGATGGCACAGAGCATGATGCTGTGCAAAGCCTTGATTTTATTCCTGACGGTGATACAAATAACTTTATTACAGAGCCAATCATTCACAGAGGTTATGTTTACTTTAGCTACAGTGGAGCCTTATACACTGCAAAACTCGGTGCAGACATTGAGAACGCCACGCTTATTTATGGCAAGCAAAAAACGGATGATGGCAGCCATGTGGTAGATTCTAAGGAACAGTATTACGAGCTTTGGGCCGACGGTGATCTGGTGTACTTTATGGTCAAAAATATACAACAAGGCAACGGTACTTATAAAGACACGCTATTTTGCTACGATCCACAAAGCAATCAGTCAAAACAGATTTGGCAAGTGCCTGAGAAATCAGAAGTTGGAACTTGGGACACTACTGGTGTCAGCGTCAGTCAATGGTATATTTCAGATGGATACATCTATTTCTATCTCTGCGGTAATGACATTTGGTGCACGGAGTTATCAACAGAAAAGACAACTAAACTGATCGACTTGGATCTAGAAGCAGGCGTTGCCGCTTTTTCGGACAAATATATTACAGTTATAAATAAGCAATATAATGATTTTATGTCTTTTACTGGAGAATCAGGAATTGCAGGAGGCGATTATTTATATATTTACGACTACAACGGTAAATTGATACAAGAAATTTCCCTAGGTCAGATATATCAAGACCATAAAACGGCATTTGCCTGCCATATCGCATTCTGTGATGCAGGCAAGGTATATGTTTATGTGGATGCCACCGTTTCTGGAATTTATAGTGCAGCCTATAGTTCTAATACTGTACAGGAGCATTATTTATATGCAGTAGACATCGCTTCCGGCACACTCGGGGATGTTGTTTGGAGTTATTATAAGGAATATTGAGGAGACAAATAAATTGCAATTAGAATTAATTGACTTAACAAAACAATATGGCAGTTTTACCGCCCTCGACCATGCAAACATTCTCTTCACGGAAGGTATTTACGGGATCCTCGGTGAAAATGGAGCTGGTAAAAGTACGATGATGAATCTACTAACCGATAATATTCATAGAACGGATGGACAAATCCTGTTTAATGGAACAGACATTTTAGAGTTAGGGAAAGACTTTCGCAGGGTGCTGGGCTATATGCCCCAGCAGCAAGGTTTCTATGACCACATGACAGCGCAAACCTTTCTCTACTACATAGCAGATCTAAAGGGGCTCACAAAAAAAGAAGCCGTGAAAGAAATTGATATGCTCCTAGATGTCACAAACTTATCCCCCGTGAGGCATAAAAAGCTAGGTGGGTATTCTGGCGGTATGAAGCAGCGTGTTCTTTTAGCGCAAGCACTTCTAGGTGATCCTAAAATAGTTATTTTGGATGAACCTACGGCAGGACTTGATCCAAAAGAACGGATTCGGATTCGTAATTTTATATCCAGTATGTCACGGAACCGTATTATTTTGCTGGCAACCCATATTGTCAGCGATATAGAATCTATCTCTGACCAGATCTTGATGATGAAGAAAGGAAAATTGGTCGGTATGGGTACTCCTGCTGAATTGATCCAAAGTGTTGCGGACAAGGTAAAAGAAATGCCCTGCGCTCAGGAAAAGCTAGAGGAAATACATTCACACTATAAAGTAGGCAATATTTTTCAGCGTCGCAGCGAAACATGGGTGCGCATCATTGGCGATCATCTTCCCGCAGAGGGACAGTACGTACCAGAGCACCTGTCTCTAGAAGATGTATACCTATACTATCTCGGAGAGTAGGTGACGGCATGGCTGAATTGAATCGTATTTTTCAGAATCGCCGTCTGTGTATTGCTATACTGGTAATCCTACTGCTGAACGGCTTTTTGTTCATTCGGGAGCAGAAAATACAGAACTACGGAATGGATTGTGCCATTCCAACTCCTACTATTTCGTTTCAAGTAGACGGGGGCGGTTATGAAATTGCACAGGAAACGGTAGATAGCCGTGCAGCCTATGAACGGTATCTACAATGGCTGGAGAATTATACGAAGCTTCCGCTTGAACAAGCCATCTCTGCTCTGCAGACAAAAAAGGATCGACTGACTGCTGTTTTGGAAAACTATGGAGAGGAAGAAAATGTCGAAAAGCCCACCGAAGTATATCTGGATTACGTTGCAGTCAATCATCTTCTGAAACAAGCCGCGTATCTGCATGGCTACAAAGATTATCTAAATATGATCCAGGCAAATAAGGATGCTTTATTATCATTTTCCATATTTAATGACCCAAACGAATTTTCTGGTCGAAATATTCTGAAAACAGCAAACGAATTTGAAGCCTTGCAGGATATTTCTCTACGTTTGGGAATTGACGGGGCAATCCATGCGTTTATGGGGTTTTCTATTACGGACTATTTACTACTGGCCGTACTGGTGTTGGTTTGTGTTGCCTTTCTGGATGAGCGGAAGAAAGGGCTTTGGAATATTGTTTACGCACTTTATGGCGGCAGACTTCGGCTGGCGATACAACGGGTCAGTATTTTGCTCTGTGTGTCTGTAATCGGTGTGACACTGCTCTATGGTACTAATTTATTGGTAGGATTTTTTATATATGGTGGGATCCGCGATCTTGGCAGAGCTGCACAGTCCGTTGAGTTGCTGGGCAACATGCCGATCCGCTGTACCGTGGGAGAATTTCTACTTCAATATCTACTGTTCAAGATCGGTGCCGCATTCCTTGTGGCATTGCTGCTGTGGTTAATCTTTTCCGCGATTCGCAATGTGAAATACACAATCATTGCGGCCTCTGGTATGCTGGCGGCAGAATACAGCTTTTATACCTTTCTCCCTGTACAGAGTGGGTGGAATATGTTCAAGTACTTCAATATTTTTACATATATTACCTCTGCCGACCTCTATACCAATTACTTAAATATTGACCTGTTTGGCTATCCTGTTGGAATCCGCGCGGTGTCGCAGAACGCCTGTCTTCCAATAATTTTATTGTTGGTAGGGGTGTGCATCACGATTCATTGCCACAAGCGACCTGCGTCTGGGAGGATTCTCCTCGGGCACTTTGCTTACGGGATCAACCGCATCACAGATGGATTTTTGCGTCGGTTTCATCTGCTTGGAATGGAGCTTTATAAAACATTATTTATTCAAAAAGGCATTTTATTGATCATTCTGTTCTTTTATTGTGTTCCAGGTCTGATCTTCACGGTGAATATCCCGGTAGGAGGCAGCAAAGAAGCTGCCGCAAGAGCGTACACAGCTCAATTATCTGGCCCCATTACAGCGGATACCATGCAGCAAATCCGTGATATTTCGTCCGAGTTGGATACGATCATTGCTGCCCATGCTTCTGCAAAAGTACAGTACGAAAACGGCACAATGGAATATCCGCAGTATGATGTATTTGTCCGTGCAGCGCAAGCTGCTGAAACAAACAAAAATGGTCTTTCTATTGTGCGAGAGCGTGTGGAGGAACTGTGTTCCCTTGGAAAAGGCCAAGACTTTACACCGTGGCTGATCGAGGATAGCCCTTATGAGGGGACTTATGGAACTCCTGCGAGGCCAAATCAGAGCCGTGTAGCACTCGTTGCTATGTTGACCATCACTCTGCTGCTCACCGGCTCCATGGCTTATGAAACACAGACGGGAATGAATGAACTGTTAGCTTCTACACAAAATGGTCGAAAACGGCTATTTTTCATAAAAATCAGTACAGCTGCTATTCTTACCACCCTTGTATGGGCAGTAACTTACGGCCTTGAGTTCTATACCTTCCTCGGCGTGGGCGACATAGGTACTTTTCCAGCTTCTGTACAAAATCTCTCTATGCTGGAGAATTTTCCAGTCAAGTGCAGCATTGGTACATTCCTGATTGGGATCTACCTATATCGTTGGTTCGCCTTGTTCGTCTGTGCAGTGCTGACCATGTTGGTGTCCTCCTGTGTAAAGCGACTGGAAACTGCCTGCATTGCCGCTTGCAGCGTGATCCTCCTGCCATCCGTGCTGTACCTCTTTATCGGGCTGGAGCCGCTGAAATTCCTATCGCTAGCCTTGGCTATAGCGTGTACGCCGATCATTCCGGCAAACGGTTCTATGGTGATCGTTTTGGTGATCGGCACGTTACCTGTGAGTACCATCAGTATTGCAATCTATGCGATGCGTAAGCGGATACGTTTATGAGAAAGCTTATGTGGCTTTCTCTACGACTCTTTGTATTTGCTTCTTTTCAAGGAGCAAATGCGCCATTTTTATTTATGATATGGATCTAGCAGACACTTTGAGAAAGAAAATGGATAGTGCCCAATTAACAATCAGGCTCTTATCAGACATTTCGGATTTACCTGAAGATACGATAAAAGCAATTCTATATCATCGCGTTAAAGACGTAAAACTATCTACAGTTGTGAAATTAGCAGACGCATTTGGTTGCAGCATTGATGAGCTGATCGCCAGGCAGAAGCCGTAAGCGGTCATCCACATTCCTAAAGGCAGCGGTAACCTACAAGCGTGTTAGATTACCGCTGCTTTTATTATCTTGTAGTGTCAAAATATGCAGTTACCTTGGCACCGCCTTGGGGAACGTTTTCTAGTTGTAGATGGCCGCCATGCTTTTCACAGAGGGTACGGCAGATATGCAGTCCCAATCCAAAATGGTAATTTTGTTTCTGTGTTTCACCACTGTAATAGGGTTGACAGGCTTTGAACAGCTCCCTTTCACCAAAACCTTTGCCATCGTCCGAAATGGACAGGATTAAGAAGTTCTTTGTATAACCACAGTGAACATTGACCGTTGTGCGCGAAAAACGGATAGCATTGCTCATTAGGTTTTCATACACCTGTATAACCGCTCCAGCATCCAAAAGCAACGATTTTTTACAAATCTCAGCAGAAAAACGGCTGACAAGTCCGCTCGATTTGCAGAGAATATCTGCGGTTTCACGCAGATGACCAACCAATTCCGTCGCATCGACTTCGGTCTTTTGTATCATAATGTCGTCCAATTTCTGCATAGTATTCATACTTTCTACAAACTGTTCTAATCGAGAAACATGGTTAGACATTGTGTTGACAGTTTCTATGATCTCGTCGTCCGATAGCTCCCCAGTAGGACCATATTTTTTCAGCATATCGGTATAACCCTTCAGTACGGCAATGGGCGTGCGCAGATCGTGGGTGTACGCATCGTTTAGTTGCTTGCGCTGGTCGCTCATATGGAGCATACGCCGATTGTTCTCGTCCAGAGAAGAACGCATTTTTTCAAAAGCAGCACACAGCTTTGCCATTTCATCCGTACCAGCATAATCCACCGTAAATTTCAGTTCATTATCTGCAATTTTATCAGAGGCTGCCATCAGCACTGTAAGAGGTTTCTTTAACTTTGTAAAGTAAAATAGTAACACCGCAAGGATGATAAAACTTGAATAATAAAATATAGGCGCAAACTCCAAAATAAAATTATATGTTTTATGCAAGTGTCGATCTTTATCAGAGTATTGATCGTAGTTAAAATTATATTGAACATCTTCACCAATATCTCCGCCGATATATGTCACATCCCCGCCATTTGGTACATGGCCTTCCACCACAGTGATATACTTTGCCTGGATGTTCATGTTCAACTTATTAATAACTGCCGTGGTGTTATTGGAAAAAAAAGAAGCAATCAATAATGCGGCAATCACAAATAGGAATAAGGCAAGCCAAATTGGGATGCTGCGATACCATCTCTTTATCGGATCCATTTGTAACCACTTCCCCAGACTGTTTGAATATAAGGTTTGCAGCCCGCCTTTGCAAATTTTCCACGTATCTTGCTAATATGCTCCATAATCACACCTACATCGGCATTGCTGTCCATATTCCAGATATGTTCAAAGATACGGTCTTTTGAAAATAATTGTCCAGGATAGGAAGAAAGGAGTTCTACGATCTCAAACTCCCGTGGTAACAAGGCAATCAACGCGCCCTTGAAATAGACCTCTTTTGCCGTATAGTCGATGACAAGATCATCGTCAAATTTTGTTCGTATCCGTTTGTTCTGCCGCCGTTCCTCCCTGCGCAAATGTGCTTCCACGCGTGCGCCCAGTTCGTCAATAGAAAACGGTTTGACAATATAATCATCACCGCCTGCGGCAAAGCCTTTGAGCTTGTCCTGATCTTCAACCCGCGCTGTCAGAAAAAGGATTGGGCAAGCCACAAAATCCCGAATGCGCCGACACACTTCAACGCCGTCAAGATCCGGCATATTGATGTCCAATAAGATAATATCTGGCTGTTTTCCGGCTTTTTCAATGGCTTGTAAACCGTTTTGTGCTGTCTGCACGAAATAACCGTTCAACTCAAAATAGCGTTTTAGCATAGCGTTCATATCTTTTTCATCATCAACAATTAAAATCGTCTTGCGCATAGGTTCACCTCCATCTTTTAATGATATGGGATAATTCTAAACGGTTTCTCAATTTGAGCCACTTTCTGTTGCGTACCCATATTATATTTTGCCCAGCGAAAGAATACAAGCCTGCAAAATTGAACTTTATGTACCCAGCCCTCTGTGCGGCTGGGGTACCTTTCAATATACCGGGGTACCATATCCGTGGATGATATTGCTTCCTACAGGATATTTTTTCTGTTTACAAGCATCGCCGGAGTTTCCCTCTACGGTATGGATCACCCCGTCTTCCGAACGTTCCACAATACCTACATGGTCGGCCTCGCCGTCACCATTCCAGTCAAAAAAGATAATATGTCCTGCAGATGGTGTAAAACTGCCATCCTGCCAAAGTCCCCGTTCCTTAAACCAGTTAGCACCTTGAACACAGCCCGCAAATTTGGGGATAACGCCGCTGTCAATATAGCCGCATTCATTGGCACACCAGCTCACAAAGCAGGCGCACCATTCCACCCGGCTGTTAAAGCCGTACCAGCTCCAATAGGGAGCGCCGCCTGTGTTCCCCACCTGGGAAAGCGCCACGGTAACGATCTCGCCATCGCCTCCGGTAATACCATAGAGCACTTGTGACCAAAGGGAATTATTCTCGTCATCCAAAAGTTCCGCCATCTGTTCCCGCTGGTCTTCGTCAAAACCGAACTGATCGGCCATTTCCTCCGCAGTCTTATGGCTGACGGTGATATACAGATAAGTGCGGGTGACAGTCGTTTCCGTTTCCACGATATTTCCATTTCCATCATCTGAGGTTTCAATGATGGTTTCCGTCTGGGTAGCGGTACTGGACGAGATTTCATTCATCTGCCAGAAAATATCCTTTAAGAGCTGCTTTTTGGAATCGTCCATAGTGGCCACTTCCTGGGCAGCGTCTGGGTCGGTGGTAGTTTTTACCGCGTAAACCGCCAGAACCTCTTTCCAAACCGCCCGGCTCCCGGACATCTCCAGCACGTCATAGCTGTGGGCCGCTTTAATCTCGTCAAGGTTTTCCTGGTATTCGGTATTGATCTCCTGCACGGCGGTCTGCATGGTCTGTCCGGTGCCGGAGTCCTCCCCAGAGAAGAAAATCCCAAAACAGGAGCCGATAATCAAACCAATAAGGCAGATCACGATAATCACCAGCACCGCAATCCAGCCGCCCGCCGCAATGGCCGCAATCAGCGCCTTTGTTGCCGCTATAATGGCTTTCACCGCCGCGATGGTGGCCTTGACCGCCACCTTTGCCGCAGTCACAGCCGCTTTCGCCGCAACACGGGCAGCATGGGCGGCAGCTCTGGCAGCCCTTGCCGTGGCCTGGGCTGTTTTTTGAGCCGTTTTTGCTACTTGCTGGGTAGTCTTGATACTGGCTTTGGCTGTCTTTTCCGCCGTTTTAATGGATTTGCTGGCGGTTTTCACTGTCCCTTTGGCGGTAGAGGACGCCTGCTTGATGGTCTTGCGGCCCCTGTCTACGGTTTTAATGCTTTTCTGGCCCCGATCCAGGGTCTTAACAGCTCCGCGCTCCTGCCGGATGGTTTTCACCGGCACCGAAACACGGTCTGCCGCCCGTCTGGTCTGCCTTGCCGCCTGCTTCGACCCTTGTTTTTTCGGCTGTTCGGCTGCGGCCCTGCGCTTCTGGATTTTCTCTTTGACCTTGGAAATGTTCTCTTTGGTAGTCTTAACCCCTTTTCGGCCCTGCTTGTCAAATTGATGGACAGCTTCACGGGCTGTATTCTCAACCCCGGAAGAAACACGGTCGGACGCATATTCGCCGGGGGAGCCTTCCTCTGCATACAGGCCACGCTCGCTCTTGTCTTTGGTGCGGATATATGCCTCCTTCATCCGTTCAGAAGCAACTGCCGCCTTGTCAATCGCTTTAATGCCCTTTTCGGCAACATTCCTTGTCTTAATGCCCTTACCCATAGGCTTCACCTCCTTCCCAGGGCGGGCGCGCCCTTATGCCTCGATCTTCTTCGCCACCACAACCATCCTGCCGTTTGTCCGGGAATATTCGCAGGTGGAGAGGGTGATAAGCTGGTCGCCATATTCCGCAGTCACGCCCGTATCATAGAGGGCCAGCGCCTTGCACTGGGCAATATACTCATCAAAAGCCTCGGCGCTCTCCGCATTGACAAAGTGGTAATACTTGAAGCCGTCCTCGGAATAAGCCACTGTCTTAAAGGCGGCAACCACCTCATACTCCCCAAAGCTGTCCAGCGTGTCAAAATGGATGATCGTATGCTCCCGGTAGAAATCCTCGCTCTCGTATTTGCACAGGTCGGAGAACATCGAGCCGTTGTTCATGTGGTGGCCGTACAGCACCAGGTTGTCGGACAGGCCGATGTCGCAGTTTTCCTGGATATAAGGCACCCCGTAGCTGCTGTACGATTTATCAAAGGCGTGTTTGAGGTAAAAATCCGGGCTGTCCTTGGTCTGCATAACCGGATAATCAATCCGGGTGCCGGGAATGGAAATCCAGCCCACCAGGTCGCTGTTCTGGGCGTACACCTCCGCATACTTTTCAAACGCAGTTACTTCCTTCGGGGTCTGTTCCGTGGTGTCGGCAGCTTCCAGAGACGGAAGTTCTGTATCCTCTTTCACCAGTTCCGCCACTTCCTCAAAGGCTTCGGCGCTCTGTTTCTGGTCGAGGTATTCGCGGGCCAGCATAGCCCCGGAGAAAAGGAAAAGGACGGCACAAAAGGCCGCCCCTGCGATCATCAGTCTGGTTTTCATTTTATTGCTCATTTTCTTTCCCCTCCTTATCGCGCCTGCTCTTTGCTGTCCGCCTGCCGGTGCGATGCAGCCGGCGCCGCTCTCAGCCCCCGAAGTTCCGATTTTACGGAAGATTTCTTACCGCCTGCTTTTTCCGCCAACCGGCCTGCGCCGCGTTCCATCCCGGAAAAGGTCTTGCCACAGGACAGAAACAGGCCCCGCAGCTTGGCAAGCACGCCCTTGTCGGCCTCCAGCTCCTTATCCTGCTGTACTTCTTTGCCTGCAAGGGCGCGCCCGGCGCTTTTCATGTGGCTCCCCGCCTGGTGCAGTTCCGCCCGGATCACATCCAGCTTTCCGGCACACTGTTCCATAGCCCTGCCAGCGTGGGAGAAGCCGCGCTCCATCCGTGAGAGAACGGCAGGAATCCGCAAAGCCTGCACCGCTTGACGCAGGGCGGAGCGCCCTTTTTCCCGAAAGGTCTGCACCATGCGCCCGGCAGAGGAAATAAGATTTGCCTTGGCGGTGGAAACCATCGTCCGGGCCTGCTGGATTTTTCCTTCCGCCGCAGTCACAAGCTGGGTACACCGGGCGTGGATTCCCTTGTCGTGGAGCTTTCCCACCTCCAGGCGCATTTCTTTCATTTCCGCCATCATCTGGGCCAGCTTCCCCTCCATACCGTCGATATAGCCCACCAGAGCCTGTACTTCTTCCTTTTGCTTTTGAAGGTTGTTCTGTTCCAGTACAGAGAGAAGTTCTATGATCTGGGGATGTTCCCCCAGAGTATAGGTTAGTTCAGCCATTTTCTGTTCCTCCTATCAAAGCGGTTTACCGGGCTGGGGCCGCCTGCTTTCTGGCAGGCGGCAGTTCCCGGCAGTATTCCGGGTAACGGATTTTTATGCCCTCCATGAAGTAGGGCGCAAACTCACAGCAGAACAAGTCCTCCGGGGAATAGGCGTTGCTGTGCTCCGGGTCGGTATAGCCATTCCAGAGATTGAAGGCAAGGCGGCACACCCGGACGGTGCCGCTGGTCTGCCAGCCGCCGTGCATACCCTCCGGTTCAATACAGTCCTGACCAAAATCAAACATCTGGCGGATGTTGGCCCTTGTTTCCGGGGCGATCCCCATGACATAGAAAAAGGCCCGGTGGTAACAGTCGTTCCGCTTGGCCTCGCTCATCATATCCACAAAAAACGCCTGGTGCGCTGTGGACGCAAACCGAATATTTCCGCCGCTCATAGCAAGACCTCCTCCCCGCCGAACACGCCCTCACCGGGCTTGGTGGTCATCAGGGCATACAGCTTTGTGCTGCGCGGGAACCGGTTGACAAAGGGCACCAGGGCGCTGCCGTAACGGATCAGGCCGCAGCCTGCGTCCGCATTGGTGACGTAACTCATCTGCTCCCTGGAGATATTAAGGAGCTTGGAGAGCTTTTCCCGGTCGGAAGCCGCCTGGTTCAGCATAACAATAAACTCCGAGTTGCTGAGCATGGTGCTGGCCTGCACGGAATCCAGCAGATACTCCACGTTCTGAGTGATAGCCGTGGGGTAGGCCCCGCGCTTTCTGAACTGCCGCCACGCAGAGTTGAAGAAGATCCCGCTCTGCTCATTTTCAAACATCACATGGAACTCGTCGATAAAGACATGGGTGCGTTTGCCCCGTTTCCAGTTGAGGGTCACGCGGTTCAAAATCGTGTCGGTGATGACGAGGGAACCGGCTGGCTTTAGCTGCTCGCCCAGGCCGTGGATGTCAAACACCACATAGGGCTTGCTCAAATCCACCGTGCTGTCGCGCCCAAAGATGTCCAGGGAACCGGTGGTGTAAAGTTCCAAAGAAAGGGCGATCTCCTTTGCCTTTTCCTCCGGCTGCTCCAGCAGCTTGTTCCGCAGGTCACAGAGGGTGGCGGCCCGTCCTGCCTTTTCCGCCTCCGGGTACACCAGGGCGGTACAGCGGTCGATGATGGATTTGTGCTGCGGCCCCACGCCCCGCTTGTCGATCTGCTCGATCAGCGACATGACAAACTGGGACTTCTCTACAATGGGATTCTGTTCGCCGTAGCCCTCTACCATGAACATCGCGTTTAGCCGGTCTTTGCCGCCTGCCACCAGATGGGCCACCGTAGCCTTTTCCCGGCCCAGGGCTTTCACTAGCGCGCCAAATTCGCCCTCCGGGTCACACACGAGGATTTCGTCCTCGGCGTAATCTGGATGGAGCATGAGGAAAGCGATGAGTTCCTTCACCGCAAAGGATTTGCCAGCGCCGGGAACTCCCAGGTAAAAAGAGGACTGGTTGAGCAGGTTCGCCTTATTGCACATGATGAGGTTATGGGAGATGGCGTTCTCTCCAAAGTAAATGCCGCCCTTGTCCTGAATCTCCTGTACCTTAAAGGGGATGAACACCGCCAAACTTTCGGTAGTGAGGGTGCGGAACGCATTGATTTTCCTCGCCCCGATGGGCAGGGCCGTGTTCAGCCCGTCAAGCTGCTGGAATTTCAGCACCGCAAGCTGGCACATGTGCTTTCTTGCCACGGAAAGCACCGCCTCGGTATCGCTGTCAAGCTGCTCCTTGGTGTCGGCGGTGATGGCCAGGGTAATCACCGCAAACATCATGCGCTGGTCGCGGGTGGTGAGGTCGTCCAGGAACTCCTTGCTCTCCTTGCGCTGCAATTCCATGTCATAGGGCACTACGGCGGAAAAGTTGTTGTTGGCGTTCTGGCGGCGCTGCCAGTTGGTGATATTGGTTTCCACCCCCAGCAGACGGTTCTCCACCTCCCGAACGGCCTCGTCGGTGGGCACCGGAACCACATCAATGGAGAACATCAGGTTGCGGTTGAAATCGGTAAGCTCCGTCACCATATTGTCTTTAATATAAGAGGCGTAGTCTTTGAGAAACAGCACCCGGCAGAACTTATCGCCCAGCTTCAGATAGTCGCTGTTCTTCTCCATGCTGTCCGGGCAGATATAGTCTTTGAAATCATGGCCGCGCTTTGCCTTAGCCGCCAGATCAAAGGAAAACTCCGCCTCCTCGCCCTGGCGGTAGAAGTCGTGCAGGATACGCAGCCGTTCGGAAGCGTCCAGTTCCACGCACTTGGAACCCAGGGCCGCAAAGTGGGAAATGAGGTCGGCCCCCACACGGGAGAAATAGGCGCGGGCCTCCTCGATGTCCTTCTTCACCACGGAGATGGTGATATATTTTTCCTGAGTGATCCCGTTGGCTCCGGTGGCCTTATCAAGCAGCATTTGATTGTATTCCCTGCGGTACTCGTCCCGGAAATCCTCCTGTATGGGCATGAGGATGGACTGCTCAAAATTGGCCTTGTTCATCCTCCGGTTGTTGATGGTGATCTTCGTCACCGCCCCGGAATCCAGGGAATTGAGAAGCTCCGAGTAGATGAGGAACATACTCTCTTTGTCCTCGCGGCTTGCCACCAGATAGTTAATATCCGAAAAGCGGTAGGTTTTGGAGTACTTGTTTCCGGTCAAAAAAATACCGTCCGGCCAGATACGGCGGACGGGGATCACATCCTGCACCTTTCGGGGCACGGTATATCGTTCTTTGTCCTGCTTGGACATGGTTTTGAGTGTCTTAATCATGCTTTGCCTCCTTCCGTTTGTGAAAATGCTTCGGTTCTTTGGGCTGGCGCTTGACGGGCCGCCCGGTTTGCTGCCCCTCGATGGTATCTTTCAACGCAGCATAGTAATAGTTGCCATCTTCAAACCGAAACTCCTTTGACTCCAGCATTTCCGAGCGCAGCCACGCCCAGAGGAACTGTTCCGCTGTCATGCCGTGGTAGGTGATGAACCCCAGCATGGCAAAAGGGGCTGCGCCCAAAATGCACATCCAGGACAGGGTTTCCACCCCAAAGTAAGGGCGCAGGATAAAGTAAAGGCCCACGGCCACGCCGCAGGCCAGAATGGAAAAAATGAATTGCCGCATACTCAAGCCGAAAAACATGGATTCGGTGTAGTTGCGGATTTCGCGGTTGATCTTGACTTCCAAAATATCTTCCTCCTTTACAGGCCCATCATCTCGCGCACCACGCGGTCGGCCATCTTCACCGCGCCCACGAGGACGAGCATGTTAAATACTAATTCTCCAATATAGCTCCACACCTGCGTCACAGCCGCCGCGTTGGGATCAATAGCAGGCGGGGAAGCCGCGAACAGGGAGAAGATAATACAGGCCAGCACGATGATGGCCCCCTCCAGGCACACCGCCGCATAGGATTTGATAAAACTCTTGCCTACGTTCTGCGTTGGCTCCCCGGCAAAGGTGGACAGGGGCACCGGCGCGATGGCCGTGTAAAGATAGAGCTTAAAAAACCGCCCGTAGACGGTCATAATCATAATGAAGCTGAGGACAGTGATGAACAGCCCGCCGATGAGCGTTACCGCCCACAGGGGAATAGATTCAAAAAAGCCGCAGCTTTCCACCGCGTCAATGACTTCCTGTGGGAGAACCGTCTGCTGTGCCGAACCGAATCCGGCTGCGTTCATAATCGTGGAAACAAGCCCCTGGACGATATTGAAAAGGGCCATCATCAGTTCCAGCCCATAGGTTACAACGCCCTTGGCGATGGCAAACCGGATAAACAGCTTCAGCGCGTGTTCGGGCTTTTTGACCTCGGCAAAGCTGCCGCAGGTGCGCATGACGCCCACTACAAAGAACAGCACTAAAAGCGCTAGGCCAATGGCCCGCACCGCATCATGGATGTTGACGATCACGCCCCAGATGGAGCCGCCCTTAAACTGCTCCGGGCTTTGGGTGATGAGCTGCCAGATCTCAGACAGGTACTTGTTCCAGGTGTCCAAAGCGTTTTGCAGGTTTTGTACAACCCAGTTATCACTCAAAACACATTCCTCCTTTCCAGCAGGATAAGGGGCGGGCCGGTATGCCCGCCCCCGCACTGCCGTATTTTTCGTTTATCTTTCGCTGCGCTCCGGCGAACTGCGGACAATGCCGTACACATCGTCCACAAAATAGCGCCCTACAAAGGGGTTGAACATCGCATGGCATTTCACACCATTGTACTCGGCCAGGTAGTCGTTATCTCCCAGGCGCTTGAGGATGGTGGCTTCACCCAGCACGTTTTTCTCCCCCTGCTTCAAAGAGTGGATATAGCACTCGCATTTCAGATTCATGGCAAACTCCTTTCCACCGGGCCAATCAGCCGGTAATCAGGGTCAAAATCTCCTTGGCAAACGTGATGACAACACCACCGGCCAAAGTGAGGAAGCCGTTGGCGCGCTGGCTGGGGTCGTGGGATTTGAGGGAGAGGCCGATCTGCACCACACCGAAGCCCAGCAGGATCATGCCGATAGCCCGGATGAGGCCGAAAATGAAATCGCTGAGGTTGTTGATCACCGTCAAGGGGTCGCTGGCGGCAAAGGCCGTGGTGGTGCAGCAGCACAGCAGGAGCACCAGGGCCGAGTAGACCGCAAGGGCACGTTTGCTCTTTTGGCCCATGGGCAGGCGGTGGGTTTCCTTGTTCTTGTTTTCCTTGTTAAACAGTCTCATTTTGCTTTTCCTCCTTGATTTGAAAGATTTTCTCCATGTCCTCGTCGGACAGAAGCTCACAAAGTTCATCCGGCTCTTTGACTTTTTCCAGGTCGCCGGGGGTGAGGCGGCCAATAACCATATCCGCCACAGCGTTTTCCGTACCGCCGTGGGTGAAGGCTGGCGCGCCGCCATCGGTGGTATATTTCACATGAGGGTGCCTTAACAGGTCGTACTTTTCATCCATCAGCGGCGGTTCCCCACGGATAAAGAGCAGGGCCAGGCGGTTGTCTAACATCCGCACTTCGTCCGGGGTCATCAGTTCCCGGCCCGTGATCTGGTTATTGGTCGAGTAGCTTCCGGAATGTCCGGTGCTTTTGCCGTAAGTGTCCAGCCAGAGGGTGCTCTTGCCCAGATAGCTTTCGGAGATGAGCTTGTGGGTGGACGATTCGTTGCCGCCCAGGTACAAAAACTCGTCACAGTTGCCCATGATGGATTCCCATTGCTTCTCGTACAGCGCCTTTAACTGGGCGATGTTCTGGATGATGATGGAAACGCTGATATTCCGGGAGCGCATGGTCGCCAGCAGCTTGTCGAAATCATCGGGCAGACTGACGTTGGCAAACTCGTCCATCAAAAAATGCACCGGCACGGGCAGGCTCCCGCCGTGAACCCGGTCGGCGCTGTAAAACAGCTCCTGAAAAGTGCTGGCATACAAAAGGCTCACCAGGAAGTTAAAGCTGGCGTCGTTGTCCGGGATAAGGGCAAAGAGCGCCACCTTCTTTTCTCCCAGGCTGGCCAGCTCCAGTTCATCGGTAGCGGTGAGGGCCGCCACCGATGACAGGTTGAACTTCTCCAACCGCGAGGCAAGGGTGATCTGGATGGATTTGAGGGTCTTGGCGCTGCCGGAGCGGTAGTCCTTGTAATACTTCACCGCGATGTGGTCGGGGGAACGCATTTCCAACCGGTCAAACAGCTCATCCAGTGGGGATTGGTAGGAATCATCGTCCTCCCGCACTTCACCGGCCCGGAGCATTTCCATCACCATGGGGAAGTTTTTTTCGTCCTCCGGCGCTTCATAGTGGAGATAGAACACCAGCGCCATGAGAAGCATACTGGCCGCCGTATCCCAGAAGGGGTCGTTGCTCTGGCTCCCTTTGGGGGTGGTGGCTTTGAATAGGTTTGTTACCATCTTCTGCACATCGTTGTCGTTCTTGAGATAAGCGAATGGATTGTAGCAGTGGCTTTTCTCCATGTTCAAAAGGTCAACCACCTTGATCTCATACCCCTGCCGTTTTAGCAGGCCGCCGCAGTCCCGCAGCAGCTCGCCTTTACAGTCCAGGATGAAGAAAGAGGTATTGGCCTGGCAGATGTTCACTTTTGCGTAGAAGCGGCTCTTTCCTGCGCCGCTGCCGCCGCAGACCAGGGTGTTTAACGTCCTGCGGTGCTTTTTCCCGTCCAGCCCCATGCGGACGTGCTGGGTAAAAATGCGGTTTTGGAACGGGTCTTTATCCCGGTATTTCTTGTTCACGGCCCGCGGATCGCCCCATTTGGCGGAACCGTGTTCCTCGCCCCTGCGGTAAGTGCGCCGGGATGAGAGGTAAATCCCAATGCCCAGCCCATAGGCGGCCATAAAAATGAGGACAGCTTTTCCGCTGTCCTCACACCATACGATCTGAAAGGGATGGTTCATCGCCGCAGGCAGAGCCTCCAGGATTTCGGAAAGCCCCCCGGAAAGGGAAGGCGCAATCAGCAGGGCAAGCCAAACTGCCGGGATCAGCCCCAGGGCATAGAGCCAGAGGCCGCCCGTCTTGTTATCGGGCTTCATCCCGGCGCTTCGCTTTCTTGCTGGGGGCCCCCACAAAGTCGTTAGACTTTGCGGGGAGAGGAGGAACGGCGGAGCGGTCGAGCTTTTGCCCGTCTGCGGGCGAAACGAGAGAGCGCAGCCCGCGACGACGAGGGGCGTCAATGGTTTTTAAGAGTACGTCCTCCACCGGGCCGGGGTCGCGCTGTTCCTCCAGCATGTCGTTGCGCAACTCGTTGAGGGCGCGGATCATAATCCCGTGCTCATAGCTGTCCAGCGTGAGGACAACCTTTTCCTGTCGTTCCATCGGTCAAACCTCCTTTACCGTTCCTGTTCTTTCTGTCTGCTGGCGCGGGTGAGGCCCATGGCCCTGGCCATGCGGCCATTGAGTTCCTTAAAAGTGTCGCGCATATCCGTAAGGGCCGCCGGAACCACCTCTTTGGGGTCTTGCCCCTGGAGCACACCGTCGAGCCGGGAAATGTCATACTCCTGTGCGTCCACACCATACCGTTTGCAGAGCATATAGCTCACCGCGTAGGCTTTGTAGCCCTCCGCCTCGCGGGAATACCCTTCCCGGTTTCTGGCAAGCTGCACATTGGCCACCTCCAGGGAAACGCAGCGGAAGATGTCCGGCGCGTCCATGCCCTTTTTCACCAGGATGGCGTTCTGCTCCGGGGCATACAAAGCGCCCTGTCCCTGGGGCAGTTCCTCCGTCGCATGGATGGGCGCTGGGGAACTGGCGATCAGGCCCTTTAGGAGCAGGCGTTCATCGTAATTCACCTGGGGCTGGGCCTCATCCCGCGCTGTGGTCTGAGAAACGTCAAACACTTCCTTGGCAAAGAAGTTCTGGCCCACGCTGCCATCCTCACGTCGGTACGCCTTTCCCGGTTCCAGGATGATGATGGGCAGGCGCTTTTCTTCCTCCAGAATCTCAATACCCTGGGAAGCCCATTCCTTGTAGCCGCCCACGCGCTGGGCGTCGGGGCACTGTTCCCCGATAAGGATGGCGTTACGGGCAGAGTGGAAGGGGAACCGGCTCTGCACATCCAGATATGCTTTCATATCGCCCCGGCCCTCGGAAAACTCGCCAAACTTCTTATCCAGGGTGGCGTAGGCTTCCTTGCGCTGCTTTTCCTCGCGGAGCTGCCACCACTGTTTTTTCGGCTTTCCCTTTTGCGGCTCTGGCTTCCGGGCAGGTTCTTTTTGGGGCTGCTGTTCAAACAGATCGTCAAAGTTATTCATCACAGATTACCTCTCTTTCGATTTGGGTTTCTTTTTGGGCTTTGGCTGTTGGTGCCGGGTGGTTTTCTGCGCCGCCTTCTTCTGGGGCGCTGCCGGTTCCTCGTGCCGGGCGGCTTCCGCCTCTTTCTTCCGCTGGGCCTGGATGTCCCGAAGCTCCTGCCGGACAGAAGGCTTCCCGTCCCCATCAGAAGTACCCCTTGCGGAGCTGCTGCTGTTCTCTGAGATAGGCGCGGACGGATGGGATTTTTCCGCCGCTCCCGTAAAAGGGGCGTTTTTCTCCGCCGCCGGGTTTTCCGGCTGCGCCTTTTCCTTTTGGGCGGGTTTCTCCATCAGCTCGTCCAGAAGTTTGTCGTCCTCGCTCTTTTCCGGCGCAGCTTTCTCCGGGGTTTCCGGTTCGCTGCCGCGCTCCTCGCGGGATTTCTCGATGTCCTCCTTGATGGACGCGGTATCCACCACCGTGAGGTTGAACTTCTCCACGATCCGGTTGGCCCTGGCCGCGTCGTCCTGGAATACCAGGATGTCGATGGTGTCATCCTCTTTCCTCACAGGGATCGGGGCATAGAGGATTCCATAGCCCTTTGCCTGCTTTGCAAACTCCGGGGCGTCCTCCTTCTTGATGGTGTAAACCTTCAGCGGGCGCTTTTCCCGCAGCATGGCTTCAATACGGGCCTTGCCCTTGGTTTTCTTCTGATCTTTCAAGACCGTGTAAAGGGCGGCGGCCAGATTTTTGGCGGCTGCGCCTGTGATCTTGAGGGCCACTTCCGCACCCTCCAGGCTCATGCGCACCACCTGTTCCGCCGCGTCGCCTGAGTTATACATAGAAAATCATCTCCTTTCCGTCCGGCCTGCTTCCAGCCGGGCCTTATCCGTTTTCCCGGCCTGCTGTTCCTCGCGGGCTGCCCGTATCTTCTCTTTGAGGGAGAGGGAACGCGCCGCGATGTCCTCGCACAGTTTTACCTCCCGGCGCAGGTCTTTCAGCCGCCCGGAGAGGGCCGCAATCTCCGCCCGGATCTGTTCCTGCCGGGCGGGGTCGGCCAGCACCGCCTTGGTGCGCAGCTTCCGGTACAGGCTTTTTCGCTGTTCGGTTAGGCCGGTAAGCTGAGATTTCACATCGGCTTCATAGGCGTTGAGCTGCTCCAGGGTGTCAATGCAGTGACGGGATAAAAGCCGTGCCTCGTCCGTCAATTCCTGTGCCCGGATCAAGTCCTCCCGCAGCGCGTGGGGCACATGGCCCGGCTGCCGCTTCTGCTTTTGGGGGAATACCCCCAGCAGATAACAGTAGTGGAAGTAGAGGGCGCGAAAGCCTGTCACCTTCCTGGCCTGCTTCAAATCCCCCGAAAGCCTGCACCGCTTCGGCTCCGGCGCTGCCTCCCTCTGGGGGCGGCGCTGGGCCAGAATCCGTTTGCGGATGTTCTCCAGGGAATACGCTTCGCCCAGGTTGCGCATGAGCTTTCTTCCGCTATCCCTGCCGGGCGCTCGCACGGTGATGTCCTTGCCCACTTTGATGTCGTAGCCCATCTGCCGCAGGTGATAAAAAAACTGCCTCTCCGTCATTGACTGGCGGATGGCAGCGTCCACATCGGCTTTGATGAGGGAAAGGTAAGTGGGGCGGCCCTCCTGTTCGGCCCGCCACTCCCCGTAGTGCTTAGATTTTCCCCGCTGGGGATGTTCAATTACGGACAGCCCATACTCCCGGCACAGCCGGTCGGATTCCCGCTGCATGTCGTAGTAATCCTTTTCGGTGCGGTGGTACTTGATCCCGTCAATGAACGAAACCGTGTTCACCACAAAGTGGTTGTGCAGGTGATTGGATTTATCCAGGTGGGTTGCCACCAGCACCTGGTATTTCTCACCCCACAGCGCCTTTGCCAGCCGCAGGCCGATCTCATGGGCCATTTCCGGGGTGGCCTCGCCGGGGGCAAAGCTCTGATAGCCGTGATAAGCTACCGTGCCTTCCTCCTTGCCAAACCGCTTTTTTACGGCCATCATTTCATCACGGGCGGTGGTGGGGCTGCAATTCACCCCGGAAACAAACCGCTGCATGACAGGCACATCCTCATCGTCCACCACCGCTTTTCCCGTTTTCTTCTGCTGGATGGCATACTCGATCACATCGGAAAGGCCCTGGGCCTCCTTTGTGTCCATGTCTGATTTCTCAAAGCTGGCGGGATTTTCCGTCTTGTTCGGGTTTTCGATATAGATGAGAACCTTGCCCAACCAGCCGTTTACCCGCCAGATGGATGTGGTAGCCACGTCACACCGCGCTTCGCTTATCGCCGTGTGGAACATCCTCCATGGGCTTTGGCAAAATCACCGCCCTGGTGATGTCCCGGATGAGCTGGTCGAACTTCCGTGTTTCTTCCTCATAGCGGCGCTCATCCATCACCCCCAGCACATGGGCTTTCTGGGCGATCTGGTTTAAGTTGTTCCCAATGCCGTGCAGCTCCCGCATAAAATCAAAGTACGCCGGGGGCGGCGCGTCCTGGGGAACCAGGCCGTTTATCAGGTGGCGCAGGTATGCTTCGCGTGAGAGCCTGCTTTTCTTCACACGCTTGTTTAACAGCTCGGCCTCTTTGCGGTTTAAGCGCACTTTAATCTCGATGTTCCGCTTGCCCATGGCCCTCCTCCTTTCCGATACGGTTGATCTGGACAAGGCACATGGCAGTGACACCGCCCAGGCTGCCCAGCAGAAAACCAATGAAGAAAAACAAAAATTCCATGAAAATCTCCGTCCTTTCCAAAGGGGTTTTAGGGGGCGTTCCCCCTAACAAGCTGCCGTTTGTCCCCAAACGGCGATGCTTGCTGGTATTATCCAGAATTCGTGATAATACCAGTTATCATGAATTCATAGTTATCACGAAATGAAAAAGGAAGTCCGAAAAA
>ENA-ORML01000879-ORML01000879.1-human-gut-metagenome-genome-assembly--contig:-NODE-879-length-30784-cov-6.270331_pt1 | contig 30784 bp, 24 predicted proteins | sample MGYA00242103_ERZ508995 | MGnify/ENA primary metagenome ERZ508995 (study PRJEB26280, sample SAMEA2338702) | human gut metagenome | biome: human gut; feature: human-associated habitat; material: faeces... | reverse complement strand
CCTCGTTGCTTTTGAACACATCCACACGCTGGCGGCTGAACACGGCATGGTGATCTAATCCCGAGGATTGAGTTATCCCGAGAAAGTCAGATGGGCCATCGGCTTTTTGTTGCGAGATAGTGTTTTTGCTGCTGTAATTCATGTTAAAACCTCCGGATAATAAATTTGCGGCGACCAGCTATGATCTGGTCGCCGCATTGTGAACACGATTAAAATGTGGTAAAATCAAGCCAAACCATAAAGGCGCTTTATCAACTCCTCATCGTTTGCCCATATTGGTTCAATAGTATCTCCCTCTGTGACCTTGGATACCTTTTGAATTGCCTGCCGCTTCATCTCAGTATCGGCCCATGCATAGATCCGGGTTGTGTTGACGTCGGCATGCCCAAGGAACTCCGCGAGGAGGACAAGCGGCATCCCGGCACGATACAGATGCATGGCACGGGAATGCCTAAGTTGGTGTGGATGTACTCGTTCTGGCACTTCAGGACAAGCCCGCCTTGCCATTTTACCATATTTTTTCATAAAGAGATTAACGGCATCGGTGGACATTCTGCTTTTGCGACCATGATGCGTTGTAAAGAAAAGATAGTCATCACTCTGCCTTTGCTCGGTCGGATGTGCTTTATCCAGATAAGTTTTGAGCAATTCAACCACAGAGGGGGAGATTGGAACTATTCGCAGTTTATTTCCCTTTCCAGTAAGGCAGATTGTTGCATGAGTCTTTCGAATGCTCAAATCATGAATTTTTGCATCCACCAGTTCCTGGCAACGTGCTGCGGTGTCGTACATCAACCGCATAAAGCAGAAGTCACGGTATCCATTCATCTTGAAGCGGTTGGGCTGCTCAAAAAGAGTTTCCAATGCAGGAGCCGTCAGAAACTCCACGACTTTTCCCGGAGTTTTCCGAACAGAAATATTGCCGACTTCGACCTGCATATAGATTTTGCCGGAATCTAATATCCCTGCATATTTTGTGAAAGAACGAATTGCCATCAAACGCAGATTTACCGTTGCTGGAGAACATCCTCTGGATTTTGAGAGCCATTCGAGAAAACCGGTTATATTTGAGTAAGTGATGTCCTCGAACCCAATACTGGCATATTCAAGCCCCAGTTCCGTTTTAAAATAAAGGAGAAGAAGATTTATTGCCTCTCGATACGATTTCTGAGTATTTAAGCTATAGCCTCTATGCTTGATCAAGTAGATGTCAAGGAAGTCCCTTACCGTTTTATAGAATTTCTCGTCTTTCAGTCGCATAAATCTGCCTCCATTTCAAGGGAACTATCAAGACGCAGTTCTGGCAAGTCGGTATAAAGCGTTGGAAGAAGATGAATATAATATGCCGTGCTCTCGAGATTTGAATGGCCCATATACTCGCTCAAATACGCAAGGCAGGCATTTATATCTTTTCCTTCCTTTACCCACTGGTACAGCCGATGTGTTGCAAATGTATGCCGCAGGTCATAAAGTCTGGGCCGGATCTCACCGTATCCGGATATGCCTGCCGTCTGAAGGAACCTTCTGAATGTCGGAATAATCCACTCCATTGAGTACATTCCGTCACCTCGGACACTTGGACTCTGGAAGAAATATTTGCGGTGAGGGTATATCTTCTCTACGCGCAGGTCATAATTCCTGCACAGTTCAAGCATATCTTCGGACAAGACAACGATTCTGTCTTTATGTCCTTTCGATTCAAGGATATTCACCGTCCCATCAAACAGGTTGACATCCTCTCTTCGGAGCCGTCTGGCTTCTACGGGTCTGAGACCGCAACAGTAGATCAAGCGAAATATTACAGATACCACCAGATGCTTTGTGGGTGCTCTAAGGCTGGGCTGCAGAGAATCTATTTCCTTGAACAACTTGGACAAATCTTCCTTTGAATAAATGTAGGGGATATGGCGTCCGCTTTTCTTCGTGAGTTGAAGTGGTAAAAGATAAGCCTGTTCTCCTACACTATTCATGTATTTAGCGAGCTCCCGAATCACAGATACCCTATTCAATCTGGACAGATTTTTCTCGGTCTTGAACTGTTCAGCCCATTTCATGGCTAACTCCGCAGTCAAGCAGGTCTCGTTCGGAAATTGCTCACGGCAGAATTCATCAAAAGTTCGAAGAATGCACGCACTTCCGTGGTAGTCATAGCCGAGGGCTTGTTTCTTTTCAATCAAGCCGCAAATATAGGGTGCAAATGCCCCGGTGAATGCAGATCTCATAACAAAGCCTCCTGGACAACCTCAATACCGTCAAGTCCGAGTGCACACATTGCGAGCTTGTCCCGGCTGATCCGCATATATGCTTTCATGGAGCCAATCTGCGTATGCCCTAAGATTTCTTTCACTGTATCGATCGGTACTTCTTGGTTTATCATGGAACTGGCAACATACCTTCTGAAACTGTGAAAGCCTTTTCCATCGCCCGGAGTATACTCAACATCGGAGAGTTTCATATATTTTCTGAGCCGGTCCCCCGCAGCAGTCGAAGTCATGAAGTCAAAAGGAATACGGGAACGCACAAAGAGAGCTGGGGACTGCGTTTTGGGCCGCTCGTGAAGAATATAGTTCGCAATGGCGTTTCCTACCGATGCTTCGAGAGGAAGGTGCAGTTCCACTCCGGTTTTGTTCTGTACGAAGCGTATTTCATGATGAATCCAGTCAATGTCCGAGAGCGTTAAGCGAACAATGTCCCCAGCTCTCAGTCCCAAACTGGCGGCAACAGCAAATATCGCAGTATCGCGGAGCGATAAGGACGGATTTTTTGCCGCTGCATCCACGACGGTGTGAACCTCTTTTGCGGAAAAGGCAGGCCGTAGTTTCTTTCGGGGCGCGGGACGAGTAGTCAATGCGGCGCTGAAATCGCAGCAGTTTTGTATGGACACCAAATATGCGCTCAGATGTTTCAATGTGTTGCACACTCTGTCTATGCTCGATTTTCGTTGAGATGCGATGAACAGCAGAAAAGCGTTGACATTTACTAAATTAATATCTTGGCAAGTATGGCAACCGCTGGCATCGAGGTATGCAAAGAATTTGCGGCAGACATTCTCCTCGTCCCGTAAGCTCTCAAATCCAATGGCCCGCGTATTCGCTTCATGTTGACAGAATCTACGCAGGAGTTCGTGATAGTACGGAGCTAAGGAAATTTTCGGATCAGGTCTAACACGTTTCCAGACTATTTTTCCGGTTTGAACATACTCCTCGAAGAGAATGGATGCCTTTCTGACTTTTGCCCAGATCCGGTCGGCTACCAAACCATTTTCATGATCCAAGTGAAAACGATTCACAATTTCATTTGTAAATGCAGCACTATAAAATATCACCCCCTCGGAACGGTAGACCTTTATGATTGGCCACATCCCTTCGTAGTAGTAGTTTCGTATGCTGAACTTACCAAGCCCCAGAGCCCGTAATGCATCCAGCACTTTTGTGCATAGAACATCAAACACAATTTCATCGGACATAAAAACACCTCTGAATGCAGTTAGTCGACTTTCGCCGCCAACTACATTATAGAGGTGTTTTTATATTTTTTCTTATCTGGAGGTTATTTATGAACAACACACAAAAAGTATTGAAAAACCAGCACATTTGCGAACAGGCCACGCCCAATCTCGGGATAACTCAATCCTCGGGATTAGATCACCATGCGGTCTACAGCCGCCAGCGTGTGGATGACTTCAGGGAGAATGCTGTGGTCAGCACACAGAGCGCACGCCAGTGTAAAGATGCCGTCGATCTCGTTTGCCAAAAGGCAGATGTCCATGCCCATCTCATTCGCCGCCTGACTCCATTGGAATGTGAGAGATTGCAGGGCTTCCCGGATGGGTGGACGGACATCCCCGGTGCATCCGACAGCGCAAGGTATAAGGCCTTGGGCAACAGTGTGGCCATCCCCTGTGTGGACTTCGTGATGCAGTGTTTGGTACAGGCGGTCCAGATGAGCGAAAATATTCGTTAGACTTGTCCGGTATGCTGCCTTTGCACTTCTATTCTCGTTAGACTTGTCAATAGCTTATGCGCCGCAGTTGGGCTATGCTTTGCTTGCCTCGGGAGAGGCGGAAAGGAGCAGACTATGGAAGAAAAAAAGAACCTCTGCGCACCCATCCCGCTGTCGCTGCACCAGCGGCTTCGGGCGGAGCAGGAGCAGCGGGGCCAGACCCTGGCCGACTACATCACGGACATACTCAGAGAACATTTTGAAGGAGGAGCACGAACTATGAACGCCAACAATCGCACCATCGCCTTTCAGGTACCGGAGGAACTCTTCGACCGGCTGAAGGACTACCTGGCCAGGAACGGCCTGAAGCAGAAGGATTTCATCCTGGGGCTCATTGAGCGCGAGCTGAATGATGCCGAGAAGGAAGAATAAAACACACAGAAGCCGCAGGCAAACACCTGCGGCTTCACTTTTGGGAGGAAAACTATGTATCTATACCCCGAAAATTTAACGGCCCGGCCTATGCTGTGGCTGTGGACGCTGCGGGATGTGGCGTGGATCGGGACGGGACTTTTGCTGTCGGTGCTGGCGCTGACCCAGACCGGCAGCATGATCCCCTTGGTCATTACAGCGGCGCTGGCCTTTCTCTGCATTCGGCACGGAGGGGTCAGCATGCTGGACTTCCTGCGCTATGCTGCGGCGTTTTTCTTTTTCGGACAACAATATTATGTGTGGAGGGAATCGGCATGAGCAGGAAAAAATCTACCCGGCAGCTCATCGGCATCGATGATATTACAAATGACGGCGTCGTAACGGAGGGCGGAGAGCTGGCCTTCTACTTCGTTCATCCCAGCAATCTGAATGTTTTGCCGGAGCAGGGCGTTCGGGCAAAGGTGCGGGAGCTGCTGGGTGTGCTGAAAGGCATGGCGGAGCTGGAGCTGCTGGCCCTGGACTCCAAGGAGTCCTTTCAGGATAACCGTCTGTTCTACCGGCAGCGGCTGGAGGAGGAAGATATGCCCGCCATCCGTGGGCTGCTGGTGCAGGATCGTCAGCATCTGGACAGCGTCCAGACCACCATGGCCTCCTCCCGTGAGTTCTGCTTCGTTCTGCGGCGCAGAAAAACGGACGGGGCCATGAACTATGCGTCCCTGGAGCAGCAGTTCCGGGACTGCGGATTTGTCGTTCAGCGTGCGGAGGGCCAGCGGCTTCTGGAGCTGCTGGCTATTTATTTTGAGCAGGACGCCACACACGAGGTATTCTCCTTTGTAGACGGGGCGCAGTGGCTGACAGCGGAAACGGAGGTTTGAAATGCGAATTCTGAAAGTGGAGCCGGGAAAAGCTCCGTATGCGAAAGAGATGGAGGAGGGCCTGAAAGCCATCCAGCGGGAGGTAGAGGGCCTGTTCCAGCCTCTCTCTATGGGAGACGGCGTCATCCTCTGCTGTAACGATGAGGGAAAACTGAACGGCATGCAGCCCAACCGACGGCTGGGAGATGATATCATCTGCGGGCCTTTCTTTTTGGTGGGAGATGACCATGCAGGGAGCTTCTGCTCCCTGACGGAGGAGCAGATACAGCGGTATACGCAGGTGTTTCAGGAGCCGGAGCAGTTTACCGGGCAGGAGCCGGAACTGGAGCCGCACATGGAACTATATATGTGGTGAGGAGGAAAAATGAAGAATCCATTTTCTAAAAAGGCACCTTCCCAGCAGGAAGCGTTCCTCCGCACTTATCTGGATCGCATCGCACCGGGGATTGTGAAATTCGAGGTGGACCATTACATCTTCGGCAGCACCTACCGCTGCGTGTGGGCGCTGCGGGAATATCCGGCCAGCACCGAGGCTCAGGCGCTCCTGCGGGAGCTGGGTGAGAAAAGCGGCGTGACGCTGCGCATTTACTGCCGGCAGGTGTCCCCCGGCGAGGAGGACAGGATCATCGACAACGCCAACAAGAAAAACAAGCTGGACGGCTCAGACCCCAACAAGCTGCGGCAGGCGGTGGCGGCGGAGAGCAATCTGCGGGATGTGGCGGAGCTGGTGCATAAAATGCACCGGGAGCATGAGCCGCTGGTCCACTGTGCCGTGTATTTGGAGATGACGGCGGACAGCAAGGAGCGGCTTCGCCAGCTCCAGACGGATGTGCTGACGGAGCTGGTGCGCTGCAAGCTGAATGTGGACAAGCTGCTCCTGCGGCAGAAGCAGGGATTCTGCTGCGTCAGCCCTGTAGGCAGCAATATGCTGGGCCGGGAGTTCGAGCGGGTACTGCCCGCCAGCAGCGTGGCCAATCTCTATCCCTTCAACTATTCCGGCAAGACAGATCCCAACGGCTTTTACATTGGGAAAGACAAATACGGCAGCAACATCGTGGTGGACTTTGACCGTCGGGACAGCGACAAGACCTCTGCCAACATCCTCATTTTGGGCAACAGCGGTCAGGGCAAGAGCTATCTCATCAAGCTGCTGATCTGCAATCTGCTGGAGGCAGGCAAGGCGGTGATTGCCCTGGACGCCGAGCATGAGCTGGAGGAGTTGTGCGAAAACTTAGGTGGGTGCTTCATTGACCTAATGGCCGGGGAAAAGCGCATCAATGTGCTGGAAGTGCGGAGCTGGAACGAGGACACCGACGAGACAGCCCCGGAGGCCTTTCGCAAGTCCACTCTGCTGGCACGGCACATCTCCTTTTTGAAAGACTTCTTCCGGGCCTATAAGGACTTCTCCGACCCGCAGCTGGACACCATAGAGCTCATGCTGTCCAAATTATATGCCCGTTGGGGCATTACAGAGGAAACAGACTTTCGCCAGCTTGCGCCAGAGGACTATCCCATCCTCTCCGATCTGCATGACCTCATGCAAGAGGAACTGGCCCAATACAAACCGGGTGCGCTGTACACGCAGGAGCTGCTGCAGGAGGTGCTGCTGGGCCTGCATTCCCTGTGCATGGGGGCGGACGCTCCGTTCTTCAACGGACACACCAATATCTCCGGCGACCGATTTCTGGTGTTCGGTGTAGGCGGTGTGCTGACGGCGGCCAAGAGCCTGCGGAATGCCCTGCTGTTCAATGTGCTGGCGTATATGTCGGACCGGCTGCTGACGGGCGGCAACACTGTGGCGGTACTGGACGAGCTGTACCTGTGGCTGTCTAACCCGGTGGCCATTGAGTACATCCGCAACTGCCTAAAGCGTGTGCGCAAGCGGGACTCTGCGCTGGTGATGGCCTCCCAAAACTTGGAGGACTTTGACCAGGAGGGTGTGCGGGAGATGACGAAGCCGCTTTTTGCCATCCCGCCCCATCAGTTCCTGTTCAATCCCGGTTCCATCGGCAAGCGATTTTACATGGACATGCTGCAGTTGGACGAGGCGGAATTTGAACTCATCCAGCGGGCAAGGCGGGGCGAGTGCCTGTATAAGTGCGGCATGGAACGGTACCATTTGGAGGTGAAAGCACCGACGCATAAGGCGGCGCTGTTTGGCTCGGCTGGTGGTCGGTGATGGAGGAGGTGACTTTGCTTGAGCGCACAGCTTGTTCGGCTGGCGACCGCCGTTCTGACCAGCGAAAAGGGCCGCAAAACAGTCGGGTGGGTGCTGGCGGCGATTTTGTCGCCGGTGATTTTATTGGTGGCGTTCTTGTGCTGTGTAGGCTCCGGCACAGCCGAGCACAACGGCGCTGTCGTATCGGCGGCGTTCTATGGGACGGAGCTGTCTGAAAGTGTCCCGACAGAATACCGGACGCAGCTCACGCAGATGCGGGGATCCTTCTCCCATCTGGATGCGGCGGTGGCCGAGGTCAATCAAAAAGCCGAGGGAAACAGTCTTGATCCAATACAGGTCAAGGCTGTTTTCTTTGTCCTCTGCTTTGGAGAGGATGCGCTGTCACAGGCAAATGCAGAGACGTTTGTGGCTTGCTTCTATGAAACGGAGACAAGGGTGCGGGAGGAGACGGATGAGACCTATGAGGTGGCCGTGCCGCTTCCTATGGAGAAAGTCTATGCGCAGTTATCCGTGTGGCTGGGCCGTGCGGTCACGGCAGAGGAACGCTCCAATGCCGTGAAGATCTATTCCATGGTCATGGGCAGCGCGGGCAGCGGTACCTATAACGGGGCCTATGAGCCGGGCGGCAATGCGCCGATGGAACTGGAGACATCCATGTTTACGGATCCTGCTACAAAGAACAGCGCAGATCTGGCCATCTATGCCGCCAATGCATGGAACTCCGGCTGGGGATATGTGTGGGGTACCTTTGGGCAGGTGCTGACGCCGGAGCTGCTGCAATATAAGATCTCGCAATACCCGGAGGGCGTAGGGGATGAAGCCGACTTCATCCGTTCCCATTGGCTGAACAGACGCACCACCGACTGCGTGGGGCTCATCAAAGGATACGGCTGGCTGAACACCGAGACCATGGAGATCCAGTACGGCAGCAACGGTATGCCCGATGTGGGTGCAGACGGTATGTATTATAACGCCGGACGCAAGGGAAGCATTGAGACCATGCCCGACACGCCGGGACTGGCTGTGTGGAAGTCCGGGCACATCGGTGTATATATTGGAAACGGTGAGGTCATAGAGGCCATGGACACCCGGTACGGCGTGGTGAAAACAAAGCTCCAGGGCCGGGGCTGGACCCACTGGCTGGAGGTGCCGGGGATCAAGTATGACTAAGGAGGAACTGAAATTGGAAAGTAAGAATATCACCATCGGATTTGACGCAGCCAAATTGGATGCGCTGGAGTTTGTACTCCGCAAGCAGCGGTCTTCCGTGCAGCGGCGCATGGAGGAAGTGCTGCAGCAGCTCTATGAATCGGAAGTCCCGGAAGCGGTGCGGGAGTATGTGGACAGTAAGTCTGCTCCTGCGGCCAGACCCAGGCGGCCTGCAAAAGCATCCGTAACGAAGCAGAAAGAGGGCGATGAGCATGGCACAGCATGAAGAAATCGTCCTGTGGCTGGACCGGAGGTGGAAGAACGCCATTGAAAAGCACCTCAAGGGTGAGACGCTGCAGGAGCATTTGGAAACTGTGCTGGACGAGCTTTGCAATCGGCTTCCGGAACGGGAGTATGAGCGTATCAGCCGTGCAATCCAGTCGGAAGCTGCCGCACAGCGTGCGGAGGAAGAAGCGGCCCGAACTTATGCCGCCTACCATGTGACGGAATGCGGTCAGGAATGGTACTTCAAGACCTCGCCCGGTGAGGAGCTGTTGACGATCGGGAAAAAGCTGCGCAGTTACATCACCAGTGAGAAAGTTACTATGCCGGATTTGTTTATCAAAATGTTTGCAGGCGGTCGTCCCATCACTGCGGAGGAATACAATGCGCTGACCGCTGTACGCATGGAGAACACTGGAAAGGTGCGCGGTGTGTTCGATGTGAACTTCGACAAGCGTGAATTCTCGGCTGTTCACATTATGGATGGCTGGCAGACGTGGGCAATGCGTGATGTATCGGTGGCGGTCTATCACGCCACCCGGTCGCAATTCGCATCTGGCGATGATAAGTGGCGCAAACTGTTGGATCATCTGAATGGCAAAGAGATCACCTCGGCGGGACATCTCTCTGCACGGAATTTTTCTTTCGGTGAGGAGATCATCGAATCGGACGGCAAGCTCAACTTTTATCTGCAGGCGGACTTCGATGTAGATGCTGCTTTTGGGACATTTGTCTGCACCGATCAGAACGACGACTGGCTCAACATTTACGCCAACTACGATGTGGAGCGGGATCGTCTGTGCGATACGCTGGAACTGAACCTCTGCAAGGGAGACGGTCCGGAAGAATGCTGGAGTTACCCTCTCAATGCCGCCGAACAGGAAGTCCTGCTTCGCAAGATGGAGGCGTTCTGCCAGCAGCAGACCGGCATGAGCCTGCACGATTTCGCCCGACAGCTTCGGGAGAGTGGATCACAGACTCCCGAAATGCAGATGTAAGCATGGCAGGCAGAAGTTTACAAGGTTTTCTCTTGACTGATTATCGGCGCGCCGATATAATGAGAGCGGTGATGTATATGACGATCCAACAGATACTGCGAGAAAAGAACCTCTCGCGCTACCAGCTCTCCAAGAAAAGCGGTGTGCCTTGGGCAACGCTGGCGGACATTTGCTCCGGTAAGACAACGCTCTCCCGATGCAGTGCCGGTACACTCATGAAGCTGTCCTCCACACTGGATATCCCGATGGAGCAGCTCATTACGCTGACCGTGGAGAAACCACAAATGCATGGCGGCAAGCCGACTGACCGAACCTATTTGGAAAAGAATCTGCCCGCCAGTTTGGATAGGGCGCTTCGTGAGTACATTCAGGGCGAAAAGGACAAGGTGTCTTATATGGACTGCCTGTGGGGAGAATTGTATAGTGCGATCAACTCCAATCAGTGGAGCAATGCCATTACACAGGAGCAGGCTGATTATCTTCGCGCAAAATATTTATGAGGGGGTGAGAACCTATGATTGATTTTACCAACTGCCCAGTCAACCGCTTCCGCGCCTACGGCGGAGCCAATGGGAATAAAATCAATATCACCTATCAAGGACATAGTTATATGCTCAAGTTCCCGCCAAAGCCCAGCCGAAATCGGGATATGAGTTACAGCAACGGCTGCATCAGCGAATATGTCGCCTGTCATATCTTTGAAATGTTGGGCTTTCGGACACAGGAAACGCTCCTCGGAAACTATACGGACAGCCGCGGCAAGACAAAGCTGGTAGTTGCCTGTCGGGATTTTACAGAGGACGGAAAACGGCTCATCGAGTTTGCCCATCTGAAGAACACCTGTATCGACAGTGAACAGAACGGTTATGGAAAAGAACTGTCCTCCATTCTGGAGGCCATCGAGGAGCAGAGTATTTATCCCTCCGATGAGCTGCGGCAATTTTTCTGGGACATGTTTATTGCGGATGCGTTCCTTGGAAACTTCGACCGGCATAACGGCAACTGGGGTTTCCTCGTGGATGAGGAGAAGCAGCAGGCAGAGCTGGCGCCGGTCTATGACTGCGGTTCCTGCCTGTACCCGCAGCTTGATTTGGAACGGATGAAAACTGTGCTGCAAGACGAAGCGGAAATCGACCAGCGCATCTATACCTTCCCAACTTCCTCTATCGAAGAAGGCGGGAAAAAGATATCTTATTTTGATTACATTTCCTCGCTGAAAAATCCGGATTGCAATGAGGCGCTCAAGCGTGTCTGTTCAAGAATCGACCTCGATGCGATCCATAACTTTCTCGAAGATGTCCCGGAACTACTGCCGATCCAGCGTGAATTCTATCTGACCATGCTGACCGAGCGCAAGGAGAAGATTTTGGATTACAGCCTGGAACTTCTGATGGAGCAGGAGCAGCACACTTCGCCAGTGCTGGAGATGTGAAACCGAATATTCTATTTGGAGAGTCGTGCCAATTGGTTCGGCTCTCTTTTTGCGTCTCCGATACTCTCGGCTGAGATGCCGAGCAGAAGATGCCCCGTGTCCGCCCTTGTGGGCCGCTGTGTGGCCTCGCAGGCGTGCGGGAGGGTAACCGTAGCGCCTCGGCGGTTTTGGGGCGGTTTCGGGCCGCTTTTCGGTGCGCCGAAAGCGGGGCAGGAGAAAGCCTTTGGCGCTTTATTGCGCCATTGGCCCTTACGGCAGCCCGCAGTGCGGACTGCCACGGAGGTTTGCAGCACTTTGAAATTGACGCTGATCATGCGGAGACGAATATGCTTTGGCGCTATTTCTTGTAAAAATGCCTGTTTGCCCCGTGTTTGCAGAGCCTTTGGGAGGCTCTGACACTCAATGGAAGGAGGTGCAGTTCAATGGATAAAAATGGAAAAAGCCGACACTCTGTCTGGCTGTCAGACGAGGTGTGGCAAGAGGTGGACGCATTCTATAAGCTGGATAACTGCCCTACTCGCAACGAGTTTGTGGAGAAGGCGCTGCGGCAGTATTGCGGTCGTCTGCACGCCGAGCGGACAAGTGCGTATCTGCCTCGTGCGCTACAGGAGATGCTGGAGGGCACACTGGGCGTGTTTGGCGACAGGCTGGGCAAGCTGCTGTTCAAGCTGGTAGTGGAGCACAACATGACCAACCATCTGCTGGGCGGCGACATAGACATGACCCGGGACGAGTACAACAAAATGCGCGGCAACAGCGTCCGGGAGGTGGCGGGTACGCATGGCAACATCTCTTTTAGGGATGTGGTGCTATTTCACCGGGAGGAGTAACCGATGGCACGGCTGATACAGAAAAGCGGGTACATCCAAGGAGGCCGTGCGGCAAGATACATGGAGTATGTTGCCAAGCGAGATGGCGTGGAGGTCATTCAAAGCACCGAGCCGGTGACTAAAAAACAGATGCAGTTCCTCACAAAGCTGCTGAAGGACTTCCCGGATGCAAAGGAATTGTTCGAATACAGCGACTACCTACAGACGCCCAACCGGGGTACGGCGTCTGCGTTTATTGTTGCTGCGCTGGACACACATCTGCATGAATTGGAATCCGAGGGCGGATACATGGCCTACATCGCCAACCGGCCCCGGGTGGAAAAGCACAGCGGTCACGGGCTATTCAGTACGGCGGATGTCACGGATCTCAAGGCGGCAAAGAATGAACTGGAGACTCACGACGGAAAAGTGTGGACCTTCATTTTCTCCCTGCGGCGTGAGGATGCGGAGCGCCTGGGATACAGCAAAGCAGCCGCATGGCAGAACCTATTGAAGCAGGAGAGCCACTCCATTGCGGAGGCCATGCGTATTCCACCGGAGAAGTTTCGTTGGTATGCGGCATACCACGACGAGGGCCACCATCCGCACGTCCACATGATGGCATGGTCAGCAGATCCTCAGAAAGGCCACCTCACACCACAAGGTATTGCCGCTATGCGCTCCAAAATGACGAACGAAATTTTCCGGAATGAGATGACACAGCTCTACATCCAGAAAGATGCGGCCTACAAAGAAAGCATTCAAACGGCAAAAGAAGCACTGCTGCTGTATATTCAGATGCTGGAGAGCAGTGCGTCTGCTGACCTTGTCATCGAGCAGCAACTGAGGGATCTGTCTCATGCATTGGAGTCAGTCGGCGGCAAGCATGTCTATTCCTATCTGCCAAAATCGGTCAAGGCACAGGTGGATGCCATTGTGGAGCGGCTGGCGCAGCTCCCGGAGGTGGCGGCTTGCTACGACCAATGGTGGCAGCTGAAGGACGAGATCGCGGGCTACTACGGGCGGAACACACCGCCTCGCCAGCCGCTGACGCAGCGAAAGGAGTTTCGTTCTCTTAAAAACTGGATCATCCGAGAGGCAGAGGATATCTCGTTTTCCCCGTCTGCTGACAGTACGGAGCCGGAGGAAAAGCAATCGGCAGAGAAAACGCCGCCTATCCGTGGCTCTGTTGATGTGCAGCCAGTGGGAGAAGCTGTGTCTGCAAGGCATATTCCGGCAAATGCGGTCATGCGGCTGCTGCATCATATGGGGCAGATATTTAGAACGAGTATGCCGGTCATCCCACCTGCGCTGCGAATCGACTCCAAGCGCCGCAGACGGCTGCAGGAGAAGCGTATGGCCTTGGGACACAAGCGAGATGACCACGAGGACGAGCAGCTCCATCATGTCAATGACAATACCATGTAACAGGAGGTATAACGCATGGGTAAATTTGTATATTTCACATCCGCAGAAAAACGGCAGGCCAACGAGGTTGACCTGCCATCTTTTTTGCGTGACCGGGGCGAAAAGCTCCTCCAGGCTGGACGGGAGTACCGGCTGGCCAGCGACCACAGCATCACTGTACGCGCCAACAGGTGGTATGATCATGCTGCGCGGAGGGGCGGACACGCCATCAGCTTCGTGCGGCAGTTCTATGACAAGACCTTCCCGGAAGCCGTGTCCATGCTGCTGGGCCGAGACGGACAGGGCATCATTCCCATCGCAAAGCAGGAACCGGAGCCGCAGGAGCCAAAACCCTTTGCCCTGCCAAAGCGTTACCTGACTATGCGCAGGATGTATGCCTATCTCACCAAACACAGGTGCATCGACCGGGATGTGGTCACGGCATTTGTGCAGGAGAAGCTGCTCTATGAGGACGACCCACACCACAACTGCGTGTTTGTAGGGCTGGATGAAAACGGAGAAGCCCGGCACGCACATCTGCGCAGCACCGGCTCCCAAGGCAAAGTATTCCGCATTAATGTGGAGAGCAGCGACCTAAAACACAGCTTCCACAAAAACGGGACGGACCGTTCCCTCTATGTCTTTGAAGCACCCATTGATCTACTGTCTCACATTACCCTCTACCCGGCAGGCTGGCTGGAGCACAGCTATGTGGCCTGCTGCGGCACCTCCATCCAGCCCGTACTGGAGCGCCTGCGGCAGAACCCGAAGCTGGACACGGTGTACCTCTGTTTGGATAATGACGAGGCGGGTGAGGATGCTTGCGACGGCATGCTGGACACCCTGGAGGATATGGGCTACGATGTGGAGCGTCTGCGTCCGGAAGGGAAGGACTGGAACGATGACCTGCGGGCAAAGCGAGGTGGCCATGGGTAATCTATGGATCCTCCTTGCAGCGGGCGGCGTCATGGCGGCGGTCATAGGCTGCCTGACGCTGCTGAATAACCGCTATACCCTCAGCAACATCAAATCCAAAACCGTAGGCGACGGTCAGCACGGCACGGCCCGCTGGTCAACTGACGCAGAGATTCGTAAGACCTATGCCCTCGTGCCGTTCCAAGCGGCAAGTTGGCGCAAAGGGCTGCACCGCCCGGAAGTGCAGGGGCTGGTGCTGGGCAGCATCAGCCATAAGCGTGGTATCACCGCACTGGTGGATAAGGACGATGTGCATTGCCTTATGATCGGCGCATCCGGCGTGGGCAAAACGGCCTACTTTCTATATCCCAATTTGGAATATGCCTGTGCCAGCGGCATGAGCTTTCTGGCATTGGATACCAAGGGTGACTTGGCTCGCAACTACGGCGCCATTGCGGAGAAATACTACGGCTACCATGTATCCGTGGTGGATCTGCGAAACCCTACCCGCTCAGATGGCTACAACCTCATGACGCTCATCAACCACTACATGGATGCGGCGCAGGCCACCGGCAGCCTTGCCGCCCGTGCCAAGGCGGAGAAGTACGCCAAGATCCTGGCCAAGACCATCGTGTCACCGAATGGGGATACGGACTACGGCCAGAACGCCTATTTCTACGATGCCGCAGAGGGACTATTGACTTCCGTGGTGCTCTTGCTGGCAGAATTTCTGCCGCCGGAAAGAAAACAGGAGCGGCGGCACATCGTGTCCGTGTTCAAGCTGGTGCAGGAACTGCTGGCTTCCTCGGGGGTACGGGGCAAAAACTGGTTTACCATCCTCATGGAAAAGCTGCCCCCGGAGCACAAGGCACGGTGGTTTGCCGGGGCGGCGCTGAACACATCCGACCAGGCCATGGCCTCGGTCATGAGCACGGTACTGTCTCGCCTCAACGCCTTTCTGGACTCCGAGCTGGAGCAGGTGCTGTGTTTTGACAGCACCATGAACGCCGAGCGGTTTGCGGCGGAAAAATCCGCTATCTTCCTAATTTTGCCGGAGGAGGATCAGACCAAGAACTTCATGGCGGGCTTGATGATCCAGACGCTGGCACGGGAGCTGTTCGCCGTGGCGGACGATAACGGTGGGCGTCTGCCGGGGCGTGTTGTGTTCTTCTGTGACGAGCTGGGTACCATGCCCGCCTTCGACATTCTGCCGCTGTTCAGCGCAGGGCGCTCCCGCGGGCTGACGATGGTGCCTATCATTCAGGCACTGGCGCAGCTGGAGAAGAACTATGGGCGAGAGGGAGCAGAGATATTGACCGATAACTGTCAGGATACCATTTTCGGCGGTTTCGCTCCCAACAGTCAGACAGCGGAGCAGCTCTCCAAGGCGCTGGGCAGCCGCACGGTATTGTCCGGTTCGGTCAGCAGAAGTAAAAATGATCCCAGTCAAAGCTTGCAGATGATGGAGCGACCCTTGATGACACCGGACGAACTGAAATCCATCCCAAAAGGCAGCTTTGTGGTCATGAAAACAGGGACGCACCCCATGCAGACAAAGCTGCGCCTGTTTCTGGATTGGGGCATTACCTTCGATGAGCCGTACATTACCCCGGAGCATGCCGCCCGGCCTGTGGCCTATGCCAGCCGACAGGAACTGTTCCTCCGCATCGACCGTGCCTACGGAAAAAAGGGCACACAACCTACGCAAGCGCAGCAAGCGCCTGTTGCCGAGAGGAGAAGTCCCTATTCGGCAATGGGGCTTTACAATGAGGACGCAAAGACATGAGCTACTTTGGAAGCATCTATGCGGATCAGGAACTGTCCCACCGGGCCAAGACGGTCTATATGTACCTCAAGGATCGCTCCAACGCCGACGGCACCTGCTGGCCCAGCGTCCGCAGGATCGCGGAGGACTTGAAGCTCTCCCGCCGCACTGTGCAGCGGGCCTTGGCGGACTTGGAGCGGCATGGATTTTTGGAGCGCACGCATCGCCGCCGTCCAAACGGAAGTCTGACCAGCAATTTTTACCGGCTCAAATAGGCAAGGAAAAGCGCACTTCCCGCCAAGGGGGAAGTGCGCTTTCAGGCTGTCATAAGGGTAGCGTCACTATGGCGCATCCAGAAGGACTCACTCTATCGGAGGGTATTAAGACAGAGAAAGAACAAACAATAGCTCCTATGATCAGAATCTTCCGCCCTGGAGAAGCATGATGAGCACCCCGAAAAGCACAAATGCAAGTATCGGGAAAAGAGCTCGGAGGGTATTGCCTATCCTCACTTTTCTCTCGTATGCCGCATCCACGGCGGACATGCCGTCTTTCGCTTCCTTCTCGTCGGAACGATCCTTTCCAATCAACCTGCGAATTAGGCCAAAGACACCGGATATGCACGGACCTCTCTGCGGAACTGATACCGCTGTTCCTGATTAAGCTGATTGTACTTGTCCGCGACAGGTTTGAGGATATTGGAGATTTTGCCCTGTGTCGCATTCGCCTTACGGACATCGGGATCGAAGTAAATCTGTGATACCGCTTCAATATCAGCATCCGTATAAACTTTAAAGTTGCGCAGGATTTTCTGCGTGGTGTAAATAAGGTCAAAGTTGATTTCTTCGTCAAGGCTCGCTTCCTGATAGAACTGCTGAAACGCCTCGCGGATGCGGTCAACATCATTCACGAAGTCAAGGACATAGGTATCCACCTTGCCGGGATAAGTTCTGTTCAGACGGCTCAATGTCTGAACGGCTTTTACATCGCGCAGTTCCTTATCCACGATCATGGTATGCAGGAGAGGCTCATCAAAGCCCGTCTGATACTTCTCAGCAACGATAAGGATATCACCTTCATCGTGGAATACGCTCTTTGTCTGGCTCCCTTTGGCGCGGTTTCCGTTGCTGTCCACGTTCATGGAACTTTCGGTGTACTCCGGGCTGTTGGGCTCATCCGGGTCTTTAAGACTTCCGCTGAACGCAATCATAATCTCGATATCGTCATAATCGTTCTGTTCCAGATACGGCTTGATTTCATGGTAGTAACGGACAGCCGAAAGACGGGATGCCGTAACAACCATCATCTTTCCGAGGCCGCCGATCTTGTGCTTGGTAACATCGCGGAAGGTTTCCACGATGATGGCGGCCTTCTGTGCGAGGTTATGAGGATGCAGCTCCTCGTAGCGGCGAATGGTACGCACGGCTTTGGAAGTCGGAACATCCGGGTTGTCCGGTACGTTCTTTGCAATCTGATACAAAGCGGCTGTCGCGGCGGCGAAAGCTGTTGCGGCGGCAATCAAGGCCATCGCAGCGGCGATGAAAGCACTGGCTGCGGCTATCGCTGCCGGAGGTTGGGTTGCGGTTGTGGTCATTGTTGTTATCTGTCTCATTGCGCTGATTGTCGGCTCTTGCTTCGGCATTTTCTTCTCCAGCGAAGATACCGGCTCAGAAAAGACGATGCGGCAGGTCATTCAGGAAATCAACATGGATTACCAGAACGAGCTGGATGTCATTAAGGATTCCGTTGAATACGATGCGCTTGAAATGTCCGGTTCCCGTGCCGTGTGGCCGGAGGTGCTGTCGATCTATGCCGTCAAGACGACCTCCGATCCGGATAACCCTCAGGAGGTGGCAACGATCACTCCGGAAAAGAAACAGCTTCTGAAGGACCTATTTGGGGAGATGAATGAGATCACCCACCGGACGGAAACAAAGACCGAGACGGTCATTGTGGAGACGGATGACGGCAACGGCAATATCCTTGAGGAAGAAACGCGGGAGACGATTACGACGATCTATATTACTGTCAGCCACAGGACGGCGGATGAGATGGCTGCGCAGTACGGTTTCAATGAGGATCAAAAGCAGCAGCTTGCAGAACTGCTTGCGCAGGACAGCAGCATGTGGGCGGCGGTGCTTTACGGAATCTATGGAGTGGATGACCAAATCGTTGCCGTGGCGCTGTCGCAGGTGGGCAATGTGGGTGGCGAACCCTATTGGTCATGGTACGGCTTCGGCAGCCGTGTGGAGTGGTGCGCCTGTTTCGTCAGCTGGTGCGCAAACGAATGTGGCTATATCGACACTGGTGTCATTCCTAAGTTCGCAGGCTGTGTCAACGGTGTCCAATGGTTCCGGGAGCGTGGGCAGTGGGCGGATAACGCCATGGAGCCCTCGCCCGGCATGATTATCTTTTTCGATTGGGATAACAGGGGCGGCTCCGGTTCCCAGGACGGAGCGGCAGATCATGCGGGTATTGTCCAGAAGGTGGAGAACGGTATTATCTACGCCGTCGAGGGCAATTCCGGAAACCTTTGCCGGGTGAACCGCTATCCTGTAGGGCAGTATGAAATCATGGGCTACGGCATTCTGCGCCCATAGCAGTAAAAAACTGGTGTCGCCCTAACGGTGACACCACTTTTACCACATATCGGCGCAGCAAACGAATTGACGACAACATGCCAAACAGTATAATGAATTTGTAATGAACCTTGTGGGAATGAGAAGCGATTGCCTTTCGTAAATTTATCCCATTTGCGAAGCAAACTCCTCTTTAACCACCTACATTATATCGGCCTTTTTGTCGCTTGTCAATGCCCGAAATGCGGTTATTTAGCAAAATTCGCACACAAATCACAAATGTCTACATTGATCGCACCCAATTCACCCGCATTTTTGCAGAGCCATATCGATCAAAATTAAAATGTTAGTAAAATACGCCGTCAAAAACATCGTCAAGGAGGATATCATTATGCCAAGGCGCGGAGAAAACATTTACAAGCGTAAGGATGGACGCTGGGAGGGGCGGTATATCCGGGGACGCTCACCTTCTGGTCGGGCCGAGTATGGTTATGTTTATGGCAGCAGTTATCGGGAGTGCCGTGCAAAACGGCAGCAGCGCCTGGAATCCCTTCAAGAACTGCCGGCGAAAACTTCCTCACTCACGCTGAATCAGGCTGCGGAGCGGTTTCTTGCGGACAAACAGGATAAATTGAAGCAGTCCACGCTTGCCCGATATGCCTATATGCTGGAACACTATATTCTGCCCGCTTTGGGAGCGGTGCTTGTATGCCAACTGACGGCGAATCAGATTTCCGATTTTTTTCGCCGTCTTCAGAAAAATGGTCTTTCCGGAAAAAGCGCCAGAGATGTGGGGGTGTTATTGAAATCCATTCTGAAATACAGCGCCCCAAAAGCAGGCTGTTCCTGTCCGGGCCTGACTGTGGAGTTGCCAGCATATCGGAGAAAGCAGATTGACATATTCTGCCCGGATGAAATCCAGCGATTGGCACAGAAGATTGTAGTTGAGCCGACGACCACTGGGATCGCTATTTTGCTGACGCTAAACACCGGCTTACGCCTTGGAGAGCTGTGCGCCCTGCAATATAAGGATATTGACCTACAAAACGGGGTAATCCATGTCACCAAAACCGTGCAGCGTATCCGCAGCGGGGATCGCACTCGTCTGGCCGTACTGCCGCCCAAAAGCAACAGTGCTCATCGTACCATCCCCCTGCCGCTGGACATGGCCACCCTCCTGAAAAAGGCTGTTCAGTCTCATCCGGATGGAGAAAAATACCTCTTGACCGGGAAAAATGTGCCTATGGAGCCACGGACACTACAATACCAATACCAGGTCTTGCTAAAGGCGACGGGTATTCCATATCGAAATTTCCATGTGTTGAGGCACACCTATGCCTCCCGATGCGTGGAGCGTGGAGTCGATGTCAAGAGCCTGAGCGAGATGCTTGGTCATACAGATGTCCGCACGACACTCCAAGTCTATGTTCACTCGTCCTTGGAGCACAAAATGCGGGTAATTCAGAGTATTTGCTTCCTTGCACCGGTGTTGGACCCGGACTGTTCGCCGTCACCGTCTCCGTCAGATCATCCGGAAGCACCCCGATACCAGCAGCTTTTGACGACTCTATCGCAAATGGGATAAATTCACGAAAGCCCATTTCCGGAGGATTTATTGTAGTATTCCCTTAACAAACAAAGTGATACTGGAAAACAGAATAATCGAGTCCGATGATGCTGCACGGCGGTCATCCGAGCTGGAAACGGCCAGGTGATTGCCCTGAAGGAAAGGGGTGCTATTCCCCATGCGGTCGGCACTGTAAGCGCAAGGATATGATCGAGGCGGGAAACCACTGGGACGAAAGTCCGTCATTGCGAGAAAGTCGTGAGAAGACAGATCATAAACGCAGAGAGTATCTCATGGCGCAAGTCAGTAGAATTGTGTAGTTAGGACTCAAAGGCAGCGGGCGCTCTCTCCGTGGTGCTGATATGGCAGAAGTGTACGCTGATGACCCGGTATGGGTTTATCAGCGCTTTTTTTGTCATGAATCATTAAGGAGGTGTGCCCATGGGTAAAGTAGCAGGTGCGCAAAATTTTGACGGAGCGAATTGGTACGAGCAGCACATTGCCAAAAGAACACGGGATGCATTGGCTGAGCAGGACCGCGCTTTTGCGGAAAAACACGCAGGCGACAGCCTGGATCAGCTGGCGGCCTATCTCCGGCGCTGCGCCGGACATTGGGGAAAGTCCCCTGCCCCCATCGAGATCGTCGGTGGCAGTTACATCGCAGAGCGCTTTGGCGATTGGAAAGATGCGCTGAGAGCCGCCCACTTGAATCCTATATACAAAAAACCCCGCAATAGAGATTGCGGGCGCTATCAAAACGAAAAGAATATCCAAATTCAGCTGCATCGGAGCGAGCGTGACGCTAAACGGGCAGCACGGGTTGAGCGAGTCAAGCAACGCCAAAGCGAATGCGCTGTTCACGAAGCCACAGAGGAAACCTTCGTTGCAACAGATGTAATGCTTGAGTAAGGTTTGCCAAGTCGAGGGCGGAGATCCGCCAGCTTTCCATATGGGCAGAAGGGGCTTAGCCAGCCCCTTCCGCCCAATCCTCTTAACGAAAGCACCTTTCGCCTTGGACAGATCGGAACGCGACACCAATTATAATAGGGTGTTGCGCCCCTATATAACCTTGTTATTTTCTTATTGGATGCGAAAATGTGCTCGCAGCTAAGGTAATAATGCCGGCAGGCCTTATTATAAAAAAATTTCTGAGAGGAGATTGGAAATGCAAAAGACAGCGAAAAAGTTCCTTTCAATGCTGCTTGCGCTCATGATGGTTCTATCCATCCTTCCCACGGCAGTCTTTGCAACGGAACAAGCCACAGTAGCTGCGCCGCTGGATAGTATTGTTCCCTATGGTGCGAATGACCAGACCACAGGAACGGCAACCATCAGTGTGCAGAACCCTGTGACCTTTACCGGCTACTCTGCTTTCGAGAATGTGCCCTACTACTTGGTCACCGTTCCCGCAGGCACGACCTATGTAAAGGCCACCTACAAAGGCGCTGCCATACTGACCAATGCCACGAGCGGTGAAGCATCCGGCTACTACGCCGATGTGCCGCAGTGGACTGGCGGCGGTGTAGAAATGGCCTATACGGAGAGCAATGGGGATATCACAATCACAATTCCCTTGAACTACTCCCGTACCGCCGAGGATGGGACCACGGTCCAAAAGAGCTTTGTGCTGGGTGCAGATGGTAGCGGAACTGCCTATGCGCCGGAGTATGACGGCAGCGCCAGCTATGCGCCCGTCCACTTCCTCGCCTTCACCTATGAAGGCAACTCGGCCCCTACGGTCGCTTCCGATGCAATCACCACAGCCAATGTAACACTTGGTAATGCGTGGACGCTGGATTTGGCTGATGTGTTTACCGATGCTGACGGTGATACGCTGACCTACACGGCGACTATCAACGGCGTTGCTCAGGCGCTGAACGGCACGATTCTGGGTTACACCCCCACTGCTGCGGGGACTTACACGGTGGTGCTGACCGCTTCCGATAATACTGGAACGGCTACCCACACCATCACCCTGACTGTAACAGATGCCAACCAGCAGATCCCGAGATTGAAGGAAGGTGTGTCCTCTACTGCAAGCGATACGGTAACGGCTGGCTATGCTTACAATCTCACCGACTTGCAGGCCGGTAATATCTTCGAGAATCCGGACGGCACAGCGCTGAACTACACCAACTACTATTATTATAGATCTGTTGGAGGTACCAGGACCGGCCCCTACTATTTCACTCCGGCTCTGTTCGGCGGCACCACCATCCAGATCACGGAGAATGCCGCCGGTATATATGTCTATGAATTCCATGCGACCAATACCTACGGCGATTCTACGGACACCTGGACGCTGACTCTGGATGTAAGAGCAGGAACTCCGCAGAATTACACCTTCTATGTTGGTCAGGATATGAATTACTCCTCCAACGGCAATGCTTATCCGCTCATCAAGCTCTACAAGACTAAGGGCTTCGATGAGAAGGGCGCCGATTACATCGGTAAAGTTGGCAACACCTGCATTTATCGGGAGGATGGCGTCGATCCCAGCCTGTACGAGAGCGTCCAATTTTTGGACAGCACTTTTACCAACACACTGAACTCCACAACGGGCAACAAGAACGGCAACTACAATGAGTTCTATGCTTCCCTGGCTCCCGGCAAGTACTCTTTCCGTGCGTATGGCCGCAATCCCTCTACCGGAGAGTACAATGTCTACCTCGGCGGCCACAGCCTGACCCTGCCCACAGAGACCAATGTGGACGGAGGCACCGGCGGCGGTACGAGCATCTACCTGCGGCTGCATTCCATTTACACCACGAGCCGCAAAACCGATAACACCTACTTCACCGCAAGCGACTACACTGCCCGTATCGCAATGCCCAGCATGGGCGGCGATGTGCAGCATGGTGCGCCCTATACTTCCGGCAATTATACTTACTACCCCTTCATGCTGTACTCTGCCGGAAACGCAGCCCTTTGGAATGCCTATGTGGATCCCATCGGCACCTGTGCCGAGAACTACATCTTCACTCAGGCGATCAACAACACGACTGCCGCCGGATACACGGTTGTTACAAAGAGCCTGGCGCTTTCCCAGGCCATCAACCTGACGGTGACGGTTCCTGCCTATGCGGACTTCAACCTGTTTTTCCAGTATAATAATTTCAACACACAGATCATTGAGCCGAAGACGGGCAGCACCAGTGGCGATGCAAACGCATCCGTTGACGCTACCAGAACGCTGACCTACAAAATCAGCAAGAGCAATTCCAACTACACCTGGCGCTTGAAGGACATCCGAAGCGGCACCACTTATGTGACCAAGGCCGGATGGCTCCAGAGCAGCACCACCAGTTTTGCGAAGGAATTCACCTTCAATGCTGGAGACTCCACGGATCAGTATTCCCACAGCTTCTCTAATCTTGGCACGATGGCCAAGACCCGTGACGAAGCGGAGATTCAGACCTTCTTGTCCCCCAGCGGCTACAAGTACACGAGCGGGACAGAGCGTATCCGTTCTTACCGCCTGTGGCAGATCATCAACTCTGACGCGGCAAATATCATGATTGAACCTGAATTTGAGGTTCATACGCTGGCTGGTTCGCCCACCCTGCAGAAGTCCAACGGCGGCAACGCCGAGAACAACTGGCTCGATGTGAAACCGAACGGAACGACCATCCTTGCCGTGAATTACAAAGCACTGGATGTATATGCGGCAAATGACACATATGGCACCCACGGCGGCTTCTATCCGGCCACGAATCCGGAGCGCACCAGTGTTTTTGTGCTCAGCAGCGAGGAAAACGGTACCGCAACGGCCAATATCGCCTATAATTCCAACGGCTTGAGTTCTTCTCGCCCGACGGCGTGGGATTATAACTACGACAACTGGTTCTATCTGAGCAACGACACCGCCCCCACCCTGGACTTCACGGTGGCAAGCAATAGCGAAGACTATGGTGTGTCCAATGTTCAGTACGCCATTGTCACCACCAACAAGACCACCATGGAGAGCGCTCTCTCCGGCTGGACCACCTTGACGGCGGATTCCAACGGCAAGTACCATGCAAGTCTCCTGGGCTTCCGCAATGCGGGGCTGGCCGGTGGTACTGTTGTCATCAAGATGACAGCTAACAACAAGGTGTCCTACAGTCTGGCTCGTGTGGCCGAAGTGACCGCCACGGTCACCAACGCCTCCAATCCCCAGGAGACGGAGATCATGCCCGGCGATAAGGTGTCTCTCACCTTCGAGGGCAGCTACCGTGGCATCTACAAGTACAGTGGTATCTTCAACCCCACTACCTACAACCTGTTCTATTCCATCGGCGATACGGCCTATAAGACCAATGTCGCCCAGTATCAGCAGATGGATCAGGCCAAGCTGGAGCTGACAATCCCGACGAATGTGGACTTTGGCTCCGGCAGCACCGCCAATGTTCAGCTCACCAACGGTTATACCTACGGCTCCATGTACTCGGCGGCGAACCCGTTTGCCACCCTGTATAACATGTCGGATACCGGCGTGGGCACGAACTTCAATGCGGTCACGGTGAACTTCTGCTTGAACCGCTTCCCTAATGTGAATGTTGAGGTCACTCCGCGCTATAACTTCAAGCTGAAGCTGAATATTACCAATCCCACCACCGCCACGCCCACTGTGACGCTGACGGATGCCGCAGGCAATGTCCATACCGCCAACAGCAACGGCGAGTATGAGAACCTGCCCTACGGCACTTACACCTATGCGGTGCTCTGCGCCGGCTGCGACTATGTCTACGGCAGCTTCTACCTGGGCAGTGCAGACAAGGCCAATGTGTCCGGCGGTGTGCTGACCAAGACCATTCCGCTGACGGCCTCTGCTGCCGGCGCATGGGACGGCACCACCAAGACGCAGCCCACTCTGACCGACGGCGTGTATCAGATTGGTACCGCAGCGGAGCTGGCTTGGTTTGCGGCGCAAGTCAACGGCGGGAGCTATGCCATCAACGGTGCGCTGACGGGTGATATTGACCTGGCCGGCTACAACTGGACGCCCATCGGCGGCACTACCGCCAGCACAGCCTTCAAGGGCAGCTTTAACGGTAATAATCATACCGTGAAGAACATGGGCATCTACTATAGTGCCACCACTACCTCGGCCCCGTATAAGGGACTGTTCGGCTATGTGAACGGCACCAGCAGCAGCTACGCCACCATTCAGAATCTGAAGGTGACCGGCAAGATGTACCTGACCTCCACGGGCAGCGTTGCCAACGCCTATTCCGGCGGCGTGGTGGCCTACGCCAACTATACCAACATCTCTGGCGTTGTCTCCGATGTTGACATCACCGTTACCCGTGTGAATGGCAACTGGAGCAGCGTGGGCGGCGTTGCAGGCCGTCTGGTGAATTCCAACGCCACCAACTGCGGCAACGAAGGCACCATCCATGCCTATCAGTATGTGGGCGGCATCACCGGCTACGCTACCGGTACCATTACCGGCTGCTACAACGGCGGTGCGATCACCGGCAACGGCTATGTGGCCGGCATCGTGGGTCAGACCACCAAGGGCGTCACCGCTTGCTACAACACCGGCAGCATCACCGGTGCCGGCAACTATGTGGCGGGTATCGTGGCCTTTGCCTCCGGCGCGTCTGCCTCCGTCAAGAACTGCTACAACCGGGCCTATGTGGAGAGCACCGGCAGCAATGTGGGCGCAGTGGTCGGCATGACCAACAACGCCTCCGCAGCGATGTCCAACCTGTATTATCTGGACTTCACCTGTGCCCAGGGCATTGGCAGTGCCAAGAGCACCTCTCAGACGGCCACTGCTAAGACCAGAGCAGAAATGGATTCCGCAGACTTCGTGACCAGCATGAACACGGGTCTGACCACCGCAGCCTTCGGCTCCAGCCGGTACAGCCCCGCTCTGACCTGGCAGACCGACTTGATTGGCCTGACGACCCCGACTGTGGGCAATGTGAACCTGGATCCCTTCGGATATGTGGACGAGAATGATTTGATATTGCTTACCCAGTGGGTGACCGATAAGAAGACTTCGGCTGACCTTACTGCGGAACAGTGGGCGCAGGCTGACCTCATTGATGATGGTAAGTTGAACGACGAGGATGTGGAGATTCTCGCTGCATATTTGGAAGATCCTCGCCTCAATGACTTGTCTTAAATTGAAGGACCAGTAAGGATTATAGCACGTCTGCGATGCGATCTAACGGATATACTGTATCAAGTAGTATGGTGAGCCTGATGGCATTGCACTTGTAAAACGCAGGTCCGGGAAATCCGCTTGCGGATTCCCCGGACCTCATACTTTTATTTGGAGAATAGTATGAAAAAACGAATTCTTTCCCTGATACTGACCTGCGTTATGCTTTTAAGCATTACCCCTGTTGTGTATGCAGCGTCGCAAATTGATGATGTTTTTAGTGTCACTTTTGATAATACGGCCCCTAATCCCGGCGAGACAATAACCGCTGTCATGTCATTGGATAGAAGTACAGCGGATGTATATAAACTTTGGAGTTCAATATATTATAACAAAGATGTCCTCTCCTGTGAAAAAGTTGAATTTTACGGGACTGAGATTGCATACGAAATTACAGAAGACACCGCTGGCGAATATGCTGGCGAAGTCCGGTTTGACGCGAACGGTCGATCTGATGACTCTGTTGCTCAAAAAATTCAGGCATTGCCGCAGGGGCCTTTTGCAAAGATTACCTTCAAAGTGTCCTCAACTTGCGATATAGGGCAAGCAATTAACTACCGTGTGAAAGGCGGTGTATATGCCAAGACCGGAAGACTTCCAACTACAAAATGGGAAAATGATTTTACAATGACAGTCGGTACGGACTCTAATCCGAGAACCGAGACCGGCTACTCTGTTTCTATGGGTGCTGACCAGCAGATCTCTGCGGGTCAGCAGGTGCGTATTCCGGTGACGGTCGCCTCCTCCGAGAAAAACATCACCGGCTTCAACGCCTATGACATGACCTTCACCTATGACCCGGCAGCCTTGACCCTGAACACCAAGGCCGGTGACGCCGCCAATCTGACGGTGGAGGACAACAACGGTACCGTTCGGGTCCGCCGCTACGGCGATGCCGTGCCCTTGGGCGAGGCACTGGCTCTGGACTTCACCGCCAAGGCGACTGCCACCTCCACCGTGAAGCTGACCAGCGCCAAATTTGATCTGGATGCCAACTCCATCAACTTTGACGCCCCGGATGCCGCCATTTCCGACGCCGACACCGTGGTCAACGCCAATAACTTCACCGTGACCCTGCCGGATGCGTTCACCTCTGACGAGACCCGCCTGGTCCCCAACGGCGGCAGCTTCACCTTCAAGCCCGTGGACAGCCACTATACCTACACCTTCACCGTGAAGATGGGCGATACCGTCACCGAGGGCCTGACCTTCGGCGCAGATGACACCTACACTATCGAGAATATCTCCGGCAATGTGGAGGTCACCTACACCGGCAAGACCCCCAAGCAGTACGATGTGGAATACGTCTTTGGTGACAAGGATCCTCTGCTGGAAAAGGATGTGACCAAGGGTCCGGACAAGGCGACCTACCTGGAGGACTATTCCGTGACCGTTACTCCCAGAGCGGGACTCTCTTATTGGATCCACTATGAGATACGCTATCCCAACGGCACGCGCTCCGATCAGGTCAGCCTGACCCCTGTGGCCAATGCGGACGGCACCATCACCTACACCATCCCTGGCAGCAAGATCGACGGCACTGTGTACTTCATCATCAGTACCAACAAGGTCACCGGCTATGCCGTTCTGGTGACGGGCAACGGTGCTGAGGACCAGGCACCCGGAAACGGAACCTCCGTTCCCAGGGATATGCCCTATTACCTCCAGCTGAATGAGAGGGAGAACTGCACCTACACCGTAACCGCTTACTATCAGCCCATCGACAGCATCACAGCGGTGAATATGCCCGCCAAAGTCCGGTCCCTGGGCAACGGTAAGTATGTGGTGGACCCCACTCCTGACACTACGCTGAGCCAATATGCCTACAGCTGGCGTCTGGTGGTGAATGTGGAAAAGGTTTCCCAAAATGCGGAGGAGGTAAGCGTATCCCCCTACCTGGAGCTGAATGACAAGACCATGATGCTCATAACGGTCAAGGGCACCCCCGAGGGAGGCAAAGCCTTCACCTATGACGGCAACACCATGTATAAGGTCAATACCTACGGCGCGGATCAGTACGCATGGCTGGTGATCGTGGACAAGGGTCAGACCCTGACCCAGGAGGAGGCCGCCGCCAAGGTCGCCATCTCTGCCGCAGACAATGTGGTCACCATCACCCAGGGCTTCGATGTGAACATGACCGGGAAGGTGGATGTCAACGATGCGCAGCTGGTCTACGATATGTATAACGGCACATACAGTGACTTCACCAAGGTTTCCGTGGAGAAGTTCCTGCGGGCCGATGTAAACGCCACTAAGGTGGTGGATCACACCGACGCTGTGGCCATCGTGAATCAGTTTAAGTAAGGTCCTGCCAGCCTCCCCTCCCCGGCGGGAGGGAAGGCTATCCCCCTTTGGGGGCTTCGCACCGGCCAGGCCGGGCAAAAAACGGCCCAACCGGTCGGAGAGAGAAGGAGATCAGCATGAGAAAACGCATTTTTGCACTATTGGCAGCCCTGTGTCTGCTGCTGTGTCTGCTGCCCACCGCAGCCTTTGCCTCGCAAACAGGCAGCAAAACAGACGAGAGCCGCAGCTACAATTTTGACCTGTCCGCAGGCGGTGCATCTGAGGTGCGGGCCACCACTGGCGAGACCATCACCGTGACCCTGGTGCTCAAGCGCACCGACGCCCAGGAAAGCGCCGATATGTACGGTATGCAGACGGAAATCGAGTACGACGACACCTTCCTCCAGCTGGTGGACGGCAGCGTCATGACCGCCCCCGGCATCCGCTGGAGCGATTTAGGCCGCCGCACCGGCGGGCGGGCCTTCTATCTGAACTTCGTGTCCTTTAAGGGCGGCGAGGCTTGGGAGCCGGAGGTGGTAGTCGGCAGCTTTCAGATGAAGGTCATCGGCACGAAGGGTGTGTCGCAGCTTATCCCCACCAACACCCTGGTTTCCACCCAGGACGGCATGGCCGGATACACCGTGAAGGATAATAGCGTGTCCGTCATCGTCACCACGGACTGCACCGTTACCTTTGAAAGCAACGGCGGCACGGAGGTCCCCTCCCAGACCGTCCAGTACGGTGAAAAGGTGAAAAAGCCCGAGGACCCCATCCGGGAGGGCTACCACCTGGAGGGGTGGTACAGAGACCTGGACCGCACCCAAAAGTGGGACTTCCACAAGGACACCGTTAAGGGCAACATGACCCTCTACGCCAACTGGGCCGAGGGTGCCGCCGCAGGAAGCGTCACCTGGTGGATCATCGGTGGCGTGGGCCTGCTGGCCCTGCTGCTGATTCTGCTGGCTCTGCTGGGCAAGAAGAAGGTCCGCTTTGAGACCAGCGGCGGCACAGAGCTGGAGACCGTTTCCGTGAAGCGGGGCAGCGTCATTGGCGAAGTCATGACGCCCACGAAGCCCGGCGCAGTGTTCGGCGGCTGGTATGCAGATCAGGCGCTCACCAAGCCCTGGGATACACAGAAAGACCCGGTGCGCAGCAACATGACGCTCTACGCGCGCTGGATGTAACCTACGCATAAATGAGGTAAACAAATATGAGAAAACGCATACTATCTCTGCTGCTGGCACTGACTTTGGCTCTGTCGGCAGGCGTATTCGGCGTCATACCGGCGCTGGCTGCGGATTCCTGCGTTTCCGTGAAGGCGGATGCCGTCACCACCGGCGAGGTTGTGGCCGGCAGCCTGCTGGAGATCAAGCTGACAGATGTCTTTGAAGATACGGACGGCCATACGCTGACCTACACGCTGACCAACGCAGCGCAGTTCAGCGTCCAAACCAAGGTCAAGGACGGCTCACTCTATGTATCAGAGAAAGACCCCGGCACCTATGAGCCAAAGGTCAAGGCGACCTGCTCGGACGGCAAAGAGCTTACAGCGACCTTTACCATCACGGTCAAGGAAGCTCCCCACGGATTGGACGCACAGTATAACTACGATGAGACCCCCGCCAAGAAAGTCACGGTGTATGTGACCATCTCCAACGACGGCGTGCCCATCCGAGGCCGCGACGGCACGGTGCTGTGCCACAAGGCCATCACCGTCCCCTACTTTGACTTGGGCCGGTACAACTTGAGCGAATACTACCGCTATCACACGGAAAACGGAGAAGGCAAATACATCGACGAGAACATCGTGGAGCGGCCCACCGGCCTGCACCTGTATCTCTATCTGCTGGAGCGCTACTTCATCGGCCTGCCGGAGGAGCAATGCTGCAAGGGTGCCTATCCTCGTGACGCGCTGGCGAGCTTTAAGCTGGGTGAAGATGTTTGTTACATGGATGAAACACCGGCCTATACGGCAGACAGCTTTGCCGCTCTGACTATCACCGGCTCGCCCAC
>ENA-ORML01000872-ORML01000872.1-human-gut-metagenome-genome-assembly--contig:-NODE-872-length-30865-cov-4.159721_pt1 | contig 30865 bp, 24 predicted proteins | sample MGYA00242103_ERZ508995 | MGnify/ENA primary metagenome ERZ508995 (study PRJEB26280, sample SAMEA2338702) | human gut metagenome | biome: human gut; feature: human-associated habitat; material: faeces... | reverse complement strand
AGCTTCCGCCGACGCACCTGCGCCTGCCGCCGCCGATTCCGCTGCGCCCGCAGCTGACGGCGCTGCTCCGGGGTCTGATCGTAATAGTCGCTCATGTGTCAATCTCCCCTCTCAGGCCCGCAGGGTGGGTGGATACACACCGCCGGCGTGGAGCTTCTGCAGCTCCGCCGCCACCGCCTGCCGGTCCTCGTGATACGTCATGCCGAACCAGCGGTCTGCCGAGTGCAGCACGGATACCTCCAGCCGTCCCTGCTCCAGCAGGTCTCCCACCATGCCCGGCAGCAGGCACTCCGCCTTGATGTTGTCCCCGGCCTCGCAGCGCAGGAAGTGGTCGAAGTAGGCCTCCAGCTCCTGAAAGATGGAGGGCATGAAGCCCCAGAAGTTCATGGACACCACCGTGTCCGGCGCCAGCTCCCGGTGCTGGCCCTCCGCCACATCAGCGATGGAGCCGTCCGGAAACAGCTGGATCTTCAGCGTCTCATGGATGCCGCGGAGCCAGCCGTCCTCCACCCGGCACACGCCGCGGGACACGGTGCCGTTGGCGCTGACGGTGTTTTTCAGCAGATACCCCACCATGGTGGCCCGTCCCTGCCGGGGCAGGCGCTGAAGCTCCTCATACATGGCCCGGTAGGCATCCACGCCGTAGTAGTCGTCGGCGTTGATGACGCAGAAGGGCTCGGAGAGATAGGGCCGGGCGCACAGCACCGCATGGGCGGTGCCGAAGGGCTTGGTGCGGCCCGCCGGAATGGTGTAGTAGTCCGGTATGCTGGTGAAGTCCTGCATGGCGTAGCAGACCTCCAGCGGCTCTCCTGTTTTTGTTATGAGTGTCCGGTCTCCCCACAGGCGATCCATCAGCTCCCGCATATCGGGCTTGATGATGAACACCACCTTGGTAAAGCCCGCCCGAACGGCATCGTAGATGGAATACTCCATCAGCATCTCCCCCTGGGGTCCTACGCCGTCCACCTGTTTATTTCCACCGTAGCGGGAACCCAGTCCCGCCGCCATAATGACCAGTGCTGCCTTCATGGTGATCCTCCTGAAATACGCCGCCTCCATTCCGCAGGGGCGGCGGCTAATTTTTCCGTAACGGCCAGTGGCCGTTTCGATGATTATACCACACTCCCGCCGCCGCTTCAACCGTTTCCGCCGGGAAATCCCCGGATAACAAAATCGTCACATCTGCCGTATTCGCCGTAAAGTTCACAAATCTGTAACCTTTTACACTGGATTTCCTGTCGCCGCCGCTTTATAATAGAGAGACTATGTGCCTTCGGCCGGTGGGCTATCCTGTCGTGCCTTGCTGATTTTCGGAAAGGAGTTTTTCCTCTATGTCCAGACATTATTCCTCCCGCTCCTACGGCGGCTACGGTTCCTCCCGCCGCCGCACCGGGGCGGATCGGTTCGGTATACTCACCTTCTTCCTGCTGCTGATCTCCAGCGGCTTTCTGGCGGCCCGGCTGCTGACCACCGGCGTGCTGACCCAGAAGCTGACGCTGCTCCTGCTGTCGGTGCTGGCGGGACTGAACGTTCTCTTCGCCGTGACCCAGCTGCCCCGCTGGCGCAACAAGCTCTGGAAGCTTGTTCTGGGCCTGGTGGCGCTGGTACTGTCGGCGGGCATGATCTACGCCACCGTGGCCACCAACGCCGTGCTGGAGACTCTCTCCCATGTGTCCAGCACCGGCAGCGTCAAGACCGTGGTGGTGCGGGTCCGGGAAAACGACTCCGCTCAGGAGATCGGTGATACCTTCGGCTATACCTACGGCTATCTGGCTCAGACGGATACCGACACCACCGATGCCCTTCTGACGCATCTGGAGGAGGGACTGGGTCAGGTCAAGACCAAGTCCTACGACACTCCCACGGCTCTGGCCGACGCTCTGTACAACCGGGAAGTAGACGCCGTCATCCTGGGCAAAGGCATGGTCTCCACCCTGAAGCAGACCGACGGTTACAAGGATTTTACGTCCCGCACCCGTGAGATCTATACATACGACGTGACACACGAGTCCGACGCCATCGCCCCGAATGCCAACATCTCCCGTCAGCCTTTCGTGGTCTATTGCAGCGGCACCGACGAGCGCATCTCCGATACTCTGCTCAACACCCGCAGCGACGCCAACATTCTGGCGGTGGTGAACCCCTCCACCCATAAAATTCTGCTGGTGAATATCCCCCGTGACTACTATCTGCCCCTGCCCTTCAACGGAGAGATGGATAAGCTGACCCATTTCAGCGTATATAGTGATAAGGGCATGGACGAGCCCATCGAGGCCCTGAACACCTTGCTGGGGGTGAAGGCCGACTACTACGCCCGTGTGAATTTCAGCGGCCTTATGGATATCGTGGACGCTCTGGGCGGCATCGACGTCACCTCCCCGGTGGACTTCACCACCGTCGCTATGGAGATGCCCAATGAAAACGGCGACGGTGGCTATCACGACGAGTCCTTCACCTTCACCGAGGGGGTCAATCACCTCAACGGCCGGGAGGCTCTGGCCTTCTCCCGTGAGCGCTCCGCCTTCGCTCAGGGCGACGTGCAGCGGGGCCGCAACCAGATGGCGGTGCTGCAGGCCATCATTGACAAGGCCACCTCCCCCGCCATCCTCTCCGGGTATCAGGATGTGCTGAAGGCCGTCTCCGACTCCGTGCTGACCAATATGCCCCAGCAGGATATCCTGAAGCTGGTGAAGCTGCAGTTGGAGGACAAGGTGGACTGGGACATCAGCACCTACACCCTCTCCGGCACCACGGATATGCAGGACTGCTTCACCACCGGCTTCCCCCTCAGCGTGCTGGTGCCGGATGAGAGCTCCGTCGCCGCCGCTCGCCGGATGATCCAGGAGCTCATCAACGGCTGATTTTCCCCGTCTTTCCGGAAAATTTGATATTTCCCCGGTTTTTTCGCAAAAATCTCTGGTAATTCTACTATCTATCCTATATAATAGGGGATTGCGGCCGGTCATAAAACCATGCGGGCCGTCATCTCTGAAGTAAGGAGAAATGCTATGACTTCCAAACGAATACACAGCGACGCCTCCGGCAGCCGCCGTATGGCGTGGATGGACTGGTTCGGCCTGATTGCGCTGGGACTGCTGATGGTGTGCAGTCTGGTGCTGCTGGGCCAGCTCCTGAATCTGGATATGCTGGACAACAAATATCTGCTGCTGCTGATGGCGGGCATCCTGATCCTCAATAGCGGCCACGCCGTGGTGCAGCTGCCCCGCCGCCCCTCCAAGGGTGGTCATGCCGCCAAGATCGGCTGCGGCGTGCTGGCTGTGATCCTGTCCGCCGGAATGATCTACGGCGCCGTGGCCGGCGGCAGTCTCAAAAGTGCCGTCACCCGCATCGTGGGCAAGATGGCGGAGAAGCAGACCATCGACATCATCGTCCTGAAGGACAACGAGGCCAGCTCCATCGAGGATGCCGTGGGCTATACCTTCGGCGTGCTGGAAAACGCCGATCAGGAGAACACCGCCGAGGTGCTCAAGACCCTGTCCGATCTGAATCCCACCTCCAAGGCCTACGCCTCTGTGCCCCAGCTGGCGGACGCTCTGTATGACGGCGAGGTGGACGCCATTATCCTTAACGACGGCTATCTGCCCATTCTGGAGCAGACTGAGGGCTATACGGATTTCGACAACTACACCCGTATCCTCAAGCAGTTCGACTTCACCAAGGAGGTCGCCCCGGTGGTACCCAACGAGTCCATCACCGTGGAGCCCTTCGTGGTCTATTGCAGCGGCATCGATGCCCGGAACTCCGATGTCAACATCCAGAGCCTCAGTGACGTGAACATTTTGGCAGTGGTGAATCCCAAGTCCCGGCAGATCCTGCTGCTAAATACCCCCCGTGACTACTTCCTGCCCCTGAGCTTCAACGGCCAGCTGGATAAACTGACCCACGCCGGTATGTACGGCATCGACGAGTCCATGCGGGTGCTGGACGATCTCTACGGTGTGGAAACGCAGTACTACGCCCGTGTCAACTTCTACGGCCTGACCAAGATCGTGGATGCTCTGGGCGGCGTAGACGTCTACTCCGAGCAGACCTTCACCACCAAGGTCATGCAGATCCCCGATAAGAACGGCAATCTCTATGACGACTACTTCTCCTTCACCGAGGGGATGAACTACAACGTGGACGGGCAGGCGGCTCTGGCTTTCTGCCGGGAGCGCTACTCCTTCTCTGACGGTGACAACCAGCGTGGCCGCAACCAGATGGCCATGATCAAGGCCATCTTCAACAAGGCCACCTCTCCCGCCATCCTCTCCACCTACGGTGAGGTGCTGAATGCCGTGGCGGACACCATGATCACCAATATGCCCTATGAGGACATCAGCAGTCTGGTAAAAATGCAGCTGTCGGATATGTCCGGCTGGAACATCACCAGCTACTCCGTCACCGGCTACGGCGGCACGGAGGAGTGCTACTCCATGCCCGGTCAGGCCCTGTGGGTCATGTGGCCCGACTATGAAACGGTGAACGTGGCCAAGAATCTCATTGCACAAGTCATGGCGGGTCAGACCCCCGTCATCCCCGAAGATTAAGCGCTGCATCAGCGCAGCATTTGTGTGTTAGGAGTGTGGATCATGTCAAATCGTCAAAAGCTCATGGGGCATCTGTATGCCATCTTTACCACTCTGGTGTGGGGCAGCTGCTTTGTGCTCACCAAGGTCATGCTGACGGCCTATACCCCCACCCAGATCATCCCCCTGCGGATGGGGCTGGCGTATCTGGCTCTGTGGGCGCTGCGACCCAAGACCATGAAGCTCCCGTGGAAGGATGAGCTGATGTTCATCCTCATCGGCATCACCGGCGGCAGCTTCTACTTCTTCCTACAGAATACCGCCTCGGCCCATACCTCCGCTGCCAACGTCAGTATTCTGGTATCCATGTCCCCTATCCTAACGGTGATTTTGGCGCAGCTGTTCTCCCGCAGGGGGGAGAAGCTGGGCAAGTGGGTCTACATCGGCGCCGTGGTAGCCATCGCCGGCGTGGTGATGGTGGTACTCAACGGCACTCTGTCCTTCCATCTAAGCCCCTTGGGCGACCTGCTGGCTTTGGCCGCCGCCCTCATGTGGGCGGTGTACTCCATCCTCGTCAAAAAGTATACCGAGCGCTACGACAACTTCCTTGTGACCCGCCGGGTGTTTCTGTGGGCCTTCCTGACCTCCCTGCCGCTGGTGCTGCTGACGGACGGCCTGCCCAGCCTGACGCCCCTGTTCACCCAGCCCAATATTCTGGTGAGCTGGCTGTTTCTGGGAGTGTTCGGCAACGCCGTGTGCTTCGCCATCTGGAACATCGCCTTCAAGCGGCTGGGCGTGGTCATCACCAACAACTACCTCTATGCCACTCCCTTCGTCACTGTGGTGGCAGGCTGGCTGCTGCTGGGGGAGAAAATTTCCCTCATGTGCATCATCGGTGCCGTCCTGATCACGCTGGGTGTCATCTTCGCCGGGAAGTCGGATTCCTGAGTATCTTCGCTGTTCACTTTTTCCTACATCGAGGGACGCCCGTCAGGGCGTCCCTCTTCAGCGTGTCAAAAAAGCCTCGCAGAGTTTGCCGCCCGCAGGCGGCAAAGAAGTAAAATCATTTTCTCTTGCGACATGTGCGTGAGAAAAAATACTTTTCAGGCTGCAAGTGTGGAATTTGTGCGCCTATGGCACACAAATTATGCGCGCAGCAGACTGCAATCCTTTTGTCGAAAACCCCGAAGGGTTTTTCGACAGTCTCGAGAGGGACGCCCGTCAGGGCGTCCCTCTTTTCGTCTCCGCCGCATCCTTCACGCTTCCTGAACGGAGGATGCCGTTCTGATCTGTACAAAATCGCCAACGGATATGCCGCTCCTCCTGTGCATTTTACCGCATCCCGCTGTGAGATGCAGTCTCCTCCCCTTGACCGAAAGGAAAATTTCGGCTATAATAGGCGGTACAACCGCTGCGGCGGGATATATGCGGTACGCCGCTGAATGGAAAGGAATCTCATCGAAAATGCAAGATCAGCGCAGTCTGCTGGCACAGTTTCTACGCTTCTCCTCGGCCACCGTGGCCTCCCTCATGGTCTTTTCTCTGTACTCCATCGTGGACGGCCTGTTCGTGGCCAAGGGCGTGGGGGACTACGCCATGGCGGCGGTGAATCTGGCCGTCCCCTTCACCAACGTCATGTTCTCCATCGCCGTCACCTTCGCCGTAGGCACCAGTACCATCCTGTCCATCTATCTGGGGCAGGGCAACCGGGAGCACGCCAACCGTCTGTTCTCCCAGAATCTGGCGCTGCTGGTGGTCATCGGCCTGACCATCACCGCTCTGGTGCTGATCTTTCTGAAGCCCTTTGCCCTGCTGCTGGGGGCGGAGGAGGAAACGCTGGGCTACACCATGTCGTACCTGAGGGGGCTGGCTCCCTTTGCCATCTGCTTCATCGTGTCGTATAATCTGGAGATCCTGGTCAAGACCGACGGGCGGCCCATGCTGGCCATTCTCACGGTGTGCATCGGCTGCCTCACCAACTGCGTGCTGGACTATGTGGCCATCTTCGTGCTGAATTGGGGCGCATGGGGTGCCGCCTTCGCCACGGGTCTGAGCCATCTGCTGACCTGCGTTATCTACATCACCCACTTCTTAGGCAAGCACACCACCTTCCATCTGGTGCGCTTCCGGCCGGAGGGCTCCATCTACCGCCGCCTGATCCCCATCGGACTGGCGGACGGTGTCACGGAGTTGTGCAACGGCGTGATGATCTTCCTCTTCAACCATGTAATCCTCCGCTGCATCGGCACCGACGGGCTGGTGAGCTATACCATCATTGCCTACACCAATACGCTGGTGGTGAACATCATGCTGGGTGTGTCTCAGGGCTCCCAGCCGCTGGTGAGCTTCCAGTACGGCCGCAAGGACCCGGAGAAGTACCGCCGGCTGCTGCGGTACGGCCTGATCACCGTAGCCATCATGACGGCGGTCTGCTTTGCCGGTATTTTCCTGCTGGCCCCGCAGCTGGTACATATCTTCCTCGGCTCGGAGAAGCCTCTGCTGAACGCCTCCTCCACCGGGGCGCTGCGGCGGTACGCCCTGTCGTATCTGCTGGTGGGCTTCAATATCCTCATGGGCGGCTTCCTGACGGCGGTGGAGCGGCCCCGCTCCGCCCTGTGCATCTCCATGGGCCGGGGGCTGGTGCTGCAGGCCGGGGTACTGCTCCTGCTGGCGGTGCTCTGGGGCGGCAGCAGCATCTGGTTCGCCCCCCTCTGCTCGGAGCTGCTGTGCCTTGTCATGGCACTGGCTCTCATGCGCCGCTTCCGCCGGGATACGGCGGCGTAAGGGCAGCGGCAAAAACATTTGAAAAACTTTCCCCCATCTGTTATAATCGTCTTACAACGTGTGGCGTTTCTGCGTAAATCCGGTTGCAGAAACGCCGCACGTTGTTTTGCGGAATTCCATAGGCAAATCGTGCAGCAGAAATGCGTAAGTCCGGATTTCCGGGACTTACGCATTTTTATCACGCCGAAAGAGAGGACACAACTATGGAACACAACACACAATTTCTGGAGACCGAGCCCGTCGGGCGGCTCATGCACCGCTACGCCATCCCCTGCGTCATCTCCCTGCTGGTGGGGGCGCTCTACAACATCGTGGATCAGATCTTCATCGCCAACGCCAGCTATCTGGGCTCCTACGGAAATGCCGCTAATACGGTGGTCTTTCCCCTGACTGTGGTGGCGCTGGCCATCGCCGTCATGATCGGTGACGGCTGCTGCACCTTCGTCAGTATCTCGCTGGGCAAGGGCCAGCGAGAGGATGCCCGCCGAGCCGTGGGCAACGCCGTGGTGCTGGCGGCAGGCAGCGGTCTGGTGCTGACGGCGCTGTACCTGCTGCTTGCCGATCAGATCCTGGCCATGTTCGGCGGCACCGTCAATGCCGAGACCTTCCGCTATTCGCAGGAGTATTTCTTCTACATCTCGCTGGGCATCCCCTTCTATATGTTCGGGCAGGCCATGAACCCCGTCATCCGGGCCGGCGGCGCTCCCCGCTTCGCCATGATATCCACGCTGGCCGGAGCGGTGGTGAATATCCTTCTGGATCCCATCTTCATCTTCGTCTGCCGCTGGGGCATGATGGGGGCAGCGGTGGCCACCGTGATAGGGCAGGTAATCACGGCAGGACTGGCCGTCTGGTATCTGCCCCGGATGAAGATGATCCGCCCCGGCCGCCGGGATCTCCCGCTCCATGGCAGGCTCTGCTCCCGGATGCTGACACTGGGCATCACCAGCTTCCTCTCCCAGATCAGTCTGGTGGCCGCCATGGCCGCCATCAACAATATGCTGCGAAAGTACGGCGCTCTGGACCCGGTGTTTGGGCAGGCACAGTATGCCCAGATTCCCATGGCGGTGGTGGGCATCGTCATGAAGTTCTTCCAGATCGTCATCTCCATCGTGGTGGGCATGGCCGCCGGGTGCATCCCCATCGTGGGCTATAACATGGGGGCCGAAAAGCGCTTGCGGGTGCGCCAGCTGTTCACCCGCCTGCTCATCGCCGAGGCTGCCGTAGGCGCTGTGGCGCTGCTTTTGGCGGAGTGCTTCCCCCGATCCCTCATCGCCATCTTCGGCGCTGCCAACGAGAGCAGCTATTACACGGACTTCGCCTTGCGTGCCTTCCGCATCTACCTGTCCATGGTGGTGCTGGCCTGCGTCAACAAGGCCTGCTTCATCTTCCTGCAGGCAGTGGGCAAGGCGCTGGCCTCCACCCTCCTGTCCATGATCCGGGAGGTGGTGTTCGGTGTGGGCTTTGCCCTGCTGCTGCCGGTTTACTTCGGGCTGGACGGCGTTCTGTACTCCATGCCGGTGTCCGATGTGCTGACCTTCCTCATTGCCGCCGTCCTCATCCTGCGGACCTACCGCTGGCTGGGTCAGGACGTGCCGAGCCAGCTCGAATAGCCGAGAGCCTCTCTGCCAGCCTACTCAAAACAGAGGAAAAGGCGCTCCCTCCGCCACCTTGGCCCCATACGGGACCAGCAGACGGCGGATTTCCACCATATTTTCCCGCTGATGCTTATCTGTCCAGCGCAGCAGCGCCCGTAGGGATGCCAGTCTCTCCCGACGTCCCGGCTCCCAGCCCAGCTCCCGTCGGGGCACGTCCAGCAGACAGATGACATCAGCCCCGGCAAAGCCATACTATTACAGTGGAACAAACGGCGGTGGTATCGTTATCAAAAGGGACTTCGCCAGCGTGACGTGGTGGACTATTGATCGATGGGAACAGGGAAGCGTGCAAATCTTCAAATCCACACGGGAGAGGTATTTCAAGCAGGGTCTTGAACGCCAAAAAATATTTCGGTAGAATGATTGTAGGATATTAGTAAGAGATGCTACCCATGATTGCTAAATCTATTACTGTTCTGCATACATATCCCAATAAAAACCGGAGTAGCGCAGCTTACGCTGCGCTACTCCGCACGATCAGACCTGCTTATCCGGGTATGCCGGGAAGTTACGTTGTTATCCGGTTTTTACACGATGAAATACAGCACCAGCGGGATACACAGCACGTACAGCACCGGGTGTACCTTCTTTGCATCGCCTGTCAGCACCTTGATCAGCACGTCCGTCAGCACGCCCAGGCAGATCGCCGCAGCAATGTCGCCGGTAAAGGTGCCGAACAGGATCATCACGAAGGGGCCGAAGCAACTCTTGAAGTCGGAGAAGTCCAGCTTCGTAAAGCCCGACAGCATGGAGAAGCCCACGAAGATCAGCGCCACGCCGGTCACGGCAGTGGGGATCATCAAAAACAGCGGGGACAGGAAAATGCACACCAGGAACAGCACTCCGCTGACGATCGCCGTCAGGCCCGTGCGGCCGCCAGCTTCCACGCCGATGGTGGATTCAATGAAGGTGGAGATGGTGGTGCATCCGGTGCCAGAACCGATCACCGTACCAACGGCATCCACCAGAAAAGGCTTTTCGATCTGGGGGAAGTTGCCATTCTCATCCAGCATATTGGTCTGGGCGCCCACGGCGATCAGTGCGCCGAAGGTAGCAAAGAAGTCGCTGGTAAACAGGATGAAGATCCACACCAGTGCGCCGGGGATGTCAGCCAACACGGACTTGAAGTCGTAGCACAGCACCAGATTGCCGATTTCGCTCATATCCGGCAGGGACACCAGCGCAGCAGGCAGCGTAGACACACCCATAGGAATGCTGATGATGGTGCCGACAATGATGCCGATCAGAATAGCGCCGCGCACCTTGTAGGCCGTCAGCACGCCCATCACTGCCAGGGTGATCAAGGCCAGCAGCACCGCAGGCTGGGTAAAATCGCCCAAAGCCAGACCGCTGTCGCTGAAAGTGGCAAGGCCGGTGTTTTTAAAGCCCAGATAGGCAATAAAGAAGCCCACGGCGGTTGGTATGGCGATCTTCAGATTTTTCGGCAGCAGATCCACCACCATTTTCCGCACACCCAGAACCGTCACCAGAATGAACAGGATACCGGAGCACAGCAGCAGTGCCATGGCCCAGCCGAAGGATACCGTGCCGCTGTTGACCAGCCCGCCAAGAATGAAGTTGCTGCCCATAGCGGTAGACAGTGCCAGCGGCAAATTGGCATACAGGCCCATAAACAGGGTGATGATACCGCTGACCAGCGCACACATCACCAGCAGCGCCGACTTGCTGATGACAATGCCGTTTATATCCGTGATGTAGGGATCGGGGCCAAAGCCGCAGATGGCTGAAGGCTGCACTGCCAACACATAGGCCATGGTCATAAAGGTGGTGATACCTGCCAGCACTTCCCGCCGGATGGTGGTACCGTGGTCCTTCAGCTTAAAAAAATCGTTTTTCATGTTGTTCCTCTCTGTGCTCTTTTGTAAATCGGTTTTTCAGGGAATTCGGTTTTATTCCACGACCTCCAGAATGGGGTCGATGACCTTCTGCTGCACCACATCAATAAATCCGCAGTCGGTAATGGCGTAAGCGGGGATAGCCGCCAGACAGATAAAGCTGAGGAACATGAAGGGAATGGCAATTTCCGTGCCCATTTCGTGAGCCACCCGGTTCAGTTCCTTTTTCTTCTCCGCCAGTTCCTCCAGCGGCAGGTCGCTCAGCAAGCCGCAGATGGGATACGCCACCTCGGCGGCCACCTTGCCGTCCCGGACGATCACCTGTCCGCCGCCCAGCTCCACGCAGCGGTTCACCGCCAGTGCCATGTCCTCAAAGCTGTCGCCCATGACAATGATGTTGTGGTTGTCGTGGCCCACGGAGGAAGCCATTGCACCGCCCCGGATATGGAAGCCGCCCATAAAGGCCTTGCCCACATTTCCGTTCTTGCCATGGCGCTCTACCTGCGCAATGTACAGCACATCCTGCTCCACATCGCACTGCACCACGCCGTCTACCACCGGCAGCTCCACATCCCGGCGATTGGTGAAGGGCATGTAGGGCAGCGTATCCATCACCAGCGCCTTCACCTTCTTGGCGCCTGCAGGGGCATGGATCTTGAAGCTGTCTGCCGTGATGGGGTTCTTCAGGTGCATGGTGTTCAGCACACAGGGCTCATGCTCTGCGGTCTCATAGTGTACCAACAGCTTGCCATTGTCCGTGATCTGGCGGCCGCCGGCAAAGGTGGTCAGCACACGGAAATCCTCCGGGCCGGTGGTGATATTGATGTCCGCCCGGCGTCCGGGTGCCAGTCCGCCGATCTCCCGATCCAGATTGAACGCCCGTGCGCAGTTGACGGTAACCATCTGAATAGCCTTGACAAAGTCCAGTCCCATGCCCAGCGCCGTGCGCAGAGAATCGTCCAGATGGCCCCGCTCCTGTAGGTCCACCGTGTGCAGGTCGTCGGTAACGATGCTGACCATGGCGGTGTCCAGATGATTTTCCATCACGGTCTTCAGCAATACCGGCATATTCCGAGCAGCGCTGCCCTCGCGCATCATTAGGTGGCAGCCGTTGCGCAGCCGCTCAAACACATCCTTTTCGCAGAAGGACTCGTGGTCGGTGGATACGCCGGCGGCGATGCAGGTGCTCATGGCCGGGCCGTACATATCCGGCAGATGGCCCTGCAGAGTCTTGCCGGGCATAGACAGCGTTGTGTCAAAGGACTCCAGCAGATCGGGAAAACCGGCCGTGATATAGGGACCGACACACTCGGACAGTCCCACCGCATCTGGACGCTTCAGAGCCTTGCGGATGATCTCCGGATTAAAGCGTCCGCCGCTGGTTTCCAGATTGGGAGAAAACGGTACGTGGGACGGCACCACAAAGTAAATTTTTAGGTCTGTGGCTTCTGCTTCCTTCAGGATGGCCTCGATGCCCTCCAACCCGGACACCACGCCCACCTCATGCAGGTCTGTCATGATGCCGGTGGTGCCGTGTGCCAGCACCGCCTCGGCAAAGGGACGGATTGCCAGTGACGAGCTTTCCGGATGGATATGCCCGTCCAGAAAGCCAGGGGTCAGATACTTTCCTTCCGCATCCACCACCCGGGTGCCTTCACCGATGCAGTATTCCACATCGCCCACGGCGGCGATGGTGTCGCCGCAGATTGCCACACCACCGTCATAAATCTCACCGGAATAGACATTGACCACCTTGCCGTTCCGAATCACCAGATCAGCCGGAGTCTCCCCCTTCGCAACGGACAGTAGTTTCTGATTCATGCTGTACCTCCTTACTAAACACAAAATTCCGCTTACTGCTGTTTTTTCTATGTTCTGGTGCCTCGCACCGTTGAAAACGCTTTAAATCTTCACCACCGGGAAACGATCCGGCAGCTCAATGCCTGCCCGCTTATAGATGGCCTTGGCCCGGTCGCAGGCCTCCTTCAGAATGGCCTCCTCGTCCAGCGTCAGGATCTTCCGGTCCCGCATCAGCCACTTGCCGTCACACATGGTGGATTGGATATTGGCCGAGTGCATGGCCGTCACCAGTGCGGCGATTTTGTCATTCACCGGCATCATAGACGGGCCGTGGGGGTCAATGACGATCAGATCCGCCTTCTTGCCGCATTCCAGACTGCCATACAGGTCTTCGTCCAGCAGCGCACGGGAACCCCACTTGGTGGCCATCCGCAGAATATCCTGTGAGGGAACGACCGTGGGGTCCAGACGCCAGCCCTTGTGGATCAGGCTGGTCAGCCACATCTCGTCCACCATGTCCATGTGATTGGAGGAAGAAGCGCCGTCCGTACCGATGGAGGGCCGCAGTCCCATAGCCAGCATCTTCGGGATCCGGGCAAAGCCCAGCACACGCATGGCGGAAGCCGGGTTGTGAGAAATCTTTACCTCCCGCTTTTTAAACAGTTCCAGTTCCTCGTCCGTCAGCCATACTGTGTGAACGGCCAGCAAATTCTTATCCAGCACGCCCAGCCGCTCCAGATGCTTTACCGTGCCCTCACCCCAGCGGGCATAGGTATATTCTTTTTCCTCCTTGGCCTCAGCCACATGCATATGGATGCCGACGCCGTATTTATCCGCCAGTTCCTTGGTGCGGACGCACAGCTCATCGGTGTTGTTGAAAATGGTGCGCAGTCCAAACCAAACCTGCACCCTTCCGTCGGCGGTATTGTGGAATTTCTCCAGATCCACCACCTGCTGCTCCAGTTCCTGCTCCATGGTGCGCTGCCAGATTTCCGGCAGTCCCTCGCCGCAGTCCATCACAGATTTGGCCAGCTTACCGCGCAGACCGGATTCCGCCGTACCGCGGGCCATGCCGGAGACGAACTGTCCGCCCGGTTCTGCAAAGGAGGTCACGCCGGAGCGAATCAGCTCAAGACTGGTCATCAGCGTGGATACATAAGAGTCCTCCTCCGTCATGTTGCTCTCAAAGGGCCACATCCGGTCATGAAGCCAGCAGATGAAATCAACATCATCGCCCACTCCGCGGGAAATCTGCTGGGAGGTGTGTACGTGAGTGTTCACAAACCCGGGCAGTACATACTTGCCCTGCAGGTCAATGACCTCTGCGTCGGGCTTCACCAGCCTGGGGTCTACCTTACCAACCGCCGTAATGCAGTCATCCTCCACCAGCACGCCGCCACCGTCAAAAACGGTGTCCTGCTGATCCATGGAGACGATGTAACCGTTCTTCAAATAGGTTTGCATGAGATCCCTCCATCCAGATACTTGTCAAGTTGCTTCGTAAATGATATACTTACCTTACAACCTATAACGGTTATAGGTTCAAGCCCTAATTTTGATTTTTCTGGATTTTCTGGTGTTCTTACAAAATCCTAGCGTTACATAGCGGGAAAATGGGAGGTTTTATGAAAGAATTCTTGACGATCGGGGAGCTTGCCAACATATTCAACATGGATGTCCAACTGCTGCGCCATTATGATACCAAGGGTCTGCTGGTGCCGCAGGTGCGCAACAGCGAAAACAACCGCCGCTTTTACCATTTCGATCAGGTCTATCCCTTGGCCACGATCCGATACCTGCGGCGACTGGACTACTCCCTTGCCCAGATCAAGGCTTTTCTCCACAGCAACGGTCTTCGTGATAACCTGCAAATGCTCTCCCAGCAGGCGCAGCAGCTGCGCCGTCAATGCGATGAGCTGAATGCCACCATCCAAATCATCCAGCAGAAGGTGGAGTTTATCGAGAGGGAACAGGCGGTCAGCCAGCGGGATAAATTCTATGTCCGCACCTTCCCGCGTCGCGCCTTTCTGCACATCGGCGAGGAAATCAACCTTTTTACCCATGAGCTGTTTTACTTCTATCCCACCGTAGGCTTTTATCAGGGACAGCGAAAATGGTTTGGCGCCTATCTCTATGAAGCTACTCCGACCGAGGTCCACCGTCTGCCGGATTTGATGGCCGACCAGCCTGTTTCCTATATTCCTGCCGGGGACTATCTCTGCGGCTATCACTACGGACCGTATCTCACCATTCAGGACTCCATCGACCGCCTGTTTGGTGAAGCTTACCGCCGGAAGCTGCCGGTGGATGACTGTGTGATCACCCCCAATATCGTGGATCAGTGCTGCGAGGGACACCCGGATAATTATATTACCGGCCTGGAGGTGCGCATCCTCTCCCTTGATGAACAAAATGAAAAAAAGTCCTTTGCGGCCATTTCCAAGCCTGAGGACATATAGCTGCACAGCAGCCCCCACGGTTATGCCGTGAGGGCTGCTGTGTTATTGGCTTATTCTGCAAAAACATCCCAGCCGAGCCGGATATACAACTGTTTCCGATGAGTGCGTAGGGGTCCATCCCGTTTAGATCATGCTGCCTGCACGATCTTGCCCTGTTCAAAAAAGGGGGTTGCCTGTTTATCTATCACGCCTGTCCAATCAGGTGCATCACCGATCCAATATTTTTTCAGATCCTTCCCTTGGGTACCTTTTCAAACGGATTCCGATCCGATATAATATATCTATCAACCTAATGAATCATGCGAGGTGCCGCCAGTACATCGCCATGCACTTTGGCGAGGAAGCGGCGGAAAACGTGCTGGTCTACGAGGACGAGGGCTTTTCCGGCGGCAATCTGGAGCGCCCGCAGTTCAAGAAAATGATGAAGGACTCGCAGAAAATCGCCTTTGCCGCCATCGTGGTCTACCGCCTCGACCGCATCAGCCGCAACATCGGCGACTTTGCCGAGCGCGCAGAATTCGACGGTGAGCACGGCATCATGGTGTACAACCGCTCGCTCCAGCGCCCCGGCAAGGCAAACCAGATCCGCCCCATGGAGGAATGGATCGTGGCGGTGGGCAAGCATCCCGGCATCATCGCAGGCGGCGATTGGGTGCGGGTACAGGCCATGCTGGATGTGAACAAATCCAAGAGCTACCGCAGACCCCGCAGCAACGTGGCACCGCTGTCCCACTGCAGCTCGTCCAACTCCACATGAGGAATGTCATATTCCTGTGCCTGCCGCCGGGCCAGATACGTTTTCCCGCTGCCGCCGATGATGCGGAGCTTCATATCCGGCCCTCCTTGCCTGTATCAGCACGCCCAGGCACGAGAAAAGACACGGCAGAACTCTGCCGTGTCTTTTTGCACATTTTGTTCCCGATGCGGAGACTTAGTCCACCATGCTCTTAAGGTTCGCAGCGACGGTGATGGGGGCAGCGGTAGCGGCCTTCACCTGGTCCACGGTGAACTCGGGGTTGATCTCGGTCATCAGCAGGCCCTCAGGAGTAACCTCCAGCACGCACATCTCGGTGATGATCTTATTGACGCAGTGGGAGGCGGTCAGGGGCAGGCGGCACTTCTCAAAGATCTTGGGGTTGCCCTTGGCGGTGTGCTCCATGCAGATGATGCAGTGCTTAGCACCCACGCACAGGTCCATAGCGCCGCCCATACCGGGCATCTTCTTGCCGGGAATAATCCAGTTGGCCAGGTTACCCTGGGCATCCACTTCCAGAGCGCCCAGGAAGCAGGCGTCCACATGGCCGCCGCGAATCAGGCCGAAGTTGGTAGCGGAATCAATGAAGCCGCCGCCGAAAGCCACGCTGGCAACGCCGCCGCCGGCGTCGATGACGTGGTAGGGATCATAGTTAGCATCGCCCTCTTTGGGGGTAGCACCGGCAGAGACGATACCCAGCTCAGCGTGGATGATCAGCTCAACGCCCTCGGGCAGGTAGGAGGGGATCATGGTGGGCAGGCCGATACCCAGATTGACGACATCGCCGTCCTTCAGCTCTTTGGCGCAGCGCTTAGCAATAAAGGCTTTGATTTCAGACTTTTCCATTACTTTCTGTCTCCTTCCACGATGTAGTCAACGCACATACCATAGGTATGAATGTTCTCGGGCTCGATATCGCCCACAGGGACGATGTATTCGCATTCGGCGATGACGGTGTCAGCGGCGGGTTGGCCATAACCACATTGAAGTTGCGCATGGTGCCCTTGTACCAGCAGTTACCGAACTCATCGCACTTATAGGTGCCCAGCAGAGCAAAGTCAGCATGGATGGGCTTCATCTTCAAATACTGCTTGCCGTCGATGGTCTCCTTGCCCATGCAGAAGGGGCTCTCCTCGATAAGGGTATCCACGCCCACGGGAGTCAGCACACCGCCCAGCCCGGCACCGCCGGCACGGATGCACTCAGCCAGAGTGCCCTGGGGCAGCAGGTTCACTTCCAGAGTGCCCTCGGTGTTCTGCTGGCCCACCTCGGGGGTCATGCCCACATGGGTGGCAATGATGCGCTTGACCTGGTGGTTATGGATCAGCTCGGCAATGCCGAAGAACTCCTCACCCTTGGGGCCCACAGCGCGGCCCATATCATTGGCGATGAGAGTCAGGTCCTTGGTGCCCAGCTTCACCAGCTCCTTCACGATGGCACGGGCCTGGCCGCAGGCCAGAAAGCCGCCGCACATAACGGTGGCACCATCGGGGATCATTTTTGCTGCCTCAGCGGCAGTCAGTACAGGTTTCTTTGCCATTTCAGTTCCTCCTTGTTTATTTTCGTTCTCTAAAATCGTCAAAATTTTATCACACCTTGATATCATAACACATATAGGCGGAAATTGCAAGAGAACGTGCAGGAAAAAATGCCGGAAAACGGCGCTATGCCGCATCAGACGGTCATGGGGACTATGCCCCATGACCGTCTGCACAGGTTGGATTTACTTCATGCCCCGCTTGACCATCTCGGTCACAGCGAAGGAAGCCACGTCGTCGGCGTACTTACCGGCACCGAAGCCGGCGTCATAGCCCAGCTCCTTAGCCAGCTCGTGGGTGATACGAGGACCACCGCAGCAGACGACAAACTTGTCACGCAGGCCCTCGGCCTCCAGAAGCTCAATGAGGTTGGTGAGGTTCTGGATGTGAACGTCCTTCTGCGTAACGGTCTGGGAGACCAGCAGAACATCGGCGTGCAGCTCCAGAGCCTTCTTGATGAAGTCCTCATTGGGGACCTGAGAGCCAAGGTTGTAGGCCTCGATCATCTCGTAACGCTCCAGACCATAGTGGCCGGCGAAGCCCTTACGGTTCATGATGGCGTCAATGCCCACGGTGTGGGCGTCGGTGCCGGTAGAAGCACCCACCATAACGACCTTGCGGCCGATATGCTCACGGATGTAGTCGTTGGTGTCCTCCATGCTCATGACGTCGGACTCCACGGTGATCACATGGATATCCTCGTAGTTGACGGAATGGACACAGCTGCCGTACACCACGTAGAAGGTGAACTCCTTGTCCAGAGGGGCGTGGTAGGCCACGTTGGGCTCTTCCAGACCCATCTTCTTGGCGATCTGGCGGGCAGCCTCCTCACCACGCTCATCGTCCTTGATGGGCAGGGTGAAGCTGGTCTGCACCTTACCGTCGTTCATGGTATCGCCGTAAGGCTTCAGGCGGGTCAGGTCCAGCGTGGTATCGAAGTCGATTTTGTGGGTATTATACAGTCCGCTGCTCATTCTGCCGCCACCTTACCTTTCATGACCTCAACGAAGGGGTTGAAGTATTTGTCGTCCTTGAACACAACACCGGCCAAGCCCTTGCCGCCGTCCTTGGGACGCTTAACATCGGCGAAGATACCCTTCTCGATGGTGGTGAACAGGCCCAGCTTCTCGATCTCCTTCAGCAGATCGGTGGCCTTGGTCAGCACCTCGTTGGCACGGTTGCGGATGATACCGTTCTCTTTATAGGTCAGCTCGCTGCCCAGATCCTTCATGGTACGGAAGATATACTGAGCATTCTCGATCGACAGAGCACGGTCGGACATGAACGGAGTGTGGATAGCCTCGGTCATCATGCCCAGCAGGCACAGCTTCTGGCCGGTCAGGATGGTGACCATGTTGAAAAGGGCATCCTGGATGTGGCCACGGAAGATGTTACCGGTCATGAACTTCGTGGGAGGCATATACTTCAGCGGCGCATTGGGGAAGATCTCACGGGCCATCTGAGCCTGAGCCAGCTCGTACAGGAAGGTATCCTCCACGGCGGGATCCATCTCAAATGCGTGGCCCAGACCCATCTGCTCCTCACGCATACCGGCGGTCTTGGCGAAGGCTTCGTTCAGGAACTGGGAAGCCAGCACCGTGTGAGCGCTGGTGATAGCGTCGTCGGTGGTCAGATAGTTATCCTCACCGGTGTTGATGATAACGCCGGCATAGCCGTTGATAACACGGGAGAAGAACTGGTCCACGATGGTGCGCTGCATATTGATATCACGGAACAGAATGCCATACAGAGCATCGTTCAGCATGACATCCAGACGCTCCAGAGCGCCCATGGCAGCGATCTCAGGCATACACAGACCGGAGCAGTAGTTGCACAGCCGGATATAGCGGTGCTGCTCCTCGCCCACTTCGTCCAGAGCCGCACGCATCAGGCGGAAGTTCTCCTGGGTGGCGTAGGTGCCGCCGAAGCCCTCAGTGGTAGCGCCGTAAGGCACGTAGTCCAGCAGGGACTGACCGGTGGTACGGATCACGGCGATGATATCTGCGCCCTGCTTGGCGCCGGCCTTGGCCTGGATGATATCCTCGTAGATGTTACCGGTAGCCACGATGATGTACAGGTAGGGACCTTCTCTGTCGCCCCACTCCTTCAGGTAAGCGTTGCGCTTGGCAACGTTTTTGTTGATGCGCTCCACCGTTGCACGAACCACGGGGTCGATCACGGCACGGATCTCCTCGTCAGAGTGAGCGGGGACCTTGGACAGATCCAGCTCACCACTGTCGACGGCCTCAGCCACAGCCTGAGGATCCTTGCCGGTCTCTACCATGGCATTGCCGATCGCCCAAGCAGCGCCTGCAGGGAGCAGGGAAACTGCCAGCAGATGATCCACCACCACGTTGGGCATGGGGACGTCCATATCGTTGACGCCATCGATACCCAGCAGACGGCAGACGGCACGCTCAACGGTGACCGTAGTGTGCTGGTCGATAAAGACCTGAACGTCGTCGGCCACCTTGGCGGCAGACTGACGGGCCTGATTGACCAGCTCCATATTCAAGCCGAGTTTGCTTTCCATATTTTTACCTCTTATTTCTTGACGTGACGCTCGTTACGCAGCAGCTTGGTGGGCTCCAGATAACGCTGCTTGGTGCCCTCGGCGACCCATGCCACACCGGTCTTCTCAGCCTTCTTCTTGCCCATGCAGACGTCGCAGTGGCAATCCTGAACATAGTGCTCAGGCTGAGTGTAGGAGGTGATAACGCCCTCGAAGTTACGCAGGATGACCTTGCGGGGAGTCTCGGAGATCAGGTAGTTGGGCATGACAGGAGTCTTGCCGCCGCCGCCGGGAGCATCCACCACGAAGGTGGGCACGCAATAGCCGGAGGTATGACCACGCAGAGCCTCCATGATCTCGATGCCCTTGGACACGGGAGTACGGAAGTGGCTCAGACCCAGGGAAGGATCGCAAGCGTAGATGTAGTAAGGACGCACACGCATCTTGACCAGGCCGTGGACCAGCTCCATCATGACGTGAGAGCAGTCGTTGACACCGGCCAGCAGCACGGACTGGTTGCCCAGGGGGATACCGGCATCAGCCAGCATGGCGCAGGCCTTGGCGGCTTCGGGAGTGAACTCCTTGGGCGTGTTGAAGTGAGTGTTCAGCCACACAGGATGATACTTTTTCAGCATGGCGCACAGCTCAGGAGTGATACGCTGGGGGCACACCACGGGGGTACGGGAGCCCAGACGGACGATCTCCACGTGAGGAATGGCACGCACACGCTTGATGATGTACTCCAGCGTCTCGTCGGAGACCATCAGGGAGTCACCGCCGGACAGCAGCACGTCACGGACCTCAGGATGAGCGGCCACGTAGTCGATGCACTTGTCGATCTGAGCCATAGGCACTTCGCAGTCATTCTGGCCGGCGAAACGACGACGGGTGCAGTGACGGCAGTACATGGAGCACTGGTCGGTGATCAGCAGCAGCACACGGTCGGGATAGCGGTGGGTCAGGCCGGGGGTGGGGGAGTCGGTATCCTCGTGCAGAGGATCGGCATCCTCGTAATCGGCATACTCCAGCTCCTCAGCGCGGGGGATAGCCATCTTACGGATGGGATCGAACGGGTCATCCAGATCGATCAGGGACAGGTAATAAGGAGTAACTGCCATACGCAGCTTGCCCAGCGTCTTGGCAACACCGGCCTCCTCATCGGGGGTCAGGTTCATGTACTTCTTCAGATCCTCAATCGTCTCAGCACGATTGGCGACCTGCCAATGCCAGTCATTCCACAGATTTTCGGGAACGTCAGCGAACAGACCATTGCGAGTCTTCATATTCGTTTTCTCCTTCAAATATTAAAAATATCGGTTAGCTTTTCCCGTCGCACTGGGCGCACGGGCGACTGTTCCGGCCAGCAGCGTCCTTCCCGCTCCTCAACGGGCCAGACCTCTGCACACCGTTATTTAACCTGCGTGGTGCTCCACGCATTTTCCATTTCTCCTCAACTCTGCGTACCGCCTCCTCAAGCCGCACGCAGCGTTCGGATCTCCCGAAGGCAGGGGGCTCCGAATAAGATGCTTACCTACAGGAGCCCGAAGGCCCCTGTAGGTAGAGCACATCATCGCAGTTTAGCAGTACTTCTCGTCGAACAGCTTGCGCAGCTTGGGATTCTCACGCAGAACATCCAGAGTGATGTTGGCGTGGTTCTTGGTGTAGCCGTTGCCGATGATCATGGTGACATCCTTGCCGATACCCTCAGCGCCCAGAGCAGCCTTGGTGAAGGAGGTAGCCATGGAGAAGAAGTACACCACGCCGTCATCACGGACAGGCAGGATGGCGGACATCTCGCAGGACTCGATGTTCACGCAGCAGATGGACAGATCATACTCCTTGCCGTCGTTGGCAGCCAGAGCAGCCTCCATGACCTCAACGGGCTTGGTGCAGTCGGCGACGATCACGTCGGTGTACACGCCCAGCTCCAGCAGACCGGGAACCTGCTTGGGGTTACGGACAACGCCCACGACCTTGCCCTTGGGGCCGACCTTCTTCATGGCCTCCCAGCCGCACAGCACGCCGGACTTGCCGTTGGCGCCCAGGATCAGGACGCTGTCACCCTCGTGGGGCAGCTTGCGGGCCTGAGCGGGAGCGCCGGCCACGTCCAGAGCAGCCAGGGCCAGAGGCTCGGACATATCCTCGGGCATCTTGGCATACAGAGCGGACTCGAACAGGATGGCCTTGCCCTCGATGTCCACGCGGTCGATATCCTTGTGGATGGCCAGGATCTTGTCGATGCGCAGCGGGGTCATGGACAGGGACACCAGGGAGACGATCTTGTCGCCTTCCTTCAGGTCGAAGCCGGGCTTCTTCTTCAGATCCTCACCGATGTGGGAGACAACGCCCTTGAACATACCGCCGGAACCGGTCACGGGATTCTGCTGCTTACCACGCTCGGCAACGATGCCCAGGATCATCTCGCCGATCTTCTTCTCGTCACCGCCGCAAGCCTCAGCGATCTGAGTGAAGGAAGCGGAGTCGATGTTCAGGGAGGTCACGTCGCAGACGATCTCGTTGGAGTAGACCTTGGACATATCGTTATCGACCTTCCAAGCAGCCTGGGTCAGAACGCCCTTGGGCTCGATTACACGATGAGTACCGTACTTGTTGCCTTTCAGCTCTGCCATAATATTTTTCCTCCTAAATAAATGTATGAATGAAAGAGTGTTTTTACTTCAGGGGCTTGAGGCTCAGGATCTCACGAGCCTCAGCGGGAGTGGCGATCTCACGGCCCAGCTCCTTGGCAATGCGGACGACCTTCGCCACCAACTCACCGTTGGAAGCAGCCTTCTGGCCCTTGCCCAGATAGATGTTATCCTCGAAGCCCACACGGACGTTGCCGCCCATGGCGATGGCCGCAGCAGCCATGGTCCAGGCGGAACGACCCACGCCGGACACGGTCCAGGTGGAGCCAGCGGGGATCTTGCTGGCGAAGAAAGCCAGATTCTCCACGGTTGCGGGAGTGCAGCCGTGGACGCCCAGCACGAAGTTGAACTGCATGGGATGGGCAGGCACCTCACCCTTCTTGGCCATGCCAAGGATGGTGTCAATGTGGCCCAGCTCGAAGCACTCGTACTCGGGCTTGATGTTGTTCTCCAGCATACGCTTGCCGAAAGCACGCATGGTGGGCATGGTGTTGTCGAAAATCTCGTCGCCGAAGTTGCAGGTGCCGCAGTCCAGAGTGGCCATCTCAGGGAACAGCTCGGTGGGCTGCAGACGCTCCTCCGGAGTCATACCGGCAGCGCCGCCGGTGGAAGGGATCATGATGACATCGGGCAGCTCCTTGCGGATGGCATCCATCACCACACGGAAGCGCTCACGGCCCTGGGTGGGCGTGCCGTCATCCTCACGGACATGGATGTGCAGGATGGCTGCACCGGCCTCGTAGGCGGACTTGGCCTCACGGACCATCTCCTCCACAGTGTAGGGCACAGCGGGGTTCTGCTCCTTGGTGACCTCAGCGCCGCAGATAGCAGCGGTAATAATCAGCTTCTCCATCTTGCCGCTCCCTTACTTCTCGATCTTCTTGCGCTGGCAGTCCTTGGGGGTCACGCAGGTGCCGTGAGCCACGCAGACAACGATGGGCTCGTCCAGCTCGTCAGCGGCGGAAGCGCTGATATCGCTGCGGGCAACGACGACCTTGCGGGCCTCGAAGCGCATGGTGCGGGAGGTGTTGCCGATCTTCTCGATCTCGCCATAGGCCTCAATGTAGTCGCCGGCGTACACGGGAGCCTTGAACTCCACCATGTCGTAAGCGCAGAACAGGCCCTCATCGCCGTCGCACTTGATGAGCAACTCGGTGGCCACGTCACCGAACAGGTGCACCATGTGTGCGCCGTCCACCAGATTTCCGCCGTAGTGAGCATCCTTTGCGCTCATACGCAGCCGCAGGGTAGAAGTGATCTTTTCCATAAGTTTTTCCTCCTTCATAAATTTGGGTCGTTTTCATGAAGTTCCGCCGCTGTGGCCATACCGCTCTTTCGGGCATAAAAAGAACGCTATCGGTCAAGGCTGACCAATAGCGCTCCACGTCTTTCGACATGACAGTGCCGACGCTTACACCTCGACCCCAAGACCATGACACCAGACTCGTCATGCCCTTTCGGCGAAGGACCCCTTCCTGCCCCGCTCTGCGAGTGTCTGTCCTCACGAAGCAGTACCCTGTCCCCCGCACCTCTATTGATTGCGGTATGAACTTCTACGGTCACCATTATATCGTCTCCTCCCGGCTTTTGTCAAGGTGGCATTGTGACAAAAAAGACAGGCGTTTTTTTGTGCATGAGATAAAATTCCCCCGCCGTTTTCTATGGGTTATGCACAAAGCAATATCTCACGAGTACATCAAAGGCGGGAGAGTATCCCCTCCCGCCTTTACCGGTCATTCTTTCCATTTCTCCGCCCTCCGGCAGCGCATACCGCTCCGCAGGATCCACCCGCACGCAGCAGCGGCCAACCACCGCAGAGAGCCTCCGGCATCTTAATACGCCTGCTCGATCTTCTCCAGGATCTCCGGCTTCAGCGACAGCATCCGGCAGATGTTCAAGGCGTCTCTGGGGCAGTCGGATTTCCCCTCCACCCGGTACAGGCCGTAGTTCATGTGCCGTGCGATGACCTGAATGCCGTCGTCGCCGGTAGCCGCCAGCTCCTGCCGGATCTGCTCCGGATCCACGTCCCGCAGTCCGATGATCTGATAGTGCAGCCGGGCGTTCTCTGCCACCTTGTCGTAATGGGTGGTCAGCAGGGAAATGGCATTCACCTCGTTGAGGTATTTGGTCACTGCCTGCACGATAACGGCGCCCTCATCGGGGTTGGTGCCCCGTGCGAACTCATCCAGCAGGAACAGGGAGTAGCCCTGCTCCACCTCCTCCAGAGCCTTCTGGAACTGCACGATCTCCGAGCCGAAGCCGGACAGACCCGACTGGATGGACTGCAAGTCGTCAAAGAGCATCTTCACGCTGTAAAACAGCGGCATCCGAGCCTTCTTGGCGCAGACCAGAAAGCCCGCCTGCAAAAGCAGCACGTTCAGGGCCACGGTTTTCATCACCACGGACTTACCGCCCATGTTGGCGCCGGTGATGACGGTGGCCCCCTGCTCCAGCCGGATGGACACCGGCACGAAGGACCGTCCCTTCTGCTCCAGCAGGTCGCACAGCTCGGGGTTGATCATGTCCGTCAGCTCCAGCTCCGTCTCCGTGATCTCCGGCCGCACGCCGCCGTAGCGCACGGCGAACAGCGCCTTCTGGATGATGAAGTCCAGCCGGCCCGCCGTGTCGGCGTCCTCCAGCAGATCTCCTGCCAGCGGAGCCAGCGCCTGCCCCATGCTGCGGCGCACCTTGGTCTCCTCGCTGTCCTCCTCGGCACAGACACGGGTCCGGCGGGAGCGCAGCTCCTCCTTCTCGGCATCGGTCTGTGCATGGTGCAGCTGCTCCTCGATCTGCTTCTTGGCCGCACGGATCTCCCTCAGCTTGGGTGTTGCATTGTCGGGGATGTAGAAGCCACGGCTGCGGGTCTTGTCCGGGTCCAGGATCTCCAGCGCCTGCGCCGGATCATGGAAGGCCAGCGCCTTAAAGTGGGTGGTCTCGCACACCTGCCGGAACAGGGGGATCAGACTCTCCAGCCGCTGGAGATATACCTTGATTTCAAACAGCTCCACATGATCCGGGACCTCCAGCGCCTGGCACCGGCGCAGAGAGCCACGGATGTCCTTCATCTGGCACAGCATCAGCCCGATCCTGTCGTACAGGGGCTTCAGAGCATCCGCCGCCTTGGCGGCCTGCTCCACGTTATACAGCTCCGTCTCCAGCTCCTCCCGCTCGTCGGGGGAGTAGTAGCGCAGCTTGCGGATCTTCTCCTGACCGAAGGGGCTGCACCCGTGGAGAGTCTCCAGCGCATACTGCAAGCCGATTTTTTCTCTCTCTTCAAAGCGAATATTGATCATGTCAGCTCCTCCTTCACATTGATGACGGGGACATCCACCGCCTCCCGCATCCGGGTCATAAATTCATCCTTGTCGAACTTCCAGCCGTAGGCGGACACCGGGTTGATGGTGACGCACAGGGTCCGGGCGGCCTCCTCCGTCTCCAGCCGCACCTGACGGGTCTGGAGCTTATCCAGCGCATCGCTGCTCAGCAGCACCTTGCTGGGATCCTTCACCACCAGCCGGGTATTCCGCAGCACGCCGGAGCGCAGCAGGGGCATCACCATGGTATCCGTCAGTGCCCCGGAGATCAGGGCCTCGCCGTGATCCTTCAGGCACTTCTCCAGCCCCTCCTCCATCTCCGGCGGCATGGTCTCCGCCTTGGGCAGATTCATCAGCCGGTACACGTGGGCGGTGTCGGCCACGACCTTGTCGATGCTCATGTGGTATGAGGCCCCGGTGCAGAGGATGACCCCCTCCGCCACAGCCCGTGCGCCCAGAGACTTGCGGCCCAGAGCGCCGTCGATGATGGACTTGTCGGCTCCCATCTCGAAGAACAGCCGGGAGACCTCCTTGAGCTGCGTGGTGATGGACGGCCCTGCCAGCTGGACATTGCCGTCGCTGCGGGCCCGGAAGATCACCACCTCCCCCAGCGGCGTGGGGATGCCGGTGGTCTCCATGATCTCCAGCGTGGTGTCCCCCAGCCGCAGCATATCCTTGGCGGTGGCGATGAGAGTCCCTTCCCGCACGAAGATGCCGGGCTTCTCCGTTCCGGTGACCACGTCGGTGGACTCGCCGTCCCGGCCGATGGAGGTCAGGCCCAGCGTCCCCTGCAGGCGGTCGTGGTGCAGCATCCAGTTGAGCATGGTGGTTTTTCCGGCATTCTTGCACATTCCCACGATGGACATAGTCTGAACGCCGTTGAGCAGCTGTAACAGCTCTGCGGACATATCTACATACCCCTTCCGGTCAAATTTCAGTCAAATATAGATTATAGCGTATTTCGCCGGAAAAAGAAAGAGGAAAAACAAATTCTCCCTCTTTTCCGCCCGTCCCGTGCAAAATCCCGGAAAACCTCCGTCCCATTCTCCGCCAAAGGTTGTTTTATGGGAGAAACTGGCGTATAATAAAATGGAATATGCCAAGAAGTATAAGGAGGACCCTCCATGAAACTGATGGTCATCGACGGCAACAGCATCGTCAACCGGGCCTATTATGGCATCCGCCCCCTGTCCACACGGGACGGGCTATATACCCACGCCATCTATGGCTTTCTCACCACCCTCCAGCGGCTGCTGGACGAGGAGCAGCCGGAGGCGCTGTGCGTCACCTTCGACCGCCGGGAGCCTACCTTCCGCCATCAGGCGGATGAGCGTTACAAGGCCCAGCGCAAGGGGATGCCGGAGGAGCTGGCCATGCAGCTGCCGTATCTGAAGCAGGTGCTCTCCGCCATGAACATTCCCCAGTACGACCTCACCGGCTACGAGGCCGACGATCTCATCGGCACCATCAGCCGCCGCTGCGAGGCATCCGGCTGGGACTGCGTCATCGTCACCGGCGATAAGGACAGTCTCCAGCTCATCACCCCCCATACCAAGGTGAAGCTGGTGTCCACCCGCATGGGCCAGACCACCACCAAGGACATGACGGAGGAGACCTTCCGGGAGCAGTATGGCTTCGCCCCCATCCACATGATCGACCTGAAGGCCCTCATGGGCGACGCCTCCGACAATATCCCCGGCGTCCCCGGCGTGGGGGAAAAGACCGCCATGGCGCTGGTGCAGCAGTATCACTCCCTGGCGGAGCTGTACCGCCTGCTGCCGGAGATCGACGCCAAGCCCGGCGTCATCAAAAAGCTGCAGGAGGGCCGGGAGAGCGCTGAGCACTCCCGGTATCTGGCCACCATTGTCACCGATGCCCCGCTGAACTTCACCCCGGAGGACAACCTCCGCCGCCCCTTTGCTCCGGAGCTCTATGACCTACTGCTGAAGCTGGAGTTTCAGAAGCTCATCGACCGGTACGGCCTCACCCCCCACCGGGACACCGAGGCCGCCCCGGAGTATACCGTCACCGTGGAGCCGCTGGAGACGGAGCAGCAGGCCCAGGCCCTGCTGGCCCAGTGGCGCCAGGCGGACCATGTGACCGTCTACGCCCTGCCGGACCTCTCCGTCCTCTCCGTCCAGTGGGATACCGGAGCGCACACCTCCGCCGCAGCGGAGCTGGACCAGAACCGCTATACCGGCGACTGGCACACCCTGCTGTCCGCCCTGTTCTCCGCCGATATCCGCAAGGTGGGCCACCACATCAAGGACACCATGCGGGCGCTGCTGGAGCAGGACCTCCCCATAGAGGGCTATGGGTTCGATACGGCGCTGGCCGCCTATCTGCTGGATGCCACCGCCGGAAGCTACGACCTCCAGCGGCTGTTCGTGACCTACTATAATGAAGAACTGCCCAAGCCCCTGCATCTGGAGCCGGATGCCTTTGCCCCGCTGGCGGATACCGCTTCGGCGTGGGCGGCCCTCCACAGCTACTGCTCCGCCGTGGAGGCCCTGTATGAGACCCTGCCCCCCAAGCTGGAGGAGCTGGGCATGAAGGAGCTGTATCACACCGTGGAATTGCCTCTCTGCCCGGTGCTGGCCCGGATGGAGCAGCGGGGCTTTCTGGTGGACGCCAAGGCACTGTCGGACTTCGGTGAGAGCCTTACCGGCACCATCCGCCGGCTGGAGCAGCGGATCTATGACGCCGCCGGGGCTCCCTTCAACATCAACTCCCCCAAGCAGCTGGGCAAGGTGCTCTTCGAAGATCTCCAGCTGCCCCACGGCAAGAAAACCAAAACCGGCTGGTCCACCAACGCCGACGTGCTGGAAAAACTCCGCTGGCAGCACCCCATTGTGGCGGACGTGCTGGAGTACCGGCAGTACAGCAAACTGAAAAGCACCTATGCCGACGGCCTGCTGAAGGTCATCGACGCCGACGGCCGCATCCGCACCAGCTTCCAGATGACGGTAACGGCCACCGGCCGCCTGTCCTCCACGGAGCCCAACCTCCAGAACATACCCACCCGCACGGAGCTGGGCAGCCAGATGCGCCGGATGTTCGTGGCGGCGCCGGGGAACCTGCTGGTGGATGCCGACTACTCCCAGATCGAGCTGCGGCTGCTGGCCCACATCTCCGGCGACGAGGTGATGCAGCAGGCCTTCCGTTCCGGGGAGGACTTCCATACCCTCACCGCCTCCAAGGTGTTCCACGTACCGCCGGAGGAGGTGACCCACCAGATGCGCTCACGGGCCAAGGCCGTGAACTTCGGCATCGTCTACGGCATCTCCCCCTTCTCCCTGTCTCAGGACATCGGTGTCACCGTGGCCGAGGCCAAGGAGTATATGGAGCGCTACTTCGCCACCTACACCGGCGTCCGCCGGTATATGACGGAGGTGGTGGAGCAGGCCCGGCAGCAGGGCTACGTTGCCACTCTCTTCGGGCGGCGGCGGGCGCTGCCGGAGCTGAAGAGCTCCAACTTCAACCTCCGCTCCTTCGGGGAGCGGGTGGCGCTGAATATGCCCATTCAGGGTACGGCAGCGGACATCATGAAGCTGGCCATGATCCGGGTAGAGCAGCGGCTCTCCGGCGAGGGTCTGGCCGCCCGGCTCATCATGCAGGTCCACGATGAACTCATCGTGGAGTGCCCGGCAGAGGAGGCCCCCCGTGTCGAGGCCCTCCTGCAGGAGGAGATGCAGGGCGTCGCCCGGCTGTCCGTCCCCCTGCCCGCCGATGCCCACAGCGGCCCCGACTGGCTCTCCGCCAAGGGCTGAACAATTTGACAGATATCGAGGTCATCCTATGAACAACATCAAGATCGTACCCATGAACGCCGATCATCTGGAGTCGCTGGAGCGGCTGGAGCGCATCTGCTTCTCCCGCCCCTGGTCCCGGAAGATGCTGGCGGAGGAACTGGAAAATCAGTGCGCCGCCTTTCTGGTGGCGGAGGACGCCGTCACCGGCGATGTGCTGGGCTATGCAGGACTGCTGGTGGCCGCTGACGAGGGCTATATCACCAACGTGGCGGTGTTCCCGGAGCAGCGCCGCCGTGGCATCGCCGGGCAGCTGCTGCAGGTCTTTCTCAACTTCGCTGAGGCTAACCGTCTGGCCTTCCTGACGCTGGAGGTGCGCCCCTCCAACGCCGCCGCCATCGCTCTGTATCAGGGCTTCGGCTTTCAGGAGGCGGGCCGCCGCAAAAACTACTACGACCTGCCCAAGGAGGATGCCCTGATCCTCACCCAGCGGTTTGACGGGGAGGCGGCGCAATGAACATTCTGGCCTTTGAATCCTCCTGCGACGAGACCGCCGTGGCCGTGGTGCGGGACGGACGCACGGTCCTCTCCGACGCCATCCTCTCTCAGGCGGATATGCACGCTCTCTACGGCGGCGTAGTGCCGGAGATCGCCTCCCGCAAGCACGTGGAGGCCATTGCCGGTTTGACGGATCAGGCGCTGTCCGATGCCGGGCTCACCAAGAGCGACGTGGACGCCGTGGCCGTCACCTATGCCCCCGGCCTCATCGGCGCCGTGCTGGTGGGGGTCAGCTTCGCCAAGTCCGTGGCCTATGCGCTGGACGTGCCGCTGATCCCGGTCCACCACGTCCGTGGCCACATCGCCGCCAACTATCTGGCCTTCCCGGAGCTGGAGCCGCCCTTTCTGGCGCTGGCCATCTCCGGCGGCAACACCCTCATCGTGGATGTCCGGGACTATACGGACATGGCGATCTTGGGAGCCACACGGGATGACGCCGCCGGCGAGTGCTTCGACAAGGCAGCCCGTGTGCTGGGCCTTCCCTACCCCGGCGGCAAGCCCATGGACGCTCTGGCCCAGCAGTCCCCCGGCGGCAAGTATACCCTGCCTCGTGTCCATGTGGAGGGAGCGGAGCTGGATATGAGCTTTTCGGGCCTGAAAACGGCGGTGGTAAATCTGGCCCACAACGCCCGGCAGAAGGGCGAGCCTTTGGACGCTGCGGCGCTGGCCCGTGACTTCACACAGGCCGTCAGCGACGAGCTGGTCC
>ENA-ORML01000869-ORML01000869.1-human-gut-metagenome-genome-assembly--contig:-NODE-869-length-30974-cov-3.579902_pt1 | contig 30974 bp, 36 predicted proteins | sample MGYA00242103_ERZ508995 | MGnify/ENA primary metagenome ERZ508995 (study PRJEB26280, sample SAMEA2338702) | human gut metagenome | biome: human gut; feature: human-associated habitat; material: faeces... | reverse complement strand
TTATAATAATTATACCATACAAGAGGTGGAATATCGTTAATTTGTCAACAGGTCCAAACTTTCATACTCCCACTAATCTTGACAAAATCAAACCGCAGCCGATACATTCCGTACTGATTTTCAGCCCTTTTGCGTAATCCTTTGTTTTCCCATAGCACCAAAGCCTTTGACAAATAACTCCCGCAATACGGTCATAGAAATAAAGGCCATCGTGGGGATATTTCCCGTTTTTAATTTTCTCGGCGGTCTTTTCGATTTTCTGATCTGCCACTTTCACAATTTTTATATTTTGCTCAACAGACTTTTTTAACAGCTTCACATCACAAACCGAATAGGGCATATGAATATGTAACCCGCCCACCACTTTTGCGCCATATTTTTTTAACAGACGTGCGGAACAGCCTGCCCCATCTCCGCTAAACAGCCCCATTGTGGCAACGCACAAGACTTTTTTTCCTCTCCAAAGCTCGGAATAGTGCCTTATAAAATCTCTTACCATAATGGGAGCATTAGAAAACTGAACAGGGTAGGCCAGTACGATAAAATCATGGCGTTTCAATTCCTCCGCTGCATTACGACTTTCGATAGGAACAGCCTGTGCTGTTTCATCCAACAAATGCAATAACTTCTCTATACAGTGTTTCGTATTTCCTGTGCCACTCAAATAAATACCAACCATAAAAATTTACCTCATAATCATCGGCTCTGCGTCTATGCGTCTGGCTCTTTGATGATATGATGTTCTTCCCGATAAACGGTAATTTTTTTATTTAACCTTACTTTTCTTACTCTTGAAAAATCCAATCAAAATGCAAGCAATACCGAGAATTGCCGCTGGAATATAAACCACATTGGGTATATGATAAATAAATCTGTCAATTCCAGACATAACAATATAAATAACGATTCCTGCCTTGATTAAAATGCTTTTATCCTTCATGATAAACCTCCTCAATAACTCCGATTTGTTGTTTTCTTCATCAGCTTCATATCTGCATATCTGGCTCTGTGATGATGTTTTAATTATGCTCTTTAGGCATTGCAAGTGTGCAGATAAGATAAAGCCAAATTCCTATGCCACCTGCCAAGCAGAGAAGTAGCCAGACGAAGCGCACTATGCTTACATCTATACCAAAGTATTTTGCAATACCCCCGCAAACGCCCTCTGCCATTTTCCCATTATTTATCCTGCATATTTCTTTCTTCATAGGCATACCCTTTCTGATAATCGTCCTGTCAGACAAACTTAAATATATCATGCTACATCAGCATCCCCAGAACTGATAGAAACGCCAATACAATACATTTGCTATCAGAAGTATTCCGCTTACTTTTGTAACAGTAAGTCCAATTTTTTGCCGCAGATTGTTCTTAATGTTTTCCGTATTCTTCACACCAAACCACCCGAACAGCAGCATCACTATTTCCATAAACGTACAAAGAATAATCAATACACATTTTATAACAACCTGTGTTTTGGTTAAACTACCACCCATAAGCGGCGGTAAAATAAGCCAGTAAATCATGATAGACGCAAGTACCATAAACAGCTCTGCCAATAACTGATATAATTTCTTACTCCAAATCTCCGTCTGCTTGTACTTATGCAGCGTTATCCCATGTACAATAAGCATAATTAGCGTCCAGAAAGAGGACAGTACAAACAGGAAGAAAAAAATAATCTTAATAACAAAAACTGCCGTATTCTCTTTTTGGAAGTCCATGCCCGTCATGTGCTGCAATGCAGCCACATCTCCGTTGCTATCCCTTTTTATGTGCAGATAGGTTTTCAATCCATTCCCGTCGTCCATAATGCAGGCGTTCTCTGAAATCTGTGTAATGCTGCCAACCATAGCCGCTTGATAGCTTCCTTCGGTTTCTCCTTTTGTGACAGGCAACAGACCGCTAATCATGCTGTACAGCTTCATAAAACTCTTGCTGTAATTTGCTCTGCTGTTACAGTAAATTCCCGACAAATCATCATAGGCAATCTCTGTTTCTGCCATGCAATCTCCAAAAATAAGGCTTACAAGTCCATAATTATAAGTGGTTTCGCCTACCTCATTTGTCATTACCACAAGCCCCGTTCTGTTTTCCCTGTCAAGCACCAGATTTGCGGAAAAGCCTGTGGTATTTCCTGCGTGACCGATAAGGCGCACACCATACTCCTGTGAAAACAGTCCGTGGCAGATTCTCGGCGTATCTGTCCCGTCATAATAGAGCGTGGGAGAAAGCATCTTGTCAAGTGTATCAGCCTTTGTAAAAAGCGGGCAATCCTCACTATCTGCAAGGAACGTTTTCGCAAACCGTACAAGGTCGCTCATTGTTCCTGTTGCCGCCCCTGCGGGATAAAGCAGAATATAACGCCTACACGCTCCATAATCTTCATATTCCCCCTGCACATTATAATAGGCGTTCGTCAAATCCCGTCTGCTTTCCACCCATTCATTATCACTGCAATCGGGAAGTATGGAAGTTTGGTTCATGCCAAGCGGTTCAAAAATATTCTGCCGAACATATTCCGCATAGTCCATTCCACTGATACATTCTACAATATAGGCGGCAAGAGCAGCCCCCCAATTTGAATAGGAGACTGTTGTACCAACCTTGTAAATCTGCGGCGGTGCTGTTGCAAGCAGGGCGTCCCTTAAACTGATAATATCCTTTTTATCCGTTACCTCCACATCCCATGTGGTTTCTTGAAAGCCTGCTGTGTGGTTCATCAAATGCGTCATAGTAACAGGTTCATCATAAGAAAGATTGGAAAGAAACCCGTCCGGCAGATAGTTTCTGACATCTTCATCAAGGTCAATTTTTCCCTGCTCATAAAGCTGCATAACGCTTGTCCAGACTAAAACTTTGGAAATTGACCCCCACTCATAAACTGTTTCTTCATCTGCTTTTATATTCTCAGCAACATTAGCCTTGCCGTATATGACGGAAGCAATATCTTCCGCTTTGTTGAAGTAATCGACAGAAACCGATGAAGTGGTGTCCTTTCGTAAATCTATGTATTCATTAAGTTGTCCCTCTAACTCCGTGTAGGCAATGCCAGACGGTGTTTCTTCCATATTCTCTGCGGCAAAAGCGGTTGTTGCCCCCGACAAAAGCAGCAACAATAACGCTAAACCGCCTGCAATCATTTTTCGCATTATTTCCCTCCCAATATAGTTTGATAGTAGCTTCATCGGCTCTGCGTCTGGCTTTTTGATGATATGCCGTTCTTCCCGACAAAACGGAATTTGCATTTTTATAATTCTTGTATTTCTTTCAATGCTTTCTGTATATCCTTATAAACTAATGGCTGCATACTATCATCATAGATATATACATTAGCTTGATGAAGTGCGGAAAAAACATCATTCCTCAATTCTGGTTTATACTTTGCAATAATCGGCAACAGCTTAATACATTGCCTTGCTGTAATAGGTTTAATATCTGTTATGTGCTTCAAATAGTTATCAATGATTTCATCAATTTTATAATCTTTATCCCATTTTGCATTATAGGCAATCAATGCAAGCCCTCTTGTGCGGATATACGAATTATCACTGTCAAGCATTTCGCTTAATCTATCCATATAAGGATAAACACAATCCGTTTCTTCACTTTCTTTTTGCAATTCCTGTAAAGCCTTATATGCAACAGTATTGTTTTTATCGAACAATAATTCAAATGTATCTGCTATATTAAGTATCAAAATATTCTCCTTCACGGCTTTTATTTTTGAAAAATTTAATTGATAGTTTTGCGTCGAATGGCAAAGATAATATCAATCGTTGGTTGCTTTCCTGTGCTTTTTTCTGTGTGATACTCATATTCCAAATTCAATGCTTCAAAGGAACTTTTGGGCAGCCATTTTGTATAGAAATATTGTTTTGCCTCTCCAATAGAAGCACCCCACAAAAAGCCCAATTTAGGTTTTACTGTGATTTTGGCGTACTCGTTGGCTAAGAGGACATAGCTTTCTAAACCATCTTTATCAATCACACTGCCAATAAATAACTCAAAATCGTGGCTTTTCTCATTGTAATTTTTGGACAAGACAAAATAGGGTAACACTTTTCCCTCTGGCATGGAAACCACGGAATAATATTGTTTAGACAGCGCATTTATATCTTTGGAAATGGTTTTATCATTTGACTTCTGCCACAATCCGCATATTGTTTGCTGCTCAATATATTCTATATTCACTTCTAATCTTGACATTATTATTTTTCCCTCCAACATACTGTTTTGTCGCTTTTCCAATCAGCTTTAAGTTTTCACTTTAAGTCTTTTAACAACTGTTACCTGTAAATCCTTTGCTTCAATCAAACTTTCCTGCTTGCACTTCGGGCAGTAGAGGGGAAAGTTTTTCAGTTCCGTATCTTCCCGTATCTGCAACCTTGTTTTGTTTCCGCAAACAGGGCAGCGTATCCATTCTGTTTTCTCCATAGCAACCTCCTGTCTTACTTCGCCTTCGTCTTATGCTCCAGTTCTGCACCGTAACGAATAACCATAGCAAGTAAAATCAAACAGATACCAATCGTAATACCGCCTGCATCATCAAATCTGTTCCATTCTGTCAAACCAATTTTCTCATAGATACCATCCACAATCCCCATAGATATGACAGATAACACAATCTCCATAATTCCAAGCTGCTTTATCCTCTCTGCGCCTGCATTTGTAAAGGGCGTTCCTTCCTTCAGCTCCGCCGTAAAATAGCGATAGGTAAATGCTGTGATAATGCCTCCAAACAGCAAAGAGATAGCCGCAGCGGTCAAAGTCCCTACGAGTTGCCCCTTGCTTATTTCAGCCGTGACTGACAGGAAATGAAGGAACTGATTTTCCATATTTAACACATCTGATGCCACAAGAGCCGCCCCGATTGATGTCAAGGCTACTCCCACAATAGCAAATATCAGAATAATTTTTGAGAGTATCTGCAACACCCTCATTCCTTTTTGGATTTTCTCTAAATTGCTCATTCTTTTATTTTCCTTTCTCCGCTATCATTATTTTCAACAGTCTTATTCCTTATCAATACGGCAATCGGTGTGATTACCAGATACAAAACGGTCAAAATCACAAAGAAACCTATATCCGCATCTAAAAAGACATACAGGATATTGAAGCCAAAGTGCAGCAATACCGAGTAAATCAGATTGTTATGCCGTTCCAGAAAAATGTTCATCAGCACGGTAATTGATGTAATGACGACAACATTGGAAATGACATAGGGGATTGCCCTCCAATCGGTAAACTCTGAATCCACTACCCAGAGCAGGGTATGCCAGAAGCACCACACCAAGCCTTGACAAACCGAGGATTTTAGGAAACCGTACTTTCTGTTAAATTCCTCCCGCATAAAGCCACGCCATCCCAATTCTTCTCCTGTCGGTCCTGAAGTAAAGGAGAGAAAAATACTAAGTGGTAACGCTGTCGTTCCCAGATTGATATAGGACAGCATCGGCTTTCCAGTCATAATAGAGAAGATAAATAACGACAATACGCTGATTCCAAAGGTCAGGGCAAAAGATAACAGCAGCGGCAGCAGCTTTACTTTGCCAGAAAAGCACCGCTTCATAAAAGCTGTCCTTGTTTCATCGGGTCTGAAATGCTTCCATCCAATCAAAAGCAGATATGTCGGCGACCATGCGATAAGGTTGCGGACAACCCACATAATAACGGGCGGTGCATGAAAGACCAGACTTGCCGTTCCTGCCACAAAAATAATGAGCATCCAGACAAGGATATAGGAACTGATGATATATTTTTTTAGATAATTTGATTTCAATGTATTAGCTCCTTTCTTTGTCCGTGCAGATTACAAGCTCACTTTTTATGCCATTCAGCTCAATGATATTCTCAGCATCGGGCGTGTCAAACCGTTCCGTCTGCCGTCCGTCTTTCTCATAGGAGATGCTTGTTCCAATACCTTTTGTTACAGCGGTAAAGATGGTATCCTCTGGAATATGGATTCTTGAGGTTGCCGATACTTGGTTAATCGCCACTTCTCCATTTAAGGAACAACAGATTACTTCCATATCAAGGTTGCAATTTACCTCTACCGTGCCAGATACATTATCCATAACAATTTTAGGCGTCTTTACATCAAGCTCTATGCTGTCACATTCCAAAGAACGGATTTCCACGGTTTCTGCATTAACCGCACATTCCATCTTGCCGATATACGGCGAAGGTACTTGGACGAAAATACAGATTGCTTCCTTTGCCATTGCTTCAGATATACCGTTCCTTCGGTTTACGTCCACATCAATCCTTTTGCGGATGTCGTCAATCCTGACCTTAAAATCATTCTGAAGCGTGGAAAGGGTATTCGATGCCAGACGGACACGGATTTTCTCCCCCTTATAGCCCGACAGTACAAATTGCTTTGCCCCTCCAAATTTCATGTCAAAGCGTTTCTGCTCATCAATGTCATACTCTGTAACACTCTCAAAAAGGTACTCTGTCGGTTTTTTTGTTCCTTTTTCATTCGAGAGCAGCTCGTCAATGGATATGTCAAACAGGGCAGAAATCGCCACGATATTTTAAATGTCGGGGATGCCTGCATCCGTTTCCCACTTCGTAACTGCCTGTCTTGACACGCCAAGTTTTTCTGCCAACTGCTCCTGTGACATACCTGTCTGCTTGCGGATATTTTTCAATTTCTCTGCAAATGTCATGTTCTTGACCTCCTCGTTTTGATATGCCCAGTATAGGAAAGTGTGTTTTGCATTACAAGCAAGCAGAGATTACATTTCGGATTTTTCTGCTACTTTGCGTGGCAATATACGCTTACCGACTGGCTACCTGTCGGTAATGTGCCATAAAGCAAAGGAACATGGCTGTTCCTTTGCATACGGTGTTATAAATTGTTCTTTTGGAAAATTGGAAGAATAGCAGTCTGCATACTTCCAGATTCCATTCCCAATAAACGCTCCAGATTGCTGATAAAGGCAATTATTTTTTGGTTCTTGGCTTCTTCGCTATGATTTGAAAGTGTATCAAATACAGTAATAGCATACAAAAAGGTCATCTCTGCCACCTCTGTCGGATAATCGGTCTGGCAAATTCCCTGTTCCATGCCCTCCTCAATTAAACCTGTAATTAACGGAGTGATTCCCGTCAACAGCCCGTCCTGCATCTTCTGATGCAATAGTGCATTTTGCGGTCTATGAACTTGCTCCATAACTTCCTGTCCGAGACTTCCGTCCACATTTAACGCCATCATCATCATTGTCAGCCGCTGCAATACGGGAATGTCCCTTTTATTAAAAATATTCGTTGCCTTTTCCATAAGTTGCTTCGATATTCGTTCAATCATGGCATCCAAAATATCTGTTTTTGACTTAAAGTGATAATACAAAGTACCTCTTGCAATCCCAATCTCGCTCAAAATATCATTTGTACTGGTATTGTCAAAGCCCTTTGTTACAAACAGTCGTTCAGCTACATCCAAAATCTCATTTTTTCGTTCTTCAGCTTCCTTGACAATCCGCATCTTTTTCACCATCCCATACTGTACTCGCGCAACTGACAAGCTGTCGGTAATTATTCTATCATAATGGTTGGGAAAACTCAAGTGAAATCAGCAATAGTTTACAAAAAAGTTGCAGATAGACCTGACAATTCCCCGACATAGAGATTACATCTCCTGTTATGAGAGATTTCAGACCGTTCAATCAGAAACCACATCTCTGTAAAATATAAGGGTAAGATTTTCAGAGAGCAAGTAATGAAGCTGCCACTATCTCTCAGATATACTGACAGCTTCCACCGCTACGCTGCCGCCTCTTACAATTTCAATTCTGTTTATAAACTTCCTGTTCAGCAGGGATATTAAATCATTATTCCTGTTTTCTGTCTGGGTACATTCCAAAAGAACAGTAGCACCGTCATAATCAATAATGGAAACGCCGAACACGTTTGAAATCCGAAACAGTTCTGTTATATCCGCATCAGAGCAGCTATTCACTCTTACAAACAGAACTTCTTTCATATGGATAGGGGTGTCTGTATAATCCACTAATTTAATTACTTCGACACTCCTGCATAACTGTTTCTTTATCTGCTCAAACGTCTTATCGTCGCTTGTTAAGCTGATCGTCATCCTTGATATAGTGCTGTCCTCGGTAATCCCAACTGTCAAGCTGTCTAAATTATAGGACTTGGCAGAAAACAAGCCTGCGATGCGGGCAAGTACGCCGATTTCATTTTCTACAAATAAACATATCCATCTTTTTTTCATTCTCCATATTCCTCACTTTCCAGAATCATATCATCAAGGGAGTTCCCCGGTGGAACTATGGGCATGACATTGATTTCCCTGTCTATGACGAACTCAATCACCGTAGGCGTCTTTGTATTCTGCTTTGCGTCATAGAAAGCCGCTTTTATGTCCTCTGCTTTTGTTACACGGATACCCTTTGCCCCATAACTTTCTGCCAGTGCAATGAAATTGGGAGTATACTCCGGGCAGCAAGGATTGGGCGTATTACAGCCTGTTTCACAACTTCTTCGGTAACGCATACAGGTGCTTGAATAACGCCTGCCATAAAACATTTCCTGCCACTGCCGCACATTCCCTAAATATCCGTTATTCAGTATGCAAATGATGATTGGAAGTTCATAGACAACCGCCGTAGCCATTTCCTGTATATTCATCTGCATACCGCCGTCCCCAGATATGACAATAACATCTTTATGAGGATTCCCAAGTTTCGCCCCGATTGCCGCAGGAAAGCCGTAACCCATCGTTCCCAAGCCACCAGATGTCAGTAGCTGCCTGTTTTCATCAAGCTCAAGAAACTGTGTCGTCCATAACTGATTCTGTCCTACATCAGTGGCAACTACGGCATCCGTAAATATTTCATTCACAGCTTCTATTACCATTTGCGGAGTCAGCCCCGATTTTCCCATGTCAATAGGATGTGCCTTTTTCCAATCGTCGATTTCATTTACCCACTCTGATATAGACAGCCTTTCGGCTTTGTCGAGCAGAGAACAGATAGCTTTCTTCGCATCTGCTACGATAGGGACATCAACCACAATATTCCGTGATATGGATGCCGCATCAATGTCAATATGGACGATTTTTGCGTTTGCCGCAAATTCTTCTATTTTTCCCGTAATACGGTCGTTAAATCTCGTTCCTATAGAAAAAAGGACATCACAATTACTAATTGCCCTGTTTGCCGCATAGCTTCCGTGAATCCCTATGTTTCCTACATACAGGCTGTGTGTTGTGGGGACTGCCCCTTTTCCCATAATGGTTGTAATAACAGGAACGCTCGTTAATTCCGCAAGCTGTGTCATTTCTTTATTTGCATGGGCAATATTAACCCCGCCGCCTATCAGAAAGACAGGCTTCTTTGCATGATTCAAAACATCTAACGCTTTATTTAACTGTCCCGTATGTACGGAAGTATTTGGCTTATAACTTCTGATCGCTATTTCTTTTGGGTAATAGTCGCTGCCATACGCCCTCTGAATGTCTTTTGGCAAATCGACAACAACAACTCCTGGCTTTCCTGTTCTTGCAATATAAAAAGCCTTTTTTATGGTTTCTGCTAAATCCTCCCTTTTTCGGACAGTTACCGCATATTTGCATATGCTTCTTGTAATACCTACAATATCTACTTCTTGAAAAGCATCATTTCCAATAAGGTGCGTTGGCACTTGTCCCGTAAAACATACCAACGGAACACTGTCATAATTTGCTGTAGCAATGCCAGTAACAAGGTTTGTCGCCCCCGGTCCGCTTGTCACAAGGCATACGCCAACTTTTCCAGTAGAACGGGCATAACCGTCTGCCGCATGGACTAAGCCCTGTTCATGGCGTGGCAGTATTACATCTATATCCTTTTCCCCATATAAAGCATTAAACAAATCTATCGCCTGCCCGCCGGGATAAGCGAATAAAGTTGTGACAGATTCCTCCTTTAATGCTTTTACAAATAATTCTGCACCTGTTATTTCCATTACAATTCCTCCTTTTCGTATGCGTGTACTTGCTTGCATATCGTCTATTTTTTTCGGTACTACCATAAGGCAGTACCGATTGTTTACTGTTCTAATCCTTTTACAAACATCTGTACGCTGTTCCTAATGTATTCCTCTTTTTCCACTTTGGACAATCTGTTTTCAAAAGAAGCGGTTAAAAATGTATATCCAAATGTGGAAGAAAAGACTATCATGGAAAGAGCTTCAAAGTCCCCTTCGGGTATTTTACCCATATCGCACATTTTCTTTAGATACTCCGTAAATGCGGATAGGAACGCCTGCGGTACTTTCATGATCAGTGGTGCCGTTTCCTCGTATAGTTGCGGCGCTCTTAAGCCTATTGACAGATTAACAAAATCTGGCGTCATTTTTTCCATGTACGCCCTCATGAACATTTCTATGTCTGCCCGTAAGTCCCATTTTACGTTTTTGAAAAGCTCTGGTGTGACATCAGCCCTCCATTTTGACTGATTTACGCCTTGCAGAACAATGTCCTTTTTGTTTTGGAATTTGCGAAACAGGGTACATTCGTTTACGCCTGCTTTTTTTGCGATTTCTTTTGTGGTGGTGGCAACGTATCCTTTCTCTCGGATAAGTGTCATCGCCGCATCAATGATTTTCTGGCTTGTATCGTCCAAATTATCACCTCCATGCAAGTGAACACTTTCATTATATCGGAATCCGTCTCTTATTTCAAGCCATAGAATGAAATATTTATAAAGATGTTGTTTTTGGCTTTTTATCTCTTCACTAACATGTAATTTAGACTAAGAAACCTACTGGTTATCAGGAATTCACAATACTACTGGTTATACCGAATTCGGGACAAAACTGGCAAGCAATGCAATCTTCCGTAAGATTGCGTATTTTAGAGGATTTCCCGTTGCCGTGAAACCCTCTAAAATGCTTGTTGGTGACATGTCCCCAAACCCCTGAGATTGCCACCTGCGGTGACGGCTGCGCGGTCTACGCTTCGCTTCGTTCCGTGCTATGCGAACGTCCACTGGACGTTCAGCACCCTTCGGAACGCTGAAAATCCAAAGCCACATAAAACTATTGCCGGGATTTTTGCTTGTCTTTCTGCTGCTCCTGAGAAGCAGGAATGTCCAGCAGATAGTCCACATTGGCCTTGATATTGTGAAGCTCCTTCATATCAGACCGGGCCTGCTTATAGGCGGCATAGGCTTTCCGTTTCTGTTCCAGCAGACCGGCGTATTCCTCCCGGAGCGATTTGACGGAGGGCAGTTTCGTGATTCCTATGCTGTCAAAATATTTCTTCGCCGCCTGGTGTAATAGAATATCCGCCTCATGTTCTGCCCGGAACTTTTTACTATAACCGGCCTTGCGGTAATCTATATAAACCGCCCGCGTCTTGGCATAGTTCACGATCTGCTTCTGTAATTCTCCATTGGCGGTCATCTGCGATTCCAGTTCCTTGATCTGCGCCGACAGTGCATTAAAGCTGGCGGTAGCCGCCGCAGATTTTTCCTGCAAATCTTCATAGCTCATATCTCCATGCTCTTTCAGGTAGATCACCGCCTGGGAGAGCTGCTTTAAGTTAAATACCTTCGCCCAGCGTTCATAGCCCGGTCCCTTGCCGGCCCGGACCGCTGCCTCAATATCCACCAGCAGCCCAACCTTTGGAGCTGCCTTTTGCGAAAAAGTACGGCGGGGCTTTACCGTGCGGGTGCCCTCGATCCGTTCCCGTATGGCCTGCTCGGTATAGTCGCCTTTCAGCGTATTGCACCGGGTATAGTTTTTCTGTCCCGGCACCCGGAGCCGGAGGTTCTTGCGTTCCTGGTTGACTTCGATCCCGGCAGCCTCCAGCTTCTTCAGGAAGTCCTCAAAGTCTTTCGGCCTTTCTTCCAGAGCCGCGTCGATTGCCCGGCGTAGCTGCTCCTGGAAGGAGGGCTGTTTCGTATTTCCCAGCCATGTGCCATAGTGATCCCTGCTGGGTTTAGGATTTTCCACGATAGACAGGCCGTGCTCCAAACACAGCTTGTCATTCATGCGCCGGATCGCCCAGGTAGAGCCCCAGAAATTGCGGAATTTCCGGGTGCAGTCAAGGGCGGTGGAATTGATGATGATGTGATTATGAACATGGTGCTTATCCACATGGGTACACACCACAAAAGCATGATTGCCCTTTGTCAGCTTCAGCGCAAGCTCCCGCCCGATCTGGTTCGCTTCTTCTGGCGTGACTTCGCCGGGCTTGAAGGCTTGCCGGAGGTGGTAGGCGATCACATCGTCCGCACCCCGGTTCCGTCCCGTCAGGTTCAAATACTGCCGCTTGGAAAGAAGGAACTCCGCATCCGCAATTCGAGAATCACACGCATAGCCATAAATGAATTTTCCAAAATCCGTTTTCTGCGGATTCTCCACATAATCAACGATGTCCGCAATGGCCGTAGACACATCCCGTCCTTTTCCCACATGCAGCGGCATTAGTCTTGTGGTCGCTATCAGGATCACCCCCTTGTCAAAATGAAAGGGCTGCCCGGAAGGACAGCCCTTAGTATGTATTCGTTATAGCGCCGGTGTGTCTTTTTGCTTTGGCGCCCGCCCGCCGCATTTCCACAGCGCCATCGGGTGATGTTCAATACGCGGGAGAATATCAGCGTCGTCAAACAAAAGGCCCGGCTGATAGTTTCCCTCTGCAAAAGCCTGCCAGAAGGACAGCTCCGTATCTTCCGGTTTTAGAATCGCGGCTAAATAATCCTTTACCTGTTTCTGCGCGGAGGCCAGGTCAAAGCGTTCTCCACGGCGCAGCACCGGTGTAAGGTCCGTCCTGATTTTCCGTGCGGATATGTTGCCAATACCATCAAGGTCAAAGTGTTCCGGCACGGTTTCCGAAGCAATCGCCGCGTAGAACATAATACACTTTCTGAAAAGCGGTTCCTGCGTCTCGTCAAACAATCCATACTTTTGCATATTGAACATATCATATAAATCCCGCGGGGCCGCCCGGTTTAAGAGGGCAACCGTCTTTGCGGAGAAGATTTCCAGAGGATCAACGCTTAATACTGTAAGCTCCTGATCGTTCCAAGGCAAATAAACCGGTCTGCGGGAAACAGGCAGCGTATGACAGCGGAGCATATAGTTGATCTCAATTTTCAGGTTGTCTTTCATTCCTCCGGCATTCACATACTCGTACACGAAAGAATCCAGCGCGTGGTATTGCTTTGATTTCAAACTCAGCAAATAGCCGGAAGCCGCCATGTATTTTTGTATGTGTTCATTGATCTGCGCCCGCTCCGCCAGCATAGGTTCCCTTGATACATCCTTTGAGAAATCCAGGTCTATATCAACCGACAGGCGGGGCAGATCAAAAATCGTCAAATTGATTGCCGTGCCGCCTTTCAGGGCGAGGCTGTCCGCAAGCAGCCCATCGCTTTCCATAAAAGAAAGAACGTCCGCGAGGCGGCAGACCTTTTCAAAGGTGTCACGGACAAAGCCGAGTTCTTTGGCCTGCCTGCCAAGCGTAATACGGTCAAAGCGCATCATAATCAGTTACCCCCTTATTTATGATTGTTTTCAAATCTTTTGGAGCAAACAGTTTCCATCTGTTATGAAGAACAAAATCGCCCTGCTTTTCAAAGAGATAGGTTTTACTGGCAGAAGACCGTTTTTCACATTCCACAAAAAACGGTTCCGGTAAAGACAGTTCCTCTTTCCATGCTTCAAGAATATATCCGGCCTTTTGATATAGCTGCGCCCGGCCATACAGTTCCAGCGCGTCGAGCAGTTTGTTGTAATCAAGCGAAGGAATCAGGAGAATGCAGCGCAGCAATTCTTCCAGGCCTCCGATCTTTTCAAAATCCGCTATACTGTCTATCACGGTCCGCTCTAAAGAAGTCACGCGGATGCCGGTGTCTGTTTTTATGATGTCCGCATTTCCCCGGCAGGCCATCGGACAGTAATTTACGCCGTCATAAGAGAACGGGCGGACGCGCTTTTCAGTGGTGAAGTACACATCATAAAAAACCTGGTTCGCATATCCGTAGTATTCAAAGGCACTGTGGTGGGACACACAGGCATCGTCTGTCACGCGGGAAGCTATCTGGTAGCGGTTCGGGATCGCCTGTCCGGTTTCCATGCTGATGACCGCATATAGATTGCGGCGCACACGCTCGATATATCCTTTTTGCAGATAACTCTTTATCTGCCATACAGCGGAGCTTTCTGATCCGGCGAGCTGCACCATATCATCGTGTGTAAAACAGCGCAAAGCGGCAAGCTCTTTGTATAGTTCCATTGCACAGCCTCCTTTTTTGTTTTTATTATAACGCAAAGTAAGAGAAATTACAATGGTTTTGAGCAGATTTAGAAATAATCGTTTTTTGAACTGCACGAAGCAATAGGGAAAGTATCTGTTTTGTGCGAATTTGAAAATTCTTTACCGTTCCGGCTCTTTCCGTTTTGTTGGTGTATGTACGGCTGCCGTCTGCTCTGTATTCTGTTTCATACTTTCGCGGATCGAGACTTTTTTCCCATGTTCCTTTGTATAATCGAGCCTGGCCTGCGTAAGAAAGAGATCGACAAAGTCCTTTGTTTTCTCTACACGGAATACAGCCATTTCACAGCCTCCTTTCTTCGGTTATTCCGTTACAAAGAGCGGTCCCTGCGGTCATAATGGAGATGGCCGCCTGAGACTTTCGCATGGTTTTTCAGTTTGACTTCGCCCCGTTCCTGGCTCTCTAAGAATTTCTGATAGCCGGCCTCCGTAAGAAACAGGCGCATTTTATCGCCCTTATCCCCAACAGGGGAATCATAGGACAGCACATCAAAGACGATCATGTGCTTTACCTCCGGGTCAAATCGTTCCAGCCCCATGATGTCATGCCCCTTAAGTTTCTCCGCGCCGGACTGCTGCCTGGCCTCGGCGATCCTTTCCCCAATGGTCCGGGGCGGGTGGGGCAGCCGGTAATTTTTCTGAATATCCCGCACCAAATCCATGCACTCGCGATCCGACAGGACACGCACCTTTGCCATAAGGCTTTCCGCTGTCTCCCGCAGCTCGGAATTGTTTGAGTAGCGCACGGTCATGTAAAGCTCATTCAGGACCTTTGCCTGGCAATCTCCTTCGACCTGAAAGAGCATCTTTTTTTCCATTTCGTTCAGTTCCATGTGTGGCTCCTTTCTTCTAAAAATCTGCATGAAAAAAGGGCGTCCACCTAAAAAGATGAAACGCCCACGGCAATCAGCGGTCAGGCAAAATGCCGGACCGCTGGCACTATTCAGTTTTGTCGTTAATGTAACAGCCTCCTTTTTTCGTCAATTTTCTCGCCATATTTCAACTTGGGAAAAGGAATTGAATAGATGGCGACAAACGCTGAAACCCCTTGAAAATCAAGGCTTTTTCCGTTTGTCGTTATTATACCGTAATGGCATATATATGCTACAAGATGTTATGAAAATCGAGTAAGTTAGAAGATGGATAGCAAGAAATACTGTAAAATCAATTTTTTTCAGTAGATATAAATATCGTGCAGAAATAAATTTTAAATAATGAATCGTTAAAAAGCGGTTAATCCTGTGGGGTTAGCCGCTTTTTATATAAGGAAAACCACGCGATAGTCGCGCAATGTCGTCAACTTAAGGAATTTGAAGATAATGTATAATTAGTTTCACAAATTTAACCGGAAAGCTTTTGCTGCGGATTTAAAAACTATTTATCAGGCAGCGGACGAAAAGAAAGCCCTGGCTGTCTTTGAGTGCGTGTCTGAAAAATGGAGTCAAAAATATCCCAATTCCATGAAACGCTGGAAAGATAACTGGGATACCTAATTCTTTGGCTGCCTTAGCACCGCCGATTTCTTTGGCAAGTTTGACAGCCTGAATCTTATATTCATGGCCATATTTATCTTGGGTTCGTGACATTGAGAGTTTCTCCTTATTCTCCTTTACTATACATGTATTCCTTGAGAATAAGGTGTCAACTTTATTTATACAACATCACTTGACGGAGCGCGTCCATACGAAGCATCTAACATGCGGGATGCCTGAATAGGTATGTCTTTAAAAGTTCGGAATGACAGTCCCGGGTATAAATGATATAATAAAGAGAAAGTTGGAAAATAAGGAGGTGCTGCATGCGGCTTAAAAATATTTTAATTGTTGTCGAGGATATGGAAACATCGAAAAGGTTTTATAAGGAGCTTTTCGGGTTGGAGGTTGTCGCGGATTTTGGTGAAAATGTCGTGCTTACCGAGGGGCTTGCACTTCAGGAAAAGAAGCTTTGGGAGACATTTATTGATAGAAAAGTTGTCGGGGGCGGCAATGATGCAGAGCTTTACTTTGAGGAAAATCATATTGATGAATTTCTGGATAAGCTGGACAACAGTACATTCGATATAGAATATTTGAACCGATGTAAAGAGCATGACTGGGGACAGAGAGTTATTCGGCTTTACGACCCGGACAGGCATGTGATTGAAGTGGGAGAAGAAATGGAATATGTTGCCCGCAGATTTTTGAAACAGGGAATGACGGCGGAGCAGACGGCAAAGAAGACCCAATTGCCGCTGTCCCGGGTGGAGGTGTTGATTGAAGATGTTTGATTTTTTTAAGAAAAATAAAAAGAAACCTTCGGCAGCCGAAGAGAAAAAAATTGCTGAGAAAGAAACAGTTGAAACAAAACCGGTTGAAACAAAACCGCCGATTCAACTGGCTTTTGAGAAGAATCTTTCATTTTTGCGGAAAGATACACTGGAAAGAGAAACGGTGCAGAAGATGTTTGAAACCAGGGGTTCAATGGAAGTCATTCAGATAGGGAAAACGACTTTTCCGGGCGGAGAGATTGTGATTGCGGACCCGCTTGTCTATCTGGGAAATGACAGGTACACGGATTTGTTGAATCGACAGATTCCTGTCGGGGAATATCCGGTGGAATTGTCCATATGCCATTCGCCGATTGCCGGGGTGCGGATTGCGGCGGCCAGACTGAAGGTGAGAGAAGAAGCATCCGTCCGTTATGAAATCACCATGCCGAAGGGAAAAACGATTGAAGATTATAATACGCCGGGGGTTTTGACCGGCTTTGGGGTGGATGCGGGACTGGCCTGTTTTTGTGATGGGATAGTGGCGAAGGAATTCGATGCTTTCCAATCAAAATGGCGGCAGGAGCATCCCGGAGGAAATTTATATGACGATTATTTTGCGGAGATTTTTGCACAAAGCTATGAACAGCAGCCACAGGTGCAGCGCGAGGGCGGAGATTTTATAACATGGAAGATACCGGGAACAGAACACGTCTTTTCAATGTTTGCCAGCGGATTAGGAGACGGTTTTTATACAGGATTCTGGGGGTTAAATTCAGCGGATGAAGTGTGCGAACTTGTGGTCCCGTTTATGAATCCGGAGTATTTTATCTGATATGGCGATGACTGAGAAAGAAAAAATGCTGGCCGGTCTGCTCTATGATGCCAATTATAATGAGGCCTTAATGGAGGAGCGATTGAAGTGTAAAGATTTGTGCTATGAATTTAACCAATTGCGGCCGTCAGAAATTGAGGCTCAAGAAGCGTTAATTCGAAAAATATTCGGAAAGACAAAAAAATCATTTTATATATTGTCACCTTTTTGGTGTGATTACGGATATAATATTGAAATCGGTGAAAATTTTTTTATGAATCACAACTGTGTGATTCTGGATTGTGGGAAGGTCCATTTTGGTGACAACGTGTTTATTGCGCCGGATTGCGGATTTTATACGGCGGGCCATCCGATGGATGCAGAGCAGAGAAACAGAGGCTTAGAATATGCGCGGCCGATAAGTATCGGAGATAATGTTTGGATTGGCGGCGGTGTACAAGTGATGCCGGGAGTGACCATTGGAGATAATACGGTGATTGCCGGAGGAAGCGTTGTCACTAAAGATATTCCCTCCTATGTGCTGGCCGGTGGAAATCCCTGCCGGGTAATTCGGCCGCTGGCGCAAAAATTCTGTGCAGATGATTTGGAGCAGATTATGGAAATATGGCTTCAGACAAATATCCGGGCCCATAGCTTTATTTCAGAAGCTTACTGGAAATCCAATATGGAAGCTGTGCGCCGGATGATGCCGGAGGCGGAAATTTATGTCTGCAAAGAGCATCAGCGGGTGACGGCATTTATTGGATTGATGGATGATTATATTGCCGGAATTTTTGTCGAAGAAGGAAAACAGTCTGAGGGACTTGGGAAAATACTTTTAAATCATGTGAAACAGATAAGAGAGCGCTTAACTTTACATGTTTATAAAAAGAATGAGAGGGCTGTGAAATTTTATCTTCGGGAAGGCTTTCAGATGGCTGGGGAGCAGGTAGACGAAAATACTGGTGAGGCCGAATTGTTGATGACATGGAAAAAGGAATAAACGCATATTTATATAGAAAAATCCAGCGAAAACATTGGTGATACCCAGTGCCTTCGCTGGATTTTTTAAAGTATTTCTTTTGGCGGTTCGATTTCATAAGCCAGCGTGTGTTCTGTGAGTTCGGACAAGAGTTTAAGCTTTTTGTTAATCAGAGGCCGCATACAGTTTGGAACATGTTCGCCATGGGCCCGATGGATGGCTACACATTCTTTGCAGTTCCCATGATAGCGGCAGGCTTTTTTGCAGGGACAATGGTCCTTTTCAGCATATTCCCGGCGAAATTCGGAAGCAAATTCCTCCTGAATTTTTAATCCTTCATCCCGGCGACCGGCGTGAAATGCTTTCATCGCCTCTTTTTCTGTTGGGTTATCATCGATAATCATCAAGATTTCCTCCTTTATTATATACAAATAGAATTATATGACAGAAAGACCTTGAATAATAGTTGAATTTCACCTATAATTTATAAATAAATAACCAAATGGCGAAGGATATGAATTTATCATGGAAAATGCATTACCGATTTATTCTCATAATCCCTATGATGCTACAAAATTTCCGCTTCTGGTTTTGGATGTGGAGCGGCAGATGTGCAGGCCGGCCAATGAAGGTTTCCGGGTATTCCACTGGCATGAGGAAGTTCAGTTTGTCTATATATTAAAGGGGATTGTTCATTTTCGGATTTATGATGATGAGATTGACCTGAAAGCAGGCGATTGTATGTTTATCAATCAGGCCGCTCTCCATCAGATTATGGAAAAGGAAGACTGTCATTATCACAGTTATATTGTCCCGATAAGAATGTTGTCTTTTTTCTCAGGGAGTATCATGGAGGAGAGGGATGTAATGGCGGTGGTGAAACATCCGGCATTTACCTGCTTTCCAATGCGAAGCGGGGACGGCGGGTGCCGGAAGGTACTGAAAGCCCTTCAGGAATTGGATAACCTCTATTTTCAAAAGGAGATTGTAAAGTGTTCAGAATACCGGATATCCATCCAATTGGCAAAGGTATGGCTGGAGTTGATATTGGCTCTTCCGGAAATGCCGAAAGGTATGACGGCGCCGAGTCATGAGCGGATACGCAGGCTTATTTCTTTTGTCCATCAAAATTTTGATAAGGATATTTCCTTAAAGGACATTGCCGGGGCGGCCAATATTAGTCCAACCGAGTGTCAGAGATGTTTCCGTGCTTATACCAAGTGTTCTCCTTATCAGTATCTAATGCGGTATCGGCTGGAGCAAAGCGCAGTTATGCTGACGTCTTCAAATGATACGATTACAGAGATTGCTGTCAGCGTCGGATTCAATTCAGTCAGCGCCTATATTAAATACTTCAAAAAATTTTATGGGGAGACGCCATCGAAATTTCGCCACAACAAAGGATAAAATGTATATTTTTTTAATTTGAAATATATATTGAAAATAATTTTCATTATGATATAATGAGGGTAGAAAGTATCAATGTCTGATTGGAATTCTGCCGCAGAGCGGAAAAGGGGGAGTTGTATATGCGTATTTATCGAGCAAAAGATTATCAGGATATGAGCCGGAAAGCGGCAAATATTATTTCGGCACAGGTCATTATGAAGCCAAACTGCGTATTGGGTCTGGCTACAGGGTCCACGCCGATTGGAGTGTACAAACAGTTGATTGAGTGGTACCGCAAGGGGGATTTGGATTTCTCTGAGGTAAAAACTGTGAATTTGGATGAGTACAAAGGTTTGCCGAAGGACCATGATCAGAGTTATTATTATTTCATGTACACAAATTTTTTCAAGGATATCAATATTGATATGGCAAATACAAACATTCCAAACGGTATGGAGATGGACAGTGATAGGGAATGTGAACGCTATAATCAGGTGATTGAAAAAGTGGGCGGCATCGATATGCAGCTTTTAGGACTTGGGCATAACGGCCATATTGGTTTTAACGAGCCGGGGGCTGTTTTTGAGAAAATGACCCACTGTGTGGATTTGACGGAAAGTACCATTGAGGCCAATAAGCGTTTCTTTGATTCAGCGGAGGATGTGCCGCGCCAGGCCTATACGATGGGAATTAAGACGATTATGCAGGCAAAGAAAATCCTGCTTGTTGTCAGCGGGGAAGACAAAGCGCAGATTTTAAGAGATTCTCTGTATGGCGCAGTGACTTCCAGCGTACCAGCCTCTATTTTGCAAATGCACAATGATGTGACTGTTGTGGCAGATGAGGCAGCATTGAGTTTGATTAAATAGAAGGGGTGTGGCGATTGTGACAAAGCAGGAAATACTGGATGCAATTCATGGCAAAATGATAGTTTCGTGTCAGGCGATTCCCGGAGAGCCTTTATATATGGAAGATGATTCGGTGATGTATCTGATGGCCCGGGCTGCAAAGAGAGCGGGAACACCGGCGATTCGGACAAGCAGTATCCGGGATGTGGTGGCCATAAAAAAAGAAACCGGGCTTCCGGTTATTGGGCTTGTGAAGATTAACTATCCGGGATATGACAGCTATATCACGCCGACAATGAAGGAAGTCGATGCTCTGGTTGCTGCCGGTTCGGATGTGGTGGCATTGGACTGTACTCTCCGCAAACGGGGCGATGGTACAACGATTAATGAATTTATTACTCAGATTAAGGAAAAATACCCGGATATCATTTTGATGGCCGACATTTCCAACTATGAGGAAGGCATCAACGCATGGAAATGCGGCGTGGATATTGTGGGAACAACCATGAGCGGTTACACCGATTATACTTCGAAAAAAGATGAGCCGGATTATGAACTGATGCGCCGTCTGGCAGCGGATATGGATATTCCGGTGATTGGCGAAGGAAAGATTCACTATCCGGAGCAGGCGGTCAAAGCGCTTCAGACAGGCGTGTGGTCTATCGTTGTCGGCGGAGCGATTACCCGGCCGATGGAAATTGCACAGCGTTTTATGAAAGCCATTGATGAAGGTGTAGAATAATGAGAATTGCAGCACTGGATATTGGAGGTACTTCGATAAAATCGGGTATCTGGGATGGAAAATGGGCCGGTGAATTAAAAGAATGGGATACAAATGCAAGCCGGGGCGGCGGATATCTGATGGAGCGTGCCAAAGAAATCCTGCATACCTATGGGAACTTTGACGCCATCGGAATCAGTACTGCCGGACAGGTGGATTCCAAAAAGGGAAAGATTTATTATGCCAATGATAATATTCCCTTTTACACCGGGATGGAGATTCGTGCTGTTTTGGAAAAGGAATTCGGAGTTCCGGTTGCCGTGGAAAATGATGTCAATGCGGCAGCTATCGGCGAACTTCATTTTGGAGCGGCCCGGGGCAGGGAGAATTTTTTATGCCTGACCTATGGCACCGGAGTTGGCGGAGCCATTGTTCTGAGGGGCGATATTTATACGGGGGATACCTTTTCGGGGGCCAGTTTTGGCGGCATTGTCGTGCATCCGGAGGCTATTCAGAAAAATGTGGAATTCAGCGGGTGCTATGAGAAATATGCTTCCACGACAGCCCTTGTCCGGCGGGTGATGGCGGTGGATGCGTCGCTGGATAATGGCCGGAAGATTTTTGAAGCCTTTGAACGGCCGGAAATCCGGGCGGAGATTGACGGGTGGATTGATGAAATCGTCTATGGCTTAATCACGCTGATACATATTTTTAATCCTTCGGATATTTTGCTTGGCGGCGGTATTCTGTCGCAGAAATATATTATCAGAGAGGTGCGGCGGCGTGTGGATGAGAATATTTCCGATGGTTTCCGCGGGACGGTCATCCGTCAGGCCGGGCTTGGAAATCAGGCGGGGCTTCTCGGAGCAGCGTGGCTCGCCTCGAATCTTTTGCCTCACCGCGCGGAGCCTGGCGAAGCGCGCCTATGCGAAGCATCTGATATACGGGATGCCCAAAAGGGCATAGAAAAATAACATAAAAAACAGTCGTTTAAATCTATCGCTTTCTGCGGCAGAAAAACGGCTGTTTTTTTATGACATAAAGTCTATAATAATTTTTTCGCAATGGCCTGGGCTGTCGCGGAGCGGGCTGCGGACCGGACTTCAGGATTTCTGCGGCAGTAGCCGTAGAAGAGACATTCGATTAAATACATCTGCCCGACTTTTGCAGCAATAGAGCCGGATTGAAGGGGACTTTCGCTGTATCCACATTGAAGAACAATGTCGGCAAATTCGGCGGCACGGGATTTTGGAAAATGTGTGACGAGAATAATCGGTGTCTTCCGTTCCTTTGCTAACTGTAAGACTTCTTCCATATCCTTGGTTGAACCGGAATAGGAGAAGAAGAGAATGACATCCTTGGGAGAGGCCAGCGCAGCAGCCATTGTCTGCATATGGGAATCTTCGATATGAATGAAATTCGGTGTGGTTGTGGAAAAACGGGCCCATGCCTCCATCGCCATAACCATGCTGCCGCCCTGTCCGAAGCAGTATACGCGCTGGGCAGCGGTAAGTAAATCTACAGCCCTGGTCAGCCGGGCTTCATCCAGATGTTCCATGGTTTCATTCAGAGAAACCATATTTGAAGCGAGCAGCTTGTGGCACATGGTGTTAAAATCATCCTCCGGTTTGATAGTCTGGGGGACATCTGACGGGTCGCCAAGTTCACTGATACGCTCACATTTTGCCAGAGCAAGCTTGAAATCATTATAACCGGAGAGGCCGAGGCCGCGGCAGAAACGGGTGATCGTTGCTTCAGATACGCCGCAGCTTTCTGCCAGGGAGGTAATCGACATATACTGTGTGCTGGATGTGTTGGCGAAGATATAGTCTGCCAGTTTTTTCCCGGAACGGGTCAGAGAGTTGTACTCTTTTGTAATAGAATCCAGTATATTTTCAGCCAAAAAAAACGCCTCCTTGCATATATTCAAAATCAATTAAGATTATAAAACAATTTAATGGCTAACGCAAGGAATGTTTCAAAAACTTTTGATAAATAATGGCAAAAATTTACATTTTAGAGAATATATTTTTAAAAATTTACATAATAAGTATTATTTTTGCTCAATTTAAAAAGAAAAAATTGGATTACAACTATGCAATATGCACAAAAAATAAATGAATTTTCATCTATTTAAGATAATGAAAATTATTTTCAGAAAGAGTATTATAAAAATAACGATGAGCATGCAAATGCTTGGTGCAAAAAGGAGGATGTTACTATGAAAAAAATGTTGGCCGCCTTATTGGCAACCACGCTGGTTGTCGCTTCCCTGGTTGGATGTGGTTCCGGGAAGAAAGAGACAACGGCAGCAAAATCCGGCGAAACAACAGCAGAGACTGCAGCAGAAGCAGCTGGTGTTGACGGCGGAACTTTGAAATTGTCTGTAACGACAGGTGATGGCTCCACAACAGATGATAAGATTCCAACACCATGGTATAACCGTATCATGGCAACAAATCTGATGTTCCGTGCCCTGCTTATTGCAGACAGTAATTTGACAAATCCGCAGCCGGATTTGGCAGAATCTGTAGAAATCAGCGAAGATGGCCTCGTATACACCATTACCATGAAAGATGGTTTGAAATGGTCCGACGGCGAAGCCCTCACAGCAGAAGATGTTCAGTGGTCTATTGAAACAGCTTTAAAAGCTGCAACATGCAACTCCATTTACACATCTGCATTTAAGAAGATTGACAACATGGCTATCGACGGCAGTACGCTCACTATGACATTGTCAGAGCCGTATGCTTCCATGAAGGATGTACTTGCCCAGTTTGCAATCTTACCAAAACATTGTCTTGAAAACGCTGACCCGCTGACATTGGAAGCCGATGCGTTTTGGACGAACCCGGTTTGTTCCGGCATGTATACGCTGAATGAACTGAACGTGGGCAACTATTTCACATTAAAAATTAATGAAAACTACGAAGGAACAGCGCCAAAGATTCAGTCTATTATCTGCTATTTCGTACAGGATTATATTACAGCAGCTCAGGCCGGACAGGCAGATTATGTATTTGGCAATGCAGCGGACCTCGTAGAAGCGCTTGAAGGAATGCCAAACTACACAGAACATGAAGTAGACGTATTATTCTACAAATACTTCCTGTTTAACATGAAGGGCGTTGACGGCAATGAAAACGAAGCAATGCAGAGCCTTGAAGTTCGTAAAGCTTTAATCGAAGCAATTGACCGCGCGACATTGGCTACTCTTTATCCAACAGCTTCTGTTCTGAACAGCGGTGTTCCAAACAGCAATGAAGCTTACAATGGTTTCGAGTATACCTTCGATGCTGAAAAAGCAAAAGCAGACCTTCAGGCTGCCGGATATGATATGAGCCGTACTTTGAAAATCTGCTACTATAATAATGATCAGACATCCATCGACCTGATTCAGACAGTTGTACATTATCTTGAGCAGACAGGTCTTACAGTTGAAGCAACATTGTCCAACGATGGTACAACCGATTTGTTTACAACGCGTAATTACGATATCGGCTTCAAAGGAAAGAGCGCATTCTCCATCGATGAATGGTATACAGAATATCAGAGTACCGATGCTTTGTTTGCAAATGTATTCGGCGGCGGCGACGAATTTGATGAACTGGTGAACAACCTGTTCAAAGCGACAGATTCCGCAGCAAGAAATGAAGCTCTGAAAGCGCTTCAGGATAAAGAACAGGAAGTTGTTTATAAAGTTCCTGTATTCACTGTTGGTACATATGTATTCACAAGTGATAAAGTTATTGTTCCGGAAGGTGTAACATTCTGCAATCCGCTGTACATGTGTGATTTGGATTTCGCTAACTGGGAAATGGCTCAGTAAGACAATAATTTAAAAATCAAACAATGATTCATTGATGAAAGGGGGAGACGGGAGAGATGATTTCGAAAGTCTCCCCTTGCTTATGGGAGGTTTGGAATCCTTGTTTGATGTTGCTTTAAGAATGGGGTGATAGAATGTTAAAATTCATCATTAAGAAGCTGCTCATGATGATTCCGATGCTTTTGGTTATCAGTTTTATTGTATATTATGGTCTGCAGCTGACAGGTATTGACCCGATTAACTTTATGGTCAGCCCGGAGATGCTTTCTTCAAACAAAGAAAATGTTGAAGCGCTGAGAGAGTCTCTTGGATTGAATGACCCGTTAATTGTACAGTATTTCCGCTGGCTTGGAAATATTTTGCATGGTGACCTTGGATATTCCTTCGACGGTTCTTCCATTGCTTCAGTGATCGCAGTAAGACTTCCATATACCTTTGAGCTGGCCGGGTATTCCCTGCTTTTCTCAACCATTATCGGCATTGGTATCGGTATTATTTCTGCAGTACGCCAGAATGGTATCATCGATTATGTTGGACGTGTTCTGGCCGTTTTGGGACAGGCTGTTCCTCAGTTCCTTGTTGGTATTATATTGATTCAGATTTTTTCGATTAAACTTGGATGGTTCCCGGCGAGCAATCGTGTCAGTCCGGATGCGACAAGCGCTTTTGCGGATGCCTTTTTCCATCTTTTCCTTCCGGTACTCACGCTGACTATCGGTATGGTTGCCGTTTTGATGCGTTATGCGCGAAATACCATGCTGGATGTATTGAACAGCGATTATATTAAAACGGCACGTTCCAAAGGTATTCCGGAGTGGAAGGTCTATTTGAAACATGGATTCAGAAATGCCATGAAACCGGTTTTGGTTATTCTCGTATTCCGTATCCCGGCCCTGATTGGCGGTTCCGTTGTTATTGAAACCGTGTTCTCTTATCCGGGAATCGGTTTAACGATGACAAATGCGATTGTATCCGGCGATTATCCGGTGGTGCTTGTTACGACATTAATTATCGCGGCTACCATGTTAATCTGTTCTTTCATGGTTGATGTATTCAACGCATTGCTGGACCCGCGTGTACGCCTTGGCGAATAAAGAAGGAGGAAGAATTTATGGGTGAAACAACGAGTATTAAAGATTCGAATAAAAGCGCATCTTCCTCTTTATTTAAACGAAATGTGCGAAAATTTATGAATAATAAGCTGGCTGTGCTCGGCCTGGTTATTATTGCGGTTATTACGATTGCCTGTATTATCGGCATGATCCTCGGAGTGGATTACGGCACACCGGTACTGGCAGATATGAAGCAGGCGCCGGGAAGCGGACATCTTTTTGGAACAGACACCATTGGCCGTGATTTATTTGCCCGTGTGCTTGTCGGAGGCTGTTATTCAATTCTTATCGGCGCTTTTTGTGCGGTGATGAGTTCGGTGATCGGTGCGATTCTGGGGGCGCTTGCCGGATATTTCGGCGGAAAAGTGGATATGGTTCTTATTCGTATTTCCGAAATTTTCCAGGCTTTTCCGCAGTTGGTGCTTGTTATGATGCTTGTGGCCATCGTTAATAAACGGGGCCTTGGCAACCTGTTGTTTATCTTTGTATTCACTGGCTGGATGACGACTTTCCGTATGGTCCGCAACGAATTTATGAGTCTGAAAAATGAGACTTATGTTAAAGTATGCGAAGCCTTTGGTATGAAGAAAAGTAATATTATGTTTAAGCAGATTCTTCCGAATGTAATGAGCCCGGTAATCGTTTCCACAACAACAAACGTCGCCTTTTTCATTCTGCAGGAAGCAGCCCTTTCCTTTATCGGCCTTGGCGTTGCCGACAGCACGCCAACCTGGGGAAATATTTTAAATGCGGCAAAATCCGTATCCGTTGTAACCAACCAGTGGTGGATTTGGGTGTTCCCGGGTCTTGCTATCAGTCTTTTTGTTCTGGCAATTAATTTCTTCGGCGATGGGCTGCGGGATGTGCTGGATGCAAAACAGCAGTAAGGAGGGCCTCATGGATAATAAAGAATATATTTTAAATGTTGAAAAATTAAACACAAGTTTTATTTCTGACAGAAAAGAAATTAAAATTGTTAAAGATGTTTCTTTTAAAGTGCGCCGCGGAAAAACGCTGGCTGTTGTTGGTGAATCCGGCTGTGGAAAGAGTGTTACCATGAATTCCATTATGCGCTTTACCGGCAGGAATGCTATTGTCAAAGCGGACAATATCCAGTATAATGCACTTCGTAACGGAGAAATTACGGAATATCATCTGGAGAGTATTAAGGAGGCCAACGGCCCGGAAATGCGGGCGCTGCGCGGCCCGGATATGTCCATGGTATTCCAGGACCCGATGTCCAGCCTGAATCCGGTCTATAAAGTTGGAGACCAGGTGGCTGAGGGACTTCTTCAGCATAATAAAGGAATGAAAAAAGATGAAGCGCGTCAAAAGGTTCTTGAGATGTTCCGAAAACTCGGTATTCCGGATCCGGAAGAACGTATTGACTGTTATCCGCATCAGTTTTCCGGCGGTATGAAACAGAGGGTGGTCATTGCCATCGCTATGATCTGCAACCCGGAACTGATTATCTGTGATGAGCCGACGACGGCTCTCGATGTAACGATTCAGGCTCAGATTATGGACCTTTTAAAAGAGCTTCAGTTAAAAGAAGGCAAGTCCATCATTTTGATTACCCATAACATGGGACTGGTTGCCGAGATGGCTGATGAAGTCTGTGTTATGTATATGGGCCGTGTGGTTGAATTCGGCAGCCTGGAAGACCTCTTTGACCGTACAAGCCATCCGTATACCCGGGCGCTGCTTCGAAGCGTGCCTGTTCTTGGCCTGGCTGACGGACAGAAACTGGAGACCATTCCGGGGGCTACGCCGAATCCGGCGGATTTAAAGGGCGGCTGTGAATTTGCAGACCGCTGTTCCGAGTGTACGGAGAGATGCCGGGAGAAAACCATACCGATGTTTGAAATTTCCCCGGGACACCGGGTACGCTGCCTGAAATTTGATTCTTATCCGGAGGTGGACTGATATGACAGAAAATAAAGAAATTATCTTTAAAATCCGGAATTTGCAGACCTGGTTTCCGATTACAAAGGGATTTATGAAAAAAGTTGTCGGACACGTAAAAGCGGTGGATGATGTCAGCCTTGATGTCTATAAAGGTGAAACTCTTGGAATCGTTGGCGAGTCGGGCTGCGGAAAGTCAACTTTTGGCAAGACGGTAATGATGCTTGAAAAGCCGACCGGCGGACAGGTGTTGTTTAATTATGACGGGGAATATAAAGATATTACGAAGTTTAATAAAGAGGAAATGTTTGAATTCCGTAAAAAGGTTCAGATGGTATTCCAGGACCCTTATTCGGCATTAAATCCTCAGAAAAAAATCTATTCTTCCTTTGAAGAGCCGTTAAAGACCCATGGCATCACTTCCCAGGAAGAACGGGAAAAGATGATGCAGCGCGTGTTAAAGATGGTAAATATCCAGCCGGATTATCTGCTGCGTTATCCTCATGAATTCTCCGGCGGACAGCGCCAGCGGCTTTGTATCGCCAGAGCATTGGAGGTTATGCCGGAGGTATTAATCTGTGATGAACCGGTATCTGCCCTGGATGTATCCATTCAGGCCCAGGTATTGAATCTGATGAAAGAAATTCAGAAGGAACTGAATCTGACCTATCTTTTCATTGCCCATGACCTCTCGGTTGTTCAGTACATGTCTGACCGTATTATGGTAATGTATCTTGGGAAGATTGTGGAAGTTGCAGATTCCCGGGCTCTTTATGAAGAACCGCTGCATCCGTATACAAAGGCATTGCTCTCGGCAATTCCTGTGGCGGATATACATAACAGAAAACAGCGTCAGATTCTGGAAGGTGAAGTTCCAAGTCCGATTCATAAACCGAGCGGCTGTGCTTTCCGCAATCGTTGTCCGCATTGCATGGATATTTGTAAGGAGCAGGACCCTGCACTTCGGTATCATGGAAAAGAAGGGCATATGGTAGCCTGTCATTTATATGATGGAGAAGAAAGTGGAGACAGCGAATGATTTATACTGATATGAACAATTTAGAACATTATCGCGGTATGGCGCCTCATTTGGATACGGCCATTGACTTTTTAAAAAGTCATGCCCTGACGGAGCTTCGGGCCGGAAGAAATGATGTGGACGGCGAGAATGTGTTTATCAATCGTTTCGGCTATGAAACGATGGCGGAGAAAGCGGCTGCTTTCGAAGCCCATGAATTTTATGCGGATATCCATCTGGTATTATCCGGGCAGGAGTGGATAGGCGTGACGGACATGGAAAAGATGACGGTGACGGCTGTCGATAAGGCAACGGATTCGGTGGACTGTGACGGCCCGGTGGAAAACCGGCTTTATATGGCGCCGGGAAAAGTGCTTATCGTGCTTCCTGAGGACGCCCACAAAGTCAAAATTGCCGTGGACGGCCCGGAACGGGTGGAGAAGGCAGTAGTAAAAGTACAGATGAAATAGTAGACGGGATTGAAAGGAAAGCGAGAATTATGAAAAATATTTCAAAGTATCAGGGAATCATTCCTGCATTTTACGCGTGTTATGATAATCAGGGAGCTGTCAGCCCGGAACGGGTGGAAGCGCTTACAAAGTATATGATTAAAAAGGGCGTTAAGGGCGTTTATGTCGGAGGTTCTTCCGGCGAATGTATTTATCAGAGTGTGGCGGAACGCAAACTGGTTTTGGAACATGTGATGAAGGCCGCCGAAGGGAAGCTGACGGTTATTGCCCATGTGGCCTGCAATAATACGGCAGACAGTATGGAGCTGGCTGCCCATGCCGAGAGTCTTGGCGTTGACGCCATTGCGGCTATTCCGCCGATTTACTTCCACTTGCCGGAGCATGCCATTGCCCGGTATTGGAATGATATTTCTTCCGCGGCGCCGAATACGGACTTCGTTATTTATAACATCCCTCAGTTGGCGGGAGTGGCGCTGACGATGCCTTTATTTAAGGAAATGCGTAAAAATCCGCAGGTAGCCGCTGTGAAGAACAGCTCCATGCCTGTTCAGGATATCCAGTTGTTCAAGATGGAGGGCGGCGAAGGCTTTGTTGTCTTTAATGGCCCGGATGAACAGCTTGTTTCCGGCCTGGCTATGGGAGCTGACGGCGGAATCGGCGGAACTTACGCCGTTATGCCGGAACTTTATTTAAAGATTGAAGAACTTGTGGGCGCCGGAAAGGTTGGGGAAGCGCAGAAGATTCAGTATGCGGCGGATGCGATTATCTATGCCATGTGTGAATGTCACGGAAATCTTTATGCGGTAATGAAAGAAATTCTTAGAATTCGTGAAGGGCTGGATATCGGCAGTGTCCGTAAACCGCTGCCGGAGCTGATTCCTGAAGATATGGCGCAGGTTAAAAAATGCGCCGTTATGATTGACGAAGCAATGAAGACATATTGCTAGGAAATGGGGGTGGTCTTTTTGTCAAAATATTTAATGCTTGACCGAAGGGTTTTAAATCCCCAGGCCATGGAAAATGTGTCGATACAGGTAACGCCGCCGGAGAAGGATGTGGAAAATAATCCTTTGATGGTGCAGGATAAGCCCTGGGAGATACGGATTGACAATGGCTATCCCAATGTAATTTATGATAAAGAGAAAGAGATTTTCCGCTGTTATTATACGTTATTTACGGATGATCTGGATACAGAAGGGACGACCGTTGAAGAACGGTCCTCCAGAGATTATCTCCCAAGACTGGACAGGGTAACATCCCTGGCCTATGCAGAGAGCAAGGACGGCATTCATTGGGAGAAACCATCCCTTAACCGGGTGGAATGGCGTGGCAGCAAAGCAAATAACATTCTCTT
>ENA-ORML01000865-ORML01000865.1-human-gut-metagenome-genome-assembly--contig:-NODE-865-length-31044-cov-5.431895_pt1 | contig 31044 bp, 48 predicted proteins | sample MGYA00242103_ERZ508995 | MGnify/ENA primary metagenome ERZ508995 (study PRJEB26280, sample SAMEA2338702) | human gut metagenome | biome: human gut; feature: human-associated habitat; material: faeces... | reverse complement strand
GAATTGGTATATTAGATTTATTACTCTTTGTATGAGTAACTTCAATATACCAGAGTAAAAAAGGAAAAGAGGCTAAAGCAGCAACTGTATTTGTACCATATTCTGAAAGAGACTATTCATTAATGTCTGATGCAGAAGCAAAGAAATTACCACTTGATTTACAAAGAACTCGTCAAATTGCTATGGACTTATTTGAAAAAAATAAGGAGTCAATAACAGATGAGTTATGGGAATCAATTCAAAGCTTTAAAAACGGAAATATCTGGAAAATGGGATTCTATGGTCCATCTGCATCAGGGAAAACAACATTCGTTAAAATGATGGCAGGGGCGTTAAAATTGCCTTTCATGATTCTGACAGGAAATAGTGATACAGAAACATCTCACTTATATGGATATATGACAATTAAGGATGGTACAACAGAATTTTGTGAAGGTCCATTGACAAGAATTATGAGATATGGTGGAATCTTTTTCTTTGATGAAAGAAACATGGTGAATGCAGGAGTTGTTTCAGCAACAAATAATGTGCTTGATGATACAAGAATGTATACAATTCCTCAAACTGGAGAAACAATCATCGCTCATGATAATTTTAGATATTGTGAAGCTATGAATATAGGATATGAAGGAACAAAAGAAGATAATTTGTCTCATATTTCACGTGTTGATGAGTGGCATAATTTATCAGGGTATGATGAGATGACAGAAACAAATATCATAGTTAACTCTACGGGTATTGATAGAGATTTAGCTTCTAAGATTATTAAATGCAAGAATAACATCAAGACACAAATTAGAGATGATGGAGATGAAACAACACAAAATATTGACTTACGTAATTGTCTATCTTGGGCTAAAAAGATTAAGGATATTGACAATCCAGTAAGAGCCGCTTTTACAACAGTACTTGCCCCTCTATCAAAAGAAGTTGATAGAGTAAAGGGGTCAAATAAACCAGAAGACTTTACTGCAACAGGAGACCCTGTGATTGATTATGCTTATAATGAGATTATGAATACATTTGCAGGCGTTAAACCTAAAATGCCAAGAAAAGAATATGAATTTGAAACAATAGAATTAGTTTAGGGATGATTTTTTCATCCCTTTCAATATAAAGGAGAAATTATGAAGAAACCAACAAAGAAATCACTATTGGGAAAGAAAAGTAAAAAAAGAATTTTAACAGGGATAGAATTACTTTCCAGCAAGGGGTACAAAGCTTCTTTCAAGAGTTTGGCTCAGATAGTTTCCAAAAGAATGAACTTAAACTTTTATATGGATAAGGTTGGGAGCAGTTTTACAAGTTTTGATAAAGATGGCAATCCTATTATGAATATAGATTTGTGGACTTATGAAGATAAAGCCTTTGATACATCTCATTATCATATCATTGCAAAAGCTCTCATCTACCATGAGTCTGGGCATTTGCTTTATTCAGACTTTAATATAATAGGTCAGCTTCACCAAGACCTTTGTGATGCTAAAAAAGAAGTAGAAAAAGCAGCAAATGATTATCATTCTGCCAAGGAAGAAGATAAGGCAGATTTAATTCCTTTTGTCAGAGAAAAGGTAGGAGACTTTGTTTTTAAAGTTAATATGCCAGAGGTCAATAACATATATGAAGACTTATCTGTAGATAGATGTATGTGTGAAAAAGGAAGGGAAGAAAATGGATGCCTAACATTTTTAAGGGATATAGGACATGATAAGCAGAAAGAACTTTTCAGACAGGCCATTGAATCAGGTTATGTATGCCTTGACATGGATAATTGGGATGACAATACTCTAAGAGCTGTGCTTTTTGAAGCACAGGCTTTTGGACATGTTGGATATCGAAAACATTTTGATATTCAGGTATTGAATGCATTGTTTGAAGATGATGATATTGAAAAGATTAAGAATCTTGCTTTATATGCAAGATTTGAAGCACCAACAACCTATGAAAGAGCAGCAACTGCCAAAGCATTACTGAATCTTTGTCAACCACTACTTGACAAAATAGCAGATAATCTTACAAATGAGTACCTTTATAATATTGACCATGCCAAAGAGATGATGGAAAAAATGGCAAAAGAGGCAGAAAGTCATAGTAAAAGTACAGGTTCAGTTGATTCAGAAGTAGTGAAAAGCATGGGCGGAGGAGGCACTGCGAGAGGTGGTGCTAAAATGAAATCTTCAGCTCCAAGCAAATATGATTTAGGATTACCTGAAGATTTAAAAAAGGAAATGGAAGAATCTGCAAAAGAACTTGGTAAAGAGAGTCTGAAAGATGAAGCTGATTCAAAGTCAGATGAATCAGCTGCTCCAGAAAGAACAAAACCAACAGCAAAGGAATTAGAAGATGAAGCCATCAATTCAATGAGTGAAGCTTTAGATGGAGCATCAAAAACTTTCGAGAAGACTGAAGATAGAGCAGAGAAAGCCTCTATTACATCTGATGAAGATGAAAGAGCAGGCGAGACAGCGTGTCATCATAGCGTTTCTGTATCTATGATTGATTTGGAGGATTCTCTTTCTATGAAAGAAGAATATACATCAGAGGGAAAAGAAGCATTAAAAATGATAAAGAAAGATGAATTATCATCATCTGTGAATGAATTATCTAAAAAAATGAAAAAGATACTTATGCACAGAAGTCAGGATGATATATCAAAGGGCAGATTTGAAGGAAGCATAGATATGAGTGGACTTTATAGAATAAAAACTGATTTGCAGGTTTTTAAGAAGGAAACGTCTGGAGAGAAGAAAAAAGTCCGATTCATCATTTTAGTAGATGAATCAGGAAGTATGAGAGGTTCTAAAATAGAAAATGCAATCGTTGGCTGCTGGATGGTAGCAAAGGCTGCTCAAAAGCTGAAAATCCCATTTGCTGTATATGGACATGATGAAGATTTTTCTTTAGAAGTTAGAATAAGGAAATATATATCTTTCCAAAACTGTCGAAAACTTCAGGCTCTCGATAACCTCTTTCATATTAAGGCTCATGAAAATAACCGAGATGGGTTGGCTATATTTCATTCTTTAAGGGAGTTGGTAAAATCATCTCAACCTGATGAAGACCTTTATTTCTTTATACTTTCAGATGGCGAACCATGCGCATATGATTATGGTGGAAAATCTGCTATTGAAGATATGCAGAAAATCATGAATACTTTCAAAAAACATTATCGAGTCCATTCAGTTGGCATTGGTTTAGGTAATTTTGATTTTGATTCAATTAGACAAATTTATGAAAACTCTGTATGTGTTAAGAATCCGCAGAATTTGCCAAATGAAATGTTTAAGGTGTTTAAAAAAATGCTAAGATTATAAATTGATTGAGATTCAAAAGAACATAGTACATATCCTTTGATATGTGGTAAAATATAAGGGTAATATATACGAAACAAAAGAATCTACATAGCAATTGTAGATTCTTTTTATTTGGAGAATGAAAGGAGAGAAAACCATTAATGAATTATGATTATGCTGGGCAATATATCGTTATTGATTTAGAATTTTCAAAAGAAAGGAATAAGACAGAAATATTTGAATTAGCAGCTAAGAAAATATATACAACAAGATATGGAGAAAGAATTATTGAAGGAGATAAATTCAGAAGAATCATTAAACCTCATAACATTCCTTCCAATTCTATCTTGTCCTTAACAGGAGTTTCAAGAGATGAAATACTATCATCAATAAATTTTAGTGAAGTTTTTAAAGAATTCCTGAAATGGATTCATAAGGATAATTTAGAGACTTTATATGTATCATGGGGGCCTAGAGATTCAGCAGTTTTAAGAGTGAACTGTAAGGATAATGGATTCGAGAAGGAATTTAATGAGATGACATTTATTGACCTTCAATCCTATATCATGGAACAGGAAAACTTTCAGCAGTTGCCATCACTTATGCAGATTGTTGAAAAGGAATTTGGAGAGTTTAAGGGGACTGAACATCATGCTTCTTATGATGCATATAATACAGCTTTGCTAATGAAAAAAAAGCTAGAGAATTTAAATGGGATAGAGCATAAAAAGTAATCATTGTAAAGGTGTGGACGAGCAGTGAAATGCCCCCAAAATTGGCAATTTAAATGGAAAGAAGGGTGTAAATGTTTAATAATAAATTCAAGAAATATAAGAAAGTTTATTTTATTGATTGTGAAAATGTAGGTTTTGAATTGCCTTTTCCAATTGATAAAAATGCGTACTATTATTATTTTTGCAATAATAATGCAAAAATAGATTTTAATAGTGTGAATACATTGATGAATCATAGAAATATAGGGCTTTATACACATACAGCCAGTAAACAAAAGAAGAACTCACTAGATTTTTGTATTGTTGTTGAGCTAACAAAGATGGTTTTAAAATATAAAGAAAACAAAGAGTATTATATTGTATCGAAAGATAAAGGATATGTTGATGCCATAAACATATTAAAAGGTGATTATAGCATCAACATTGACTGCATACCTAATGTATCTATTAGTCAAATACTTACTGATTATCAAAAAGAACCACTCTTAATAAAGAGATTGGAAAAATTTATAGATTTGGACATGCTAGTGTATATAAGAAATGAGAATGAGCTATGCCAATTACTAGGTCAGCTTAACTATGATAAGTTAATATTACTTAGACATGAAGAGATTCGTAATGATATATTGAATTTGAAATGGGATATATTTAATAGAGAATTTCAATTTTTAATAAACGGAAAACAAATAAATAAGTTGAAGGAATATAAAAAGGCACTAAAATGTTTCGAAAATTATTCAAATAATAAAAGACTGTATCCAAGTCGGAAGTTAAAAGAAAAGGCGGAAAAATTATCTATTAGTGATTATGTAGTTGAAGCTTATCAAAGTAAAATGGACCTGCTTGACTGTTTGAAAAATCATCTAGGAAATGAAGAGGGGACAAGAGTATTTAACGAGTTTGTAAAATGTTAATTGAGGGAATCTGAGAGGGTTCTCTTTTTTATTATCTTGAGTTTAAGCTACAAGATAGATAATTTCAAATCACAATCAAAAATAAATAAAAAACAAAAACATTATATAATATAATTAAGCCAAGGAAAAAGGGAGCCTTTGCTCCCTTGCTTTTTATGGCTCATGTCTCCAAAATTCTGAGACAACGTTAATAGTCACATCTACAAAAACGATGAATAGGATACTTGGCAAGCATTTTTTTAAGGCAGGTTTTATCCTGCAAGCCAAAGGCAATTTCACCTCTACGCATTGAAATAACTGTTGCAACCCTAGTTTCATCTTTAGCAACGAAAAACATGCCATTCCAGGAGGCGATACTTTTGTGTTTGTGTTATTTGAAATAAGAAAAGTATACAAAGGAAGAAGTAAAAAACTTCTTCTTTAGGTTTTATAAATACAACAAATATACCTGTAATCCCCCAACAATCCCAAAAGCCACCAGCATAATACTTCCAAGAGGAATCATAATCTTCTGATGTCCCTTTAAGACTCCTTTTTTATTATTTCTTTTTTTAAGAAGCTGATATATTGAATAGAACCAGCCTAATATAAAGGAAAAAAGAAGGATAATAAGAGTGTATTCCAGACCCATAAGAGCCCCAACACTTAAAATAAGCTTTGCATCACCTCCACCAATCTGATGCAGTTTAAATAGGATAATACAAAGAATAAGGGCAGGAAATAGCCAAAGACAATTCATGAACCCTTCTTTAGGTCCATAGAGCAGGAGTGTATTAAGAATACCAATAGCTATGAAGGGAAGAGTCATCCAGTTATATATTTTTCTGAACTTTGTATCAGTGTAGGCACAGATACTTAAGAGAACAAATGTAAAAGCGATATCTAAATAGGGCATTGAACCACCTCCAATTATAATAAGAGGCTATAGCAAACCACTATAACCTTGTTTATGTTTTTATTCTATATTCATAGAAATATACCTCCATTAGAAAATCTATATACATTATATCATAGAGTAGAAATTATATTATGCTATTGATAAAAAAGGAATTTTGTCTTGTGGAAAGTGATTTGGTGAAGTCACAATTTGTGACCTTGATAATTTTTATTTAATCTATTTCTTCAAGTGATAACTCAAACATAAAATCACTAGGAAATTTTTCTATATTTCTATTCTATAATCTAAAGTTTGTTGAAGAATGCAAATATTTATGAAAAAGAAGCCAAAACATAGTTTGTAGAGGCTTCACTAAGTCACATTAGTTTCTAGCAATACTGACATGCCAATTTCTGAATTTGAGTTGAATCAATTGTTTCTTTATCCAAAAGTTCCAAGGCAATGGCATCTAAAAGGTTTTTATGCATAGTTAATAAATCTTTACTCTTTAAATAGCATTCATCAAGAATTGATTTGATTTCAATATCAACCTTTTCAGATGTTCGAGGTGAAAGATTTCGAACATCGTCCATTTGCACAAGACCCAATTGACTCATCCCATATTGGCAGATATATCGCCTAGCTAGGTTTGTTGCTTGTTTCAAATCACTTGTTGCTCCATTTGTAATGTCATTAAACATTAAATCTTCAGCAGCACGTCCTGCAAGAAGTCCAGTAATTTCAGCAAGAATACTGTTTTTTGTATTAAGAAAACGCTCTTCTTTTTCAGAAAACAAGTTATACCCACCAGCATCACCTCGAGGGATGATTGTGATTTTTTCAACCTGCATGGCATTTTCCAAAGTCAATCCTACAACAGCATGACCAGCTTCATGATAAGCAACGATGTTTCTTTCTATATCAATATATTTTCTGTTCTTTTTTGATGGACCCATAAGAACCCTATCAATTGCTTCATCCACGAAATCATTTGTAATGAATGATTTATTTTCTCTTACAGCGAACAGAGCACTCTCGTTAAGGACTGCAGCAAGCTGAGCTCCCGAAAATCCTGGAGTCTTTCTTGAAATACTTTCCAAGTCCAAATCCAAAGAGACCTTCTTGTTTTTGGAATGTACTTTTAGGATTTCTAATCGTTCCTCTTTTGTGGGCAATCCGACAAGAATCTGTCTATCAAAACGCCCAGGACGCAGTAGGGCTTCATCTAGCATATCCTTACGATTTGTTGCAGCAATCACAATGATATCATTTGATTTCTCAAATCCATCCATTTCAACTAGTAACTGATTTAAGGTTTTGTCTTTTTCTGCGTCATTTCCAGAAAGATTACGAGCTCCACCAATAGCATCAATTTCATCAATAAAGATAATACAAGGACCCTGTGCTTTTTTAGCTTCTTCAAATAATTCGCGGACACGAGCAGCCCCAACCCCAGAAAACTTTTCTACAAATTCTGAGCCAGAACAATAAATATACTTGACATTAGCTTCACCAGCAACAGCTCTTGCAAGCATTGTTTTTCCTGTGCCAGGAGGCCCCATAAATAGAATTCCATGAGGTATGTGTGCACCCATTTCATTATATTTTTGAGGATTTTTAAGGAAATCAATAACTTCCATAAGGTCTTCTTTGACCTCACTACATCCAGCCACATCACTCATCCTTGTTTTCATATTGTCTGGTGAGTAGACTTTAAATAGAGTAGGTGTAGAATTTTCAGTATCTGACTTCATAGATGCATTCCTATTGCTGGGGTGAGAATGCATAGCTGTTTGGGTTAACTGAACAGCTTCATTTGTAAGAATTTCATTTCTATGAGCCATTTCATTTGTTCTGAGCTGATTATATGTGATGATAGATAAGCTAATTAAGCCTACAAGAAGAAAAGCGATAAGAACGCCATCAGTAACTGCTGTATATCTTAAATATATATAAATAGCAATGAAAACAAGCCCATAGAGAAATGGGATAATTGAGTTTTTTTTCATCGATTCTTTTTTCTTTTTCATAAAATATCACTCCACTTATGTAAATTTTACAGTGATATTATATCATATGAAGAGGTATTAGTCAATATAAATTAACTCTAAGTTAACAGCGGATATAAAATAAAAGGTATCTTCTGATACCTCTTAAAATTTCAAATCAAAGATAACTTTCCCCATGATATCCTGAATAGGAATACTTCCAAAAACCCGAGAATCTATACTATGATTTCGGTTGTCTCCCATAATAAACACTGTATTCTTCTTTACAGTCATTTTATGCATATCCTTATTCATTGTTTCATCTATGTAGTCTTCCTTTACTTTTTTATCATTAATAATGAGTTGGCCTTTTTTAATTTCTACAGTATCACCTGCGGTTGCTACAACTCGTTTAATGATATCTATATCTAAATCTTTAGACTTGCCATCTACAATCACGATATCTCCTTTTTGAGGAGAATGGTTTTTATAGGCGATTTTTGAAGAGATTAAAAAGTCATTGTTCTGATATGTTGGATTCATTGAATCACCATTCACTAAAACCAGTTGAAAACAGAAATTAATTCCAATAACCAGAAGAATCGAAATAATAATAGGAATAATATCAAGTATTCGTCTTTTTTTAGTATTGTATCTTGTCATTGGGTACCTCGTTATCTTCTATAAAAGTAATAATATTGTGGAAGAGAAACTTTATTTTATCTACAGTTTTATCTGTGTGAAAATGTCCACAATACCACTGTTTATAATTTAATTTCTTTTCTACATGTTCAAGGAATTCCTCTGTTGTATTATCTACGAGGTCCTGTTGAATTCCACTTAAAAACATTTCAGTTGGCATATAGTGAAATGGACAAGTGTGTGAAAGAACAATATCAACTTTCCAGTTATAAGTTTCTAGATTTTTTAAAAACAATTTATCTTTACCAGTTATTACTGGTTGTTCTTCAGGGAACCAGCTTCTATTCATTGCAATTCTATAATTTTTATCAACACTATACGCTCCACCAAGTATTGCAACGCTTTTTCCTAAAAAATTATAGACTTCACCTTCGTTTGCAAAAAGAATATTTGGATAATTATCTTGCAAAAATACAGATTGCTCTTTAAAAAGTGGATGAACATTCTGTATTAGATGATATCCTTTTACAAGTTCAGCCAGAGCCTCGTGATTTCCTTGAATACAGAATAGAGTTATTGGTAAATATGACAGATAATTTTTAAAACATAAGTTCTCTTGTGTATCTTCATAACTGTATTGAGAATTATGAAAGGAATTGACATTATAATTAATTCCTGAATCTCCAACAATGATTAAAATATCTTTTACTGTTGTGTTCATCTTTTCACAAAATGTATGTATAGAAGAAAAATCACCATGGGTATCACCAGTTATAAAAATTCTCATTTTTTTACCTCTCTTTTTGCAGTGTATTGTTCATTTGTATTTAAATTGACAATAGATAATTGGTCTTTTCCACTTAACTGGAAGGCAAATTCACTCAGTTTTCCATCAGCTTGTTGGCTGGCATCTACACCGTTTATGTCCACTGTTGTATAAGTGACACTTAAATAATAAATGTGTGTGTTTAATAATTTATCTTTGTTCGCATCAGGGACCTTAATTGCATTAAGTGCTTCTTCGCCAGAGAGAATGGTTACATCTTTTCCTTTTAAGTAATCTGTATCTGTTTTATTAACGTTTTGATACCAAACAAATGTATTTTCCTCAATAAGCATAAGAGACTGATTATTTAACAACCATTTCCCTTCTATTCCTTTTAATTGTCGACTTGTACATCCAGTACAAAAAAAACAAATAACAAGAAAAGAGAAGATAATAAGATTTATTTTTTTATGATGCATTTTTTCTACCTCTTATCAAAATCAAATTCAACTTTTTGTGTTGATTTATTGATTTTAAGTTTTGCTTCAAAATCCTTTCCAGTTTTGTCACTATAAAAGCCTTTTAATTTTCCAGTATAGCCTTTATGAATTAATGTTTCGGCTGTTCTTTTACTAATTTTCTTGCCTTTAATTTCTTTCCAAATAGAGAATTTACATCCCTCCTTGTATCCTGTGCAGTAAAAGCTTTTGCTGTTTTCTCTCATTGGTTTTCCACAGATTGGACAATTCCCCAAAGAATCTAATGAATGAGTGTCTTTTGAAGGAGTTTTGACAGACGATGAGACAATACTTGTTTTAGGCGAGGATACAGCAACTTTGATAAGTTCATCTAATTGATTATTAACTGAATTCATAAAGTTATGAAAGGATAATGTTCCTTTTTCAACTTCAGATAATTGACTTTCTAAATCAGCAGTCATTTGAGGAGATTTTAGAGGGGATTCTGGAAGAATTTCCATCCATTGCATAAGCTTATCAGTTGGATAGATAGTTTTTCCTTTTTTGATAATAAAGCCACTTTTATAAAGGTTTTTAATGATTTCATTTCTAGTAGCACCTGTACCAATTCCTTTGGATTTTTTTAGTATAGTCTTTGATGAGGAATCCTCAACATATCTTGCTGCATTCTCCATAGCATTTAAGAGAGTTGCTTCAGTAAACCTTGAAGGTGGTTTTGTTGTTTTCCTTTCAAGTAATGAATTGACATAAGGATAGGTTTTTCTGTCAGTAATGGCTGGTAGATAAGTGTCACGAGGTATGCCTAGCACTTTCATCCATGATGGTTCAACAATGATTTTTCCAGAGTTTGAGAAAGTATAGTCTTTTTCACTATAGGAAATAACAGTTGCTACTTTTGTTTCTTCTATAATAGCTTCAGGATAAAATCCCTGTAAAAATCTTCTTACAATCAGCTCATAAACATTTCTTTCATCATTAGATAATTTTGATAAGGTTGCTTTTGGATTCCCTTCATATGTAGGCGTGATAGCTTCATGGGGCATTTCTCCCTCACTAAAATTAATAAGATGCTTTTGGAATGTCATATGTTTTGACTTAATCTCATCAATAATCTCATCAACAAGACCTACCCCCTCAAGGCTGTTGACTATTTTCATAACCTCTTTGGATGCAGATATAGAAATCTGTTGGATTTCTGTACGCGGATATGTTGTTAGGGCATAGTCCTGATAAAGTTTTTGAAGAATTTCTGTTGTTTTTTCAGCAGATAAGCCTAATTTATTATTTGCATCCATAAGAATATCATTTGTCTTGTATAGTTTAGGCCCCTTTTTTGAAACCTTATGAACATCTTTTAAAATCTCATATTGATAGGAAGGCAAGACCTCTAATAATCCTGATGATTCTTTTGTGTCTAACTTATGACTCAAGAGAGTCATTGCTTCTGCTTCATCAGACCCGGTTTGGAGTTGGATGATATGATAATTTTCAGGTTTGAAGTTCATGATAGTTTTTTCCAGAGTTCCTACTAAATAGCGAGTAGGAGACTGAACACGACCCTCATTAATCACATTTTTATAACCACCAAAGCAGACAGTATGCACTCTAGTACCTGTCATACCAATAAGATAATCAGATTGTAATCTTGCTAAGCCTGCATCGGCAAGGTTCTGATAAACCTTATTGTCTTTTCTGCCATGAAAAGCTTTTATAAGTGATGCTTCTGTCCATTCATTAATCCAAATACGTGTAACAGGAACAGTTATTTTTAGATTTCTTGCAATCAGCTCCCATATTAACTGTCCTTCTCTATCTGGGTCTGTTGCAACAATGATTTCATCAATATCTTTTCTTTTAACAAGTTCTTTTAGACAATAAAATGACTGAGCATATTGCTTATTTATCTTAATAGGAATAATTTCAGGGATATCTAGTTTTTTAGCGTCCCATTTTTTATTGTTCATACTAATTTCTTCAGGATTTTTTGCCTGAAACAAATGTCCATTGGCAGCTGCAAATATATAATCCTTTCCTTCATAGTAATACACATATGGTTTGGCATAGCAAATACTCTTGGCATGAGAATCCAAAGCGTGAACAAATTCTCTCATAACATTAGGCTTTTCAGCAATAATAAGTTTCTTTATAGGAATAACCTCCAAGAAGAGGAAGATTGTTAAAAAACACCTCATTCTACCAACGAATTATAACATATAAAGTAAAATTAGTCAATGAATAGATAGGGAAGATATTTCTTAAATGTCTATTTCCATGATAAAATAAGAATTGTAAAGATTTTACGGAGGTTGATAATGGAGAATTATATATTTAATGGGAAGTTTACTTTTATGAATGGAGAATGCACTTGCGAGTGTGAATACGAGAACTCTTTAGGAATAATGCTAGGTATTATAGATGTTCATAATCTTTTAAAAAACAAGTTAAACGATGATGAACATCTGAAAAATTGTTTTGATGATATTGAAAATGTATTGACATTTATCGAAGAGCATAGAGAAGATATTAGTAAGGAATTATTGGATAATGAAAATGGAGATTATCGAGAATTTATGCTCAAGGAATCTATAAGGAATAAAAGTGGAGATATATCAGCTCGTGATTATTCATCAGATAACTCTTTAAGTGCAGAAGAATACTTTGAGATTATCAGAAAGTTGATAGAATTGTTAAAAAAAGAACTTCCTAATAGCGATTTAACACTTGTTGTTCAAATGATAAAGGATTTTGAGGACGATGTGAAAGATTTCTAGGCATGAAATATAAAATTTTTAGATATATGGTAAAATAGATGTATAGATATTCCGATAAGCATGAACTGTAACAGAATAAAGTTACAGTTTTTTTGCTATTAGGCGAAAGAGAAGAAAGGATATAAAAAGGAGGCAGATAAATTGAATAAAATTGTATATGCATATTATCATTCCATTTATAATCGTGGAAAAATCAATATAAAATCTATTTGTAAGGTTGATTTGGATAAGCAAGAGGTTTTTGATATTGAAGGAGGTGAGCTTCCACAAGGAATCATTTCTCTTGATGAAGAGTATGTAGTGATGTTAAATGGAGAAAAGAAGGAAGTTGTTATTCATAAAGAGAACATGACTGATAAGAGTTTATTATTGGGATTTTAGGAGGAAAGAAAAATGGCAAAAGTAGTTATAGCAGGACCAAGAAATTTTACAAATAAAGAATTTATCTTTTCAAAACTTTTAGAATTAGAGATTTTATATCATGATGGCAAAGATTGGACTGAGATTGTTGAAGGTGGAGCAAAAGGTGTTGATACGATTGCTAAACAATATGCAGAGGAGTTTTCTTATCCATTGAAAGAATTTCCAGCAGACTGGGATAAATACGGAAAATCTGCAGGACCACTGCGTAATCAGCAGATGGCAGAATATAGTGATGTCTTAATTGCGTTCTATAATGGAAGCAGAGGGACATCCAATATAATTAAGCAGGCAATGCAGCATGGACTAACAATCCATATAATACCAATTCAATAATTACCTCATTATATGATAAAATATATATGTAATATATACGAATGGAGTCGTTTCAGATGAAGCGATTCTTTTTTTGTTTAGAGAGGAGGAATACATTATGAAAAAGTATATTGCGTTATTAAAGTCAGATTATTTAAGAGATACACAGATTTATTGTGGAAGTATGGATTCCAATGATAATTCGGAAGATGACAATTGGAATGATTTTATTCCTAATCATTTTATTGGTATCTATGAATCAGAGTCATTATCTGATGCAATAAAAAGGGCTGCAAAAGATTCTTCATTTCATGAGAATATGATTGAGGCTATTGAGGTGCGAGTCATCAAAACGGATTCTCAAAATCATTATCCCATAACAGGACAAACAAATATTTATGACTATTTAGATGAAAAGGAGGAAATGAAATATGCTTGAAGCAACAAGAGAAGAACTGGAAGTTTTAAAGGCTGCCACTTTGGTTTTAAATCATTTGGGAAAAGACGAATTAGATAGTGAAAGACCTTATAAAATTCACTGTTTAGCAAAAAATGCTTTAGAAGAAGTTATACAAGGCAATGGTGCAAAGAAATTATTTATTACAAATGACGATGAAGGTAATGGTTATCATGGATTGTTTTACATGATTGACAGCAATCCCGATGAGCTAGAGGCACTAAGAATGGATAGTTACTGCTTTGATAATGTACCAAATGAAGAAATAGCCTTATTGGGATAAAGGAGAGAATATGAAAAAGAAAATTAAATTACTGACACACAACGATTTAGATGGCGTTGGATGTTATATTGTAGCAAAAATACTACTTGCTCATCAGCATCATTATAATGTTGATGTAACATATTGTACACATTCCAATATTCAGGAAATGATGTCAGAGACTATATTAAAAGGAGATGATTATGAGCATATCTACATGACTGATATTGTTGTCTATGATGATTATATTCAGCAGTTTTTCACACCTGAGGTTGTAGAAAAAACAACAATCATTGACCATCATAAAAGTGCATTAGACTTAAACAAATATGATTTTGCACACATTTGTATACAGAGAGATGATAAACTCATGTCAGGGACATATTTATTTTATCAATATCTTAAGAAAACCTATGAATTTAAATTACAGCTTGATATCTTTAATAAGCTAGAACGTTTTGTTGAAGCAGTTCGTTCTTATGATACATGGGACTGGAACAAATATAATAATCTCTTAGCAAAAGATATTAACGATTTGTTATATATAAAAGGTATTAAGAATTTTGCTGAAGATATGATTGAGATACTTCTTGATACAAGCGATAACTTATTATTGCACGAAACTGATTGTGTTTTACTGACATCGGAGCGTCAGAGAATAAGTAACTACATAAAAGCAAAGGAAAAGGATATATTTGAATTACAGCTATATGAATATCATTTGGGAGTTATCTTTGCTGAGCAGTATGTATCTGAACTAGGAAATCAGATAGCACTTAACTATCCAGAATATGATGCAATTGCGATTATTGGAAGTAGGGCTGTTTCATTAAGAACTGTCAAAGAAGATATTGATGTCAGTGTTCTTGCAAAGAGATTTAATGGTGGAGGTCATCAGAAAGCTGCTGGGTTTCCCTTAACAGCTGATGTTGTTTCAGATTATATAAATATCATTTTTAGGAAAAGAGGTTGAGAAATGAGTTATTATAAGAAAATATCTTCATTCACAAAAAAAGAACTTCTTAAGGAAGCCAAAAGAAATATGGAGAAACTAGATAGTTTAAAAGTTTCTTACAAGAGAGGCGAAAATTATCAACAGCTAAAAAAGAATGGCCATATCAAAAATCTAGATATTGAGGATATGAATGGAGACCAGTTGTATCTTCTCTGTGTTCAGTTGGATACGCTAATATGCAATAAGAAAATAAGTAGTGATAAAAGAAAGATTTTAGATTTTATGATAAAATAAAGATGTAACAATAAACGAGAAATAAGAGGTATATCATTATAGAGATATATCTCTTTTTATTTTCAAGTAGAAGAGAAAGGATGATAGAAATGGAATTAACAATTGAATATGATTGGGACTTAGTAGCAAAAATGGCAAAAGAGGAACTGGCGTGTTTAAAGAATTTAGAAGTCTTATATGGGCAGACCTTAACTCTGATGACAAGAGAGATTATTTTAGAAGATGCATTAAAGATGTTTCATAAAGGGTGCAGAGAAAAAGAATTGTATTCTTTAATGCTTGGTGTTCATTCATAATAAATTAGGCAGGAGGGATTACATGAAAAAAATAAGAGCAGAGGATATAAGGGGGTTGCCATTTGGAACGAAGATTGTTGTCACATACCCTCAAAATAAGCATGGAGGACCAAGCTCATATATTGGTGTAAAGGTTGCTACTCAAATTGTTTATGAGAATGGCTTAGAAGATGATATTCAAACTATAGAAAATCAACTCGCAAACCATATTTGCTGCGTTTTTATTTTGTAGTTTATCAGAGGAGGAAAGAGTATGAGCCTGATTACTGAAAACACATTGGTTATTGATTCAAATCATGATGAAAAATTGAAGAACTTATTATTTAAGGAAAGCAAATCTATCTGTTTGAGAAATCTGAAACAAGTCTATAATAAGAATAATCTCATCATATATACGTTTAATTCAAATGGATTTCCACTGAAATTAACTGATTATATTGATTTTTTCATTATTGAAAATGTTTCTTCAGAGGGAAGAATGACAATGAAAGGAAATCATCAAGAATCACATTTTAAAGCTGTAACATTGCTAAAGAAAATGATTCCAGCAAAAGACTATAGAGAGGTAAAAGAAAGTATAGAGTATACTATCGGATACTAAATATGCTTATAATTAGTGATATTTATGATACAATAGAAGAGTAAAGTTAAACGACTGGATGTGCATAAACGTACATCCTTTTTTTGTTACAAAGAAAGGAGGAGACCTATGAAAAAACTATTAATATTATTGAAAAATACCAAAAATCTTTTAGAGTACGGAGATTACGGGATATCAGGAAATACCACTTTCTTAGGTATATACACATCTTATGATAAGTTGCATGAGAGAGTATTAAGAGATGTGAAGAGTATTAACATCAGAGAAGAGGAAGATGCGTCAAATGATATTTTTGAGAGAACAATCTATAGAAGCATTATTACTGATGATGAAATAAGAGAATATGTTGTCATTGAAGCAAATGAAGATGAGGACTATGAGAAACTGGTAGAAAGTTATTGTTATTTGGAATAGGAGGGAAATATGAAAGAAGCAAAATATACAGCATTAGAATTAGCATATTATATGGTAGAGTATACTCATAAAAAACAATTAGAATGCTATCTCTCGCCTTTAAAAATGAGCAAGCTGCTTTATGTAGCTCAAGGGCTTTCCTTAGTTATATACCACCAACCATTATTTAAAGATGAAATAAAAAAATGCAAGTATGGAGTTAGAATTGAAGAAGTTGATAAAGCTTTTCTAAAGAGTTATGGTGGTAATACTATTCCATCAACTTATTTAGAAGTTAATTATATGTATTGGGCTGAGTCCATTTTTTGCAGTATTCCCTATTACAGGAGATACTTAGTACATCCTGATTGTCATGATACGTTTGCTTTGGCATACTACAAAAATGAAGAATTGGATGAAATAACAAGATTAATTCTTGAACAGACCATAAATAAACTCGTGATTATCAGCAATACTGAACTATTAAAATCAGTTATCTTTGATAGCTGGGCTTATCAAGTTTCAGGAGAAATAATTGATTTAGACTATTTGAAAATAGAATATATATCAAGATTGACACAAGGAGAGTGATAGAATGTCAACAGTTGTACCAAATTTATTCAAATTAGATAAGAATTCTGAAGAGTTGTTTAGAAGTTTGCTTACTGCTAAAAATGAATATCAAAAAAGACTTGAAGATAGAATTCCAGAAGTCATTAAGAACGAATTGAAGTTTTTCATGAAGTATGAAGAATTTGCAGATAGAAAGAAGCCTAAAACATACCAGCAATGGTGTAATTATTGTTTTCATATACTCCGAAAAGATGTTGCGAGACAAAAGGAAGTTGGATATAGAATTGATTCATAGTTTGTATGCTATCTAAATGATTTTTTAGTAGATATTGTATTATATCATCATGATATAGAAGGTTATTTTGTTCAGATATTTGGAAGTAGTTGGGCAGTAGATAATTTGAAAGAATTATTGAACCTCACAAAAGATTATTCATTTGATGATAGAAGTGATTGTGGTTATGAAGATGTGAATGGAATGGAAAGAATGGAAAAGGACAGAGATTTTGTTGAAGAATTGGTTCCAAGTGGGGTTCCTTCTGTTGATGGCCTAGTTATTAATATTTCCGATGGAGTTCCTTACACTAATGAAGTGATTCAGAAAATACAAAATATGGAGGAAAACAATAAATGGAAATGAGCAAGAAAGACGTTTTTAGATTTTTAGAGGATTTTGAAGAGGCAATGAAACCATTAAAAAAGAAATATGGTGTTTTTATTTTTGAGAGAGAAGTTATTTCTGCTGAGCAAGATACATTTAGTTTCAAAGTTCAAGTCTCAAATGAAGAAAAAGAAAAAGAAAAACAGTTTAAACAAAATTGTCAATATTTTTCAAATGTAGATGAATCAATGTATCAGCAGATATTTCAAGGAAATGATGGGCAACTTTATACTCTTATTGGATTAAATCCAATAGCAAAAAAGAATCCTCATCTTTATCCATGTGTTTTAAAAGATGAAAAGGGAATGGAATACACTGCACCGTTTTCATTTATAGGTTTATCAGAAAACTGATAAAAAGAAAAGGAGTGTGATAGCATGTATGGAGTAGAAAGAAGAAACGGAAAGAGAGTCGTCAAGGAAAATACAAGAAATGTTTATTATGAATTAAAACATGATTGGCCTTTGGATACGACTTTTAACATCAACAATTATTCTCCCAAAACTAGAGAAATGTTTCCAGACATAAAACCACATATGGAAGTTTTCACAAATGGAGTACAAAATGGTTCTTATATTTCATCAGAACAGAAAACGATTGAAGAATGTGAAGATACTTGTTGGAGTCTTTATCAGACATATGAAAACTGTGCACATGAATTTATAAGAGAAAACCTCAAAGGTGAACATTATTCTAATGGTACTGGTTTCTGCAAGAAATGTGGAATGTTTAAATCAAAAGCATTTCTTCCCGAAACTCTCTGTAAACACTGTCAAAAACCTACAAATAATGTAGATTTAACAGAAGAGCCTCTTTGTGAGAAATGTCAGAGAAAATTAGGAGTAATGAGTTATGGCTATTGTCGTTTCATGAATGAAGAATATCTAAAATCAAATTATCCAATAGATAAGTTTGAATTAAATAATTATTCGTTATATATAAAAAGCAATTCTTTAGAGGTGTGGTATTATCTCACCCCAACAGTTGATGAGGGTATTTATCAACTTTATTTAAGAGATGCAAAGGGTAAGGCAAATTTACCTAAAAGAATTATTTTTCAGGCAGGAAGAAGAGGATTAAATCCTTATGGATACTTTACATTACCAATTGCAGAACCTTTACTAATAAAACGATATAATACTAAAAACAGGAGTACTCATGCAGACAATTTAGAGTATGTTTTTGAAGAAAAGGAGGATTAATATGATATATTTTACAAGTGACTTACATCTAGGACATGAGAATATCATAAGAATGGCAAATAGACCTTTTTCTGACGTTGAAGAGATGAATGAAACACTCATAAAAAACTGGAACAACACCATCAAACAATCTGATACTGTTTATATTCTGGGTGACTTAACCATGAAAATGAGAGTTGATGATGCCAATAAAATCATCTCTAGATTAAATGGTAAAAAAAATCTGATTCGAGGGAACCATGATAAGCAGTATTGTGAAGGATTATTCCAGGATATATGTGACTATAAGGAATTAAAATATAACAAACAACTTTTTATACTCTCTCATTATCCATTTGAAGAATGGAATCATTTCTTTAGTGGAGCCATTCATTTACATGGACATCAGCATAATCATTCTGATTACAATTATAAGATGAAGTTGAAGGGATTCAAAAGGTATGATGTGGGAGTTGATGCGAATATGTATCGACCAGTAAGTATTGAGGATGTTATGAGATTTGATAGTGAATGCAATGAGAAAATGACATATAACATTGGCTTTAAAGTTGATGAAAAATGTGATGAAACCCAATTTGATGTTGTTTTTCAAAATGAATTAATGGGATTGTTTGGAGTTTTCTGTGAAGAAAATAGGTTTAAAGATGTAAAAGTATTATACATAGAAAAAAGAGGAGAAAGAAATGACAGATATTAATAAACAAGAAGAACTTTTTGTAAGAATAAAAAACGTAAATGCAAAAGGACGTTGGCAGAAGAAATTTAAACTAACTTGTACTGAGGACTGGTTTTATAATCATATAGACAGTTTTTGTAATGATTATATAAATAATCAAGCTATGGGTATAGAAAAGTATGGAGTATTTGACTGGTCTAGTTGTAGTACTGACAATATTGAAGAATGGAGTAGCTATGAAATCGAGTCCAGAGAAGACTGGCTAGAATGTTTAAATATTTTTAAAAAAGGATTACAAATTTATAAATTTATTAAATAAGAGAGTATTCACAAAATATGCTATACTAGAGTTGTAATATATACGAAGTAAGAGACTTTTCCTAGCAGGAATGGGTCTTTTTTTATTACAGGAGGAAAATAATAAAATGAATATACAAATTAATACAAAAGATGATATTACTGAAAATGAATTAAGATATGTTTATTATAATTTAAAAAGTATCAAAGAAGAATATGAGAATAGCTGGGAGTATCGGAGATACAAAGATGGTGAAGCTATATGGAATCCTTGGACTAAAGAGTTAAGCGGTATTGGTGGAATTGGTGCCAGAGTTGGACGCAAAATGTTGGTTAAAGGAAGAAAAGATACGCTTTATTTTAAATTTAAAGGAGTAAACTAATATGATAAAGTTAGCATCTGTAGAAGAATATCCACAATGGTTAAAAGACGAATTAAATAAAAAGGAATTTTCTAATTGGGTCGAATCAAATTTATATATAACAAAACTTATTGAAGAAAAATATCCAATCAATACTGATAATTATGACAATATAAAGGAGAAGATGGAGAAATATGGGTATGTGAGAGCAAAAACAAGACCATTATCCATTCGTTTGAAAAGTGAAAACATAAAAGATGATAATTACTTTGCTTCTATTTATATTTATGAGGTTGATGAGACAAGACCTTGGACAAAAATCGAAATGGAAGAGTATTCTCAAATACTTTATCTTGATAGTTTTGAATGTGTAGATGTTGTAAATAATTATTATGAAATAAATAATGAAAAGAATAAATTATAAGGTAACCAATATGAATTATCTAAATATGATATAATTAATAAAACATAAGAAAGTCTATTTTTATATAGACTTTTTTGTATGTATAAAGATATTAAAATTTAGTAGAGAGGAGTGAAATGAATAAAGAATTTAGTTATTTTTATGGACTTGTTCTCACAGATGGAACAATAACAACATCAACACGCAATAGGGGTAAAATTCAGATAGAACTTTCGATTAGAGATAGAAATATTTTAGATAAATTACATATAATATTTCCAGAAAGCAAAATAAGTATTAGACAACGGAGTACAAACTTTTCTCAAAACCATGAAAGTTGTATATTTTCTTTGTTTTACAAAAAGTATAGAGATTATTTTTTTAAGCAAGGTTATCCCAAATGCCAAAAAGCAATAAATGCAAGACCACCTAACTGCGAGTATTCTAAATGTGATTTTTGGAGAGGAGTTATTGATGGTGATGGAAGTATAGGTCAAATAAAAAATGGTGACCCATATATATCATTAATAACAAAAAGTGAAGATTTAGCTAATTCATATTTAAGATTGCTGGAAGAAGAGTTTGGTATAATAAAAATATGTAATAAAAATAAGAGAGATGACTGTTACAATATAACTGTTAAAAATGAAGATGCAATTACGTTGGGAAATTTTCTATATGGTGATAGTCATCTATATTTAGATAGAAAATATCAGAAATATCAACAGAATTTATCTTGGAAACGCACAAAAAATAAAATTACTCGCAAATATTGGAGCAAAGAGGACGATAATTTTATCTTATCAAATTCAATTGACAATAGTATGATGAAACTAAATAGGAGTAGGTCATCAATTGCTTGTAGAAAGAACAGATTAATTAAATTCAATAAATAATATGATAAAATAAAGATGTAATTTATACGAGTGAAGACATATCTCAAACAGATATGTCTTTTTTTTGCTTACAAAAAGAGGAGGAGTGAAAGGAATGTTAAGAGTTTATCATGGAACAAGTTATGAGAATGGTTTAAGAATTAAAGAAAATGTCCTGTTTGTGGTGCTTCAATATGTGCTATGAAGGCAAACTATGGAGATGTAATTGTGTGCTCAAATTATCCGTCATGTGGGATTACTGCTGTACATCTTATGACAGGAAAATACAAATAGAATGTTTTAGTTAACTACAAACAACAACTATCATAAGCAATTCTAGCTCTATTATGATATAATATCTTCATAGAAGTTTTTAGTCTATATCCAGAAGTGATGAGGATATAGGCTTTTTATTATTAAATATTTAAGGAGGGATAATGAAAACAAAAATGATACAGACTATTAAAAAACATAAATATTTATCTTTGTTTATATTGATAATATTTTTATTTCTTTTCGTAATGATAATTATAAGAGGATATCACAACTGTCAACCAATGCTTGTCCTAAAAAAAGATGTTTTCGAGGTAGAATATGGACACCCTATTTCTCAGAATCCACTGGATTATGTAAAGATTAATGAATATAAAGAAAAGAAAAAAGGACCACCCTTAAAAAAGACCAAATTAAAGTTGAATATATCCTTAGATGAGGAAAATGGTTATCCTCCAGTAGGAGAATATAATGCAACAATACAATATGATACTGAAGATAAGATATCTTTTAAGATTATCGTGAAAGATTCAACTGCTCCAGAAATTATTTCCTATTATCAAGATGAAATAGAGTCCTATGAAGGAGAAAAAATCAACTATGAGGGTATGTTTATCAGTCAAGATTTATCTGAATCAGAATTGAAATTAGATGAAAACAATATCGATTATGACAACGCAGGTATATATCAATTATTGATTATAGCAAAAGATATATATCAAAACGAAAGCAGAAAAGAATATCAGGTAAGGGTAAAAGCAAAGGAATTAAACTTAAGACTTCATAAACTACATGTATTGGAGACAGCAACAACAACATTTCGTCCAGAAGTTAAAGGAAAAGCAGAAAAGATAGAATATTCTTCATCTGATGAAGATATTGTCTCTATAGATTCAAGGGGAAGATTAATAGCAAGAAAGGCAGGCCGTGCAACAATTACTGCAGCTATGGGGAAGTTGACGGATATGTGTGAAGTCACAGTGTCACAAAATCCATATAAATAGTTTTCTATAATGACACAAGAGCGTACATGGCTTTAGATATATGATATAATATAAATGTATATTAACCGAAGAAGAGACTATTTTCTAAAGAGAAAATAGTTTTTTTGTTGAGGAGAAAAATAAAACAGAAAGGAAATTTGGTGATAAGAATGAAACAATTTATTTACACATTTACGCCAGAAGTTGAAGGTACAATTACAGGGATTTTAGAATCTACAAAAAAGACAGAGGCTAAAAAATGTCTTAAAAATGAAATCAAAAAGGGATATCAAGGCTTAAAGTACAAAACAGCAATGAAAAGTCTTAGAATTATTGAAATTTAGGAGGATTTTATAAGTATGAAAAAAGAACTAAATTTTAAAGATTTGCCATTAATGACAAAATGTGAATTTATAATTATGAACATTACTGGCTGTGATAGAAAAACAGCTAATCTAGTGGCTAATGCAATTCTTGATGAAACAGAAAAATGTGAAAGAAGGGACTAAAAGATGAAAAAATATATTATTGGAACACATTTTATTACAGCGTGTGAAAATGCATATTTCTTAGTAGATGAGAGCATTTATAATTTTATAACTGGAAGAGTCTTTAATGATGATATTCTTAGTCAATTGGCAGAATGTTTTGCTGACTATGAATCAGAGATTCCAGCTATTAAAGCAAAATTTCAAAAAGATTTTCATAATGAGAATCTGAGAAGTCTTGTTAATGCTTTTTCTTGGCCAAAAACAAGTGAAGTTTTTGGATATAAAATTCATGATAATATTTTGAGTCTTATAAATGAAATTGCTGATATGAAAATTAGTGTTTTAGCTTCAGACGTCGATGTCATTATTGGTGATGAAGTCTATTAAAAAAGCCATTAAAATTGAAAAATATAAAGCTTAAGGAGAGAAAGATTATGAAATATAAAATTGGAGATAAAGTAAGAATCATAAAGAAAGAAGCAAAAGAAGATGCCTTGGAAGAAGATATAATTAATTCAGCTTGGAATCAGGATATGGATAAATATCTAGGAAAAATCATGACTATAAAAGGAGTTACTTCTATTTTAGATTGTAAAATTTATAACATGGAAGAAGATGAAAAAGAAAACTATGGAAGAGGTTGGGCTTGGACAGAAGAAATGATAGAGGAATTAGCATCAGTTTCTTAGAGTTTAAATTTTGCTTGAAAAATAAAGTAAAACACTTAATGAGGATAAAATTGGTTCAACATGCCATTATGAATGCTATGCAGAGTGTGGAGAGAGTTTGTTTTATAATAGTAGTGAGGTCATTTGAGCTATAAAAATAAGAATGAAGGAGAAAAGAAAATGAAAAAATGTTTATATATATATGAAGGAAAAGAAGATATTTTTACAGAAAAAGTAGAGTTAAGTAATGATGAACTGAACGATAAAGGTGTAATGGCATTAGGAGTCATAACATCTAATGAAGATTTGGCAGCTTATCTTGAACAAAACGCTAATAAATTGTCTCCAGGTTCATTAGAGAAAACAATGAAACAATGGAATCACTTGAAGGAAATTGAAAAGAATATTGATGAACTAAGACTTTCTGATATAGACAACTATGAAAAATATAGCAAACCTATGGATTTGATAGGGCAACCTATTTACAACTACCATAATGATGAGGGAAATTCAATTATAAATTGTCCATTAAATAATATTATTATTCCATTGGCATTAAAACCAAATGGTAAAGTTTTAGTTATTAAATGTGATTTAGATATAGGATTTGATAAAAAAATATTCTTAGAAGAAATAGAAAACAAGCAAGAATATTTGTTGATTGACAATTATCTTCTTGATGCAATTGAATCTCAAGAGAGAGCCTGCCTAAGTTTTCGATGGAATAAAGTAGAAAATTATTTAGAGATGTATCCAGAAGCAGCAGAACATGCTATTCATTATTTTTCTAATCTTGAGTAGAAATAAAAAATCTGTGATAGAATAAAAGAGTAAATATAAACGAAAAAAGTGTATCTCAGATGAGGTACGCTTTTTTGATAAGAAGGAGGATTTATGCCAAAACCAAATAAATACTATAAAAACTCCACAAGAGACCGTGGAATTAAAAACAAAATTTTTTATGGGAAGGAAAAGGTGGATTATTTAAAGTTTTTTAAAAAAGGAGAGACAAAAGATGGAATTAAAAGGAAAGTTTAAAATCAAGAAGATACTCAGAAAAACTCAAGCAAAACTCTTTAAAGACTTAAAAGTAGGTGATGAAATTGAGATTATTAAAGAGTTATGCAAGGAAGGAGGTGCATTTTCAGGACGTACAGCATCTTATATTATTGTTAAGGATAATAAAGGCAATCAAATTGATTCTACATTAAGAATTGTAGGAAATATCTTACCATGTTTTGAATGGGAGGAATTGAAAATATGAAAGAAACAAATTTTTGTGAAGCATATAAACAAAGAAAAGAAAATCATATAGCCAAAAGTAGTTTTGTGGGTTTTGTGGTTATTATTTATATGATACTATTAACACTTTTAACCCTTGTTAACAAAAGTATGGAGGTATATTCTTTCTTGGGATTTCTTGTAGGGATATCTATTTATCTTTTTTATAGTCTGTACGATAGCTACAAAATCAATAAAATTGTTTCCTATATTGAGGATAAAGAATGCTGTTGTTTTATTGTTGAAAAAATCAGTATAAATGGACAAAATATTATATTTCAAATTGGGGATATCAAATATATTATTGATTCTCCATATATTATTCATTATCCACTGGAAAATAAAAACAAACCAGCAGTTCATATTAAGGTTGGAAAGAATTGTTATGGGGATAAAATTGTGTGTCGTGTTGATATATATTTATAATCAATGGACAATATTGAAGAAAAACGATTTAACATCAAAGAAATAAGAAAAGAGGAAAATTATGAAAAATATATCTATATCATTTGTAGAAAAAAATGGGAAGGTTTATATATTATTGGATGCAATAAGCTATTCAGGAGATGAATATAAATATTCTTTAGTAGACATAAAATATTTACACTCTATTGAAAATGGATTTACAATTAAAGATAAATGTCTTTATGTCAATGATAAAAAATTAACGTCTATTCAAGAAGTTGAATTTAATGTATGGGCAAGCCCATTTAGAGATGTTAAAGTTAATGGTTTCAAAGACTTATGTTTTGAAAAAGAAATTATTCAAAATTATAAAGCGAAAAAACCATTGGCTAAAGATGATGGAATAAAAAATATTATTATTTAAAACAATAAAAGGAGACAAACAGTGGAAAAAATTAAAGTTATTAAAGACAATAATGAATATCATTTTGAGAATAAAGTCAATAAGTACTTAGCAGATGGATGGACAGTTTCTTCTACAAGCAGTGCCATTCAAGTTGCTGGAAAATCAGCAAGTGGCTGTTATCTGGTAACAAATGATATTTATGTCGCAATTCTTGTAAAGAACAGTGAGGAATCAATATAGAAAGGAGTGGATAATTTTGAGTAAAATCATTTTAACTTATGTTGGCAAAGATGATTGGAGACGACCAACATTCAAAGTGGGAGACACTGGATATTATGTTAAAGATATCAATCTTGCAGATAGGGTAGAAAGTATGAATCTTTATTGGTCATATCCTAAAGATTATATGTATGGAGAACCAGACTATCCATTTAAGTCTAAAGAAGCCGTAGATGTTGAAATAATGGGTTTTAATCCAATAACCAAAGTGGATGAGTTTAATTATATGATGTTATCTCGTTTGAAATCAGATTGTGAGGCACATCTAGGTATTAGCAATTATAAAATTGTGGATGTAGAAAATCATATTCGTGCTATGAAAGACTTGTGGTACGGTTTTGAAGAAAAACCTGAGTGGTTGACTATAGAACAAATAGAAGAATATGAAAAGGAGATGAAACAATAGTGAAAATCTATGCAGATATATATAAAAGTACAGGTAAATGGTATCAGCAAATTGTTATTCGTAGTGAAAAAGAGTATTCATTGGAAAGTATAGAATATAAAAAGCTATTAAATGAAAGAATATTTTCATATCATCAGTATCAGTGCTATATCGTTATCACTGATGATAAAAATAACAAACTCTTTCACCAAAAACTTTATGATAGTTTGGCTATTAGACGTATTAGACTGGAAATAAAATAATGAAATATAAGGAGAAAAATTATGGAAAACAAAAATATATCAACAAATGATTTTATGAAGTTAGGCAATAAACACCTTCAAAATACTCCCTACTCGCTTTATCAAACTGAAAAATATCATCTCTTACGAATCCATAAAAATACTCATCATAGAAAATATTCCTTAAGAAATGGGCCAGATGGTGATATCTTTACAAACAAGGCAGCGATTATGCAGTTTGTGGAGTTAGCAAAAGAAAATGATAAGTCTGAGATGACATTAGAAGAAGAAAAGATGTTAAAGGATTATTTGAAGAGTGCTGGAGTTACATATGATGGATTATAAAGAGATATTATGGGAGTTTAAGAGGAATTGTCTGTCATTGAAAGCCTCAGAAATTGACAAAAAAGCTTTAGCAAAGGATTTTGAGATTATTGGAAAGGATATTAAAAGCGTTTTTAAAGGAAGGAAGTTAAATAGAAATTAAAAGTCTCTGTTTATGAGGCTTTTTGTTTATAAAATTGGATATACAGAAATAAAAATGATATACTATAAAAAAGAAGTTGAAAAAGGAGTTAGAATAAGTATTGAATGCTAGTTATATATAAATATAGTGAAAGGAGCTGGTACAATGGATAAAATGATAGTTTATCATGGCAGTAAAGAAAAAGTCTCTGAACCAGAGATTAGAAAAACAAGATTTACCAAGGATTTTTCCTGGGGATTCTACTGTACTATTTTAGATGAACAGGCAATTATTTGGGCAACAAGAATAGACGGTATGGGATACCTCAACTGCTTTGAGTATGTTCCCCGAGATGATTTGAATATTAAGAGATTTGATGAAATTTCCTATGAATGGCTTGATTTTATAGCTGATTGTAGAAGTGGGAAAACTCATAATTATGATATTATAGAAGGGCCAATGGCTGATGATACAATCTATAACTATGTAGAAGATTATCTTGATGGAACAATTAGTAAGGAAGCCTTTATGGAATTAGCAAAATTTAAGAAACCAACTCATCAAATAAGTTTTCATACAATTAAAGCGTTGTCTTGTCTAACATATCTGGAATCAAAAGAGGTGACAAGAGATGAATAGAAACAATCTTTTTTACATTTGCAGTTTACTCGAATCCATATCTAGAAAAACTGGTCTCAAGAAAAAGGAAATCATTGATAAAATTGGCTTAAAGCAACTTAAACATCTGTATAATTACGCTGATGTCAATCATTGCTTGCCTATTTTACAGGTAACTGAAGAAGTTATAGAAAGTAATCATCTTCCTGTAAAAGAAATTGGGACTTCTCAAACCGTATCCGTGTGGGATAATGGGAAGGTTTATCAGAGACTGATTATTGATATTTCTGATGATTCCAACTGGTTTGATAAGCTAATAGAAGTCTATCATTCCTGGATTTGTGACTATCTTGATAATACAGAGCTGCCTATATACTGGCAGCCAAGAAGTTATATTAGGGAATGTTATTTAGAAAAGAAAATTTTATAAAACGATTAAAGACATGTCTTAAATGATATGTCTTTTTTAGGAATATGAATGATAGAAGGAGTTCTAAATAGCTAAATCTATGGTAAAATAGAGATGTAAATATATACGAGCAATGAGAGACTACATGGAAATGTGGTCTTTTTTGTTGCAGAAGGAGGACAAAATGGAAAAAATTAAAGATATGGCAGTATATAATTCAAGAATGTCAGTGGGTATGGAAGATAAATTGTTTTTTCTTCCCTTTCTTAAAAAATCTCCATTGCTTATTGATTATGGATGTGCAGATGGGACTTTAGCAAGGTATATAAAGGACATTTATCCTGATGCAGTTATCTATGGCTATGATATTGATGAAAGTATGTTAGAATTAGCAAAACAAAAATTAGGAAATAATAATGTTTATTTGTCTCATTCAAGAGTGTTTGAAATATTAAAATTGATTAAAGATAATGCTCTTAATATCTTTCCATATACTCAAGAATATCAAACACATGATGAAATCCTGAACTTATCCTCAGTCATCCATGAAGTTTATTCCTATGGAAGCAAAGAGGATATTGAGGAATTTTGGAAGAATGTTTTTGGTATAGGCTTTGACAAAATTGCTATCAGGGATATGTGTTTTGCAACAGACAGAGAATATCCGTTTCAATTTGAGAGTTTTCAGGAATTTGAGGAGAAATTCATGAGGGGGATTGTAGCTAACAATCTTGAAAAGTTATGGAAAGATTATAGGAAGATTTACTCTGGAAACATCTCTTATCAAATTATTACACATTTCCTAATGAAATATCATTATATTGAAAATTGGGATAGAGAATCAAAAGAAAATTATTTCCCCTTAAGTGTAGATGAGTTGAAGAGAGTTATTCCCGATTGTTATGATATTGTATATGAAAATAGTTATCTTTTACCCTATATTAAAGAATATGTGAAGAATGAATTTGATATAGAATTAGACTGTTTCACACATATAAAAATCATATTGAAAAAAAGAGAATGAAGATAGACTTATTCCAGTGAATATAAACAAATTATGTTACAATAAAAATATGATATTATACGAGTGAAGAAGACTTTCTATTGGTCTTCTTTTTTTGTTGTGAAGGAGGAAATAAAATGAAGGTTCAATGTGACAGATTTATAGGATGGATGATAGATGTTCCTATAGGATTGTATAATCAGAATATCAGAGAGTATTATAAAAAATATTGTGATTTAACTTCATTAACTGAATTATATGTCTGGTGCAAGGATAGTTCTGCAAAAGTACTGTTGGAGAATGGATTCATTGGCAGTGATTATCTTTATGATTATGATAAAGATAGTGATAATCAGATTACTTTGCTGATTGATAGCAATAATGATTATATTAAACTAATTTATATAGTAGAGTTAACAAGAAATTATGAGGATTTATTTGTAGGTGATAATGATGATAATAAGATTCTTAATCAATACCTGAAACAAATTCCTGTTCCTGAAGTTGTCTGTAATCAAATGGAGAGAGTCTATCAGGAGTTGTTTAAGAGTGATAGTATATCTCCAATACATCTGCAGGAATTCTATCATTGGTACAATAAAGGTTAAATCTATATGGCATAGTCAGAAAATATTTCTCATTATTTAAAGATAATATGTTACAATGAAAGAGTAATATAAACGAGACAAATCTGTTCAAAAAGGGCAGATTCTTTTTTGTTTTACACAAAAGAAGGAGGATAAAACAATGGAATTAGATATGTATTTAACAAGAAGACAAAAAGGTTGTGATGAATATTGTGATGAAGAAATTGGATACTGGCATGAAGCAACTGCCATTCATATATGGTTTGTTCAAAATGTACTGAATGGCATTGATGAACGTCAGCAAAGCCTTGTCTCAAGAGAGCAATTAGAAAATCTATTAGAAGTATGTCAGAAGGTTTTAGATACAGCTAAATGTTTAGATGGGCAAGTCATTGGAAAGGTAAAAACATTTGGAGATAATCTAAGTAAGAAAGAAGTTATTGAAATCCTTAAAAAATGCGATGATGAAATTATTCTTCTTAATGCTGATTATTCAATAGAGGAATGTGAGAATGGTAAAGTCGTTACAAAATACGGAACATTTGGAGATAATCTAACTAAGGAAGATATCCTTGAAATTTTTGAAGAATTAGATGATGAAATTATCCTTCTTAATGGTGAGTATTTAATAGAGGAATATGAGAAGGGTTTTTATGTTCCAAATTGGTTCGAAATTGTTCATATTTTACCAGGAATAAGTGTAAATGAAAATGATTATCAGGAATATTATATTGAATATGTCAAAAAAACCGTCAACATTCTTAAATCTGCCCTCAAAGAAACAAACTTTGACAAGGAAGAAATATACTATAAGCATCATGGTAAAGCATCTCATATGTCCTATAATTATAAAATTATTGACTTTCTATCAACCAGAAATGTTGTGGAAATCAAAAAAGAAGAAGAATTTCAGGAATTTTATGAGATTTTAAAATACGAAAATGAGCGTACCTTTGACGTGATGCTCCGTTTTGAACAGCAGTTCCGCAACGATGAGCAGAAAATAGGTGATATTCTTATTCCGACAATGGATGGCAAGCAG
>ENA-ORML01000856-ORML01000856.1-human-gut-metagenome-genome-assembly--contig:-NODE-856-length-31247-cov-3.898660_pt1 | contig 31247 bp, 41 predicted proteins | sample MGYA00242103_ERZ508995 | MGnify/ENA primary metagenome ERZ508995 (study PRJEB26280, sample SAMEA2338702) | human gut metagenome | biome: human gut; feature: human-associated habitat; material: faeces... | reverse complement strand
CTCCCGTTCCAGCAGGATTCCATGATGTTTTCCACCAAGGCGATGAATGAGTCGTTCCTTTCCAAGGTGTCCGATAAGGATGCCATGATACCGGTCAACCAGTTGGAGAAGAGACTGAGTCTCTTAGCACATTAAGGAGGATATGAACTATGAGTAAGATTTTAGAATTAAGAGAAAAGAGAGCGAAGGCATGGGAAGCTGCAAAGGCATTCCTCGATGCCAAGAGAACACAGGAAGGTTTTGTATCTGCAGAAGATGCAGCCACCTATGACAAGATGGAAGCGGATGTCGTAAATCTTGGAAAAGAGATCGAGAGACTGGAAAGACAGGCTGCCATTGATGCAGAGCTTGCAAAGGCAACAAGCACCCCGATCACAAACCAGCCGCATGCCGGAACTGGCGGGGAGGTAAAAACAGGAAGGGCAACCGATGAATACAGAAAAGCGTTCTGGAACGGTATGAGAAACAAGATGTCATACGAAGTACAGAACGCTCTTTCTATTGGTACGGATTCCGAGGGTGGATATCTTGTGCCGGATGAGTATGAAAGAACACTGGTGGAAGCCCTGAATGATGAAGTATTCTTCCGTAATCTGGCTACTGTTATCAAGACATCGAGCGGTGACCGTAAGATTCCAATCGTCACATCAAAGGGTGAGGCAGCATGGATCGATGAAGGAGGTCAGTTTACAGAATCCAATGACAGTTTTGGGCAGACAACCATTGGTGCTCATAAGCTGGCAACCATGATCAAAGTTTCAGATGAGCTTTTAAATGACAGCGTGTTTAATATCGAACAGTATATTTCCAGGGAGTTTGGAAGAAGAATCGGTGCAAAGGAAGAAGAAGCATTTTTCATCGGTGACGGAGCAGGAAAACCTACAGGTATTTTCAACGCAACAGGCGGTGCTGAAACAGGAGTGACAGCTGCAAATACCACCATTACGTTTGATGATGTCATGGATCTTTACTATTCCCTTCGTGCTCCATACCGTAACAAAGCGGTATGGCTTCTGAATGATTCGACCGTTAAGGCGATCAGAAAACTGAAAGATGGAAATGGAAATTATATCTGGCAGCCCTCTGTAAGGGAAGGAGAGCCGGACAGAATCTTGAACCGTCCTTACCGTACATCCATTTATGTGCCGGAGCTTGCAGCAGGAAAACGTGTGATGGCATTCGGTGATTACAGTTATTACTGGATCGCAGAACGCCAGGGCAGAAGTTTCAAGAGACTGAATGAGCTTTATGCTACAACGGGACAGGTTGGATTTCTCGCTTCCGAACGTGTTGACGGCAAGCTGATCCTGTCTGAAGCAGTGAAAACACTCGATGTGAAAGCTGCCGGAAAGTAGGTGGACTGAATGTTTGTAACGCTTGAGGAAGCCAAAGGGTATCTGAGGGTGGATTCGTCAGACGAGGATAGTTTTATCCTCGGTCTGATGGAAACTGCAAATGCCCTGATTAAAAATGTAACAAGACGGACTCCGGCAGTACTTAAGAAGCATGAAGCAGTTGTGCGGACAGCGGAGCTGTATGTGATCGCTTATCTTTATGAGCACAGAGAGGAAGCTGACCATAAGGCCATGACGGAGACCGTGAAATATCTGCTCTTTGGCATACGGAAGGAGAAATTTTAATGATCGAACTGATGCGTGACCGGATCACGATCCAGAAAAGTTCCGTGAAAACAGATAAGATCGGAAACCATGCGGCAGTCTGGGAAGATGTGTATTCCTGTGCTGCTTATGCCAATAACCTGTCAGGAAAAGAATACTGGGCAGCAAAGCAGTTGAATGCCCAGTCTGAACTGGACTTTATTATCCGGTACTGCAGTGAGGTGGCAGCCCTGGACAGCGAGCATTACCGCATCAGGTTTCGTGGGGATCTTTATAATATTACGTTTATTGATAACGTGCAGTATAAAAACAAATCCGTCAGGATCCGTACGGAACGGGTCAAACGGTGAGGTGAATTGAAGATGGCAAAGAAAATCAAAGCAGATGCCCTTGCATCGGAAGTCATGAAGGAGCTGGACGATTATTCCAGTCTGACTACGGAAGTGATGAAGAAGGCGGTCAGGAATGCCGGAAAAACAGTCCGGGAGGAGATCGCAGACACAGCACCGAAAAAGACCGGAACTTATGGAAAAAGCTGGGCGGTCAAAAAGACCGGGGAAGACAGTAAGTCCCTGCAGGTAACGGTACATTCCAAAAACCGATACCAGATCGCTCATCTCCTGGAGCATGGACATGCAAAAAGGGGAGGCGGCCGGGTAGCAGCAAGACCGCATATTGCACCTGCAGAGGAGAATGGAATCCGGCAGCTTGAGGAAGAAATCGAGAGGGGGATCCGGAATGGATGATCTGGTTAAGATGATGGAAGAAACAGGACTGCCATTTGCCTACGACCACTTTGAAGAGGGGGAAGCAGCAGAGCCACCGTTTGTATGCTATCTTCTTCCGCAGAGTAATCATTTTTCTGCGGACGGGAAGGTGTATCTGAAGATTACGGAAGTCCATATCGAACTGTATACCGACTGTAAGGACTTGTCGGCAGAACAGAAAGTAGAAGCCGTGCTGGATAAGCAGGGTATTTTTTATGAGAAATCCGAGGTATGGATTGAAAGCGAGAAATTGTATGAAGTCCTGTATTCATTTGAGATGGAGGTTTAGACATGGGAAATAAAGTAAAATATAATCTGAAAAATGTCCATGCAGCAAAGCTGAAGGAAACAGTGAGCAGCAGCGGTGAGACAACATTTTCTTATGAAAATCCAAAGGCAATCCCCGGAGCAGTCAGTATCAGCTTGGATGCGGAAGGGGAATCCACACCGTTTTATGCAGACGGTATCGTATATTTCCGTTCCGTGACCAATAACGGATACAGTGGTGATCTGGAAATTGCACTGATCCCGGAGTGGTTCCGGACGGAGATCTTACAGGAGAAGCTGGATGGAAAAGGCGTGCTTGTGGAAAGTACAAACATCGGGGAAAGTGTAAAATTTGCCCTGTTATTTGAATTTGACGGGGATGTGAATAGTATTCGCCATGTGATGTATAACTGTACGGCATCCCGCCCGTCCATCGAATCCGAAACAAAAGAGGATACGATCGAACCTGGAACGGAGAAGCTGTCACTGACGGCTGATCCGAGAAGTGACGGACTGGTAAAGAGCCGTACCGGAGATACCACGGATGCAGCGACATATGCGAACTGGTATAAGTCCGTATATATTCCATCAGAAACAGAAGAAAGCAGTGCGAAAGGATAAGGTGAAAGGATATGTTAAAAAGAGAAATTGAAATCTGTGGGAAAAAGATCCCGTTCCGGTCATCTGCGACCGTTCCGAGATTATACCGTGCAAAGTTCAAGAGGGATATTTTTAAGGATCTGTCGAAATTGGAAAAATCCTATAAGTGTAAGACCGAGGATGGGGATGAGTTCCAGATTGATGACCTGGAGATCTTTGAGAATGTTGCATATATCATGGCCTACCATGCGGATAACAGCATCCCGGCATCCATTGATGACTGGCTGGATCAGTTTGATATGTTTTCCATCTATGAGGTACTGCCTCAGATCCTGGAACTGTGGGGCGATAATCTTGCAACAGAGGTGGCAGCAAAAAAAGGCCTGGCAGAAGTGAACGGGAAATGACAACACCGCTGTTCCTTCTGCGCAGCGTAGAGATTGGAATATCTATATCGGATCTGGATCTTCTGACGGTGGGGCTGGTGATCGACATGTGGACGGAAAAAGCAAATGATAGCGTGAAATATAATAAGATCGCCACGCAGGATGATTTTGATAAATTCTGATAGCAGCATCAGAAAAATCATGTTATTATGATATTGTATAATTTCTGTTTGAAAGAATACAGAAATTATTCTCCACTCCTGAGAAAATAATTATGCAGGGATAATCCTTGGAAAATATTCTATGGATTCAGCTTAGAAGGTGACAAAAAGTGTCCGCTATCTTCTGCAGGTTGTTTAATGGGATCAGGAAGAAAGGAGGATAACTATGGCTAAGAGAAAAGTAGTATCTGGTAAAACTCATACGAAACAGCAGCTTAATGATTATGCCAATCAGAATAATCCGAATAATAAGGCATACCGGGCGAGAAGAACAAACGAAGAAAAAGCCCGAAAAACAAGGAATCACTTTGACCAGGATATGATCTATTATGAGCCGGATCTTGGTTTTGGCTGGTGTGATGACTAGGATTTGAGAAAGGCAGGTATTTGTATGGGAAACTTTTTTTATAACCTGTTTAATGGAAAGACGGGCTATACAATATCGGATAGCATGGCAGTGGATGAAGATGGTGATCTTTTAATGAGGTTATCTGATCATACGGTTATGGATATGGATACAGGAGAAATTGGTTTTTTATCATCGGCAGGAAATCTGTTTGATGAGGAAGATGAATGGTAATGTAAACCTGATATGACGAATGGAAGGGGCTGTTGCAAAAAAGATGAGTAATCATCTATGGAGCAATAGCTCCCTTTTTATGCCTAAAAGCAGAAAACGGACTCCGAAGAGTCCGCAATCCATGGTATAATTAGATATGACCAATAACCAAAAATACCATAAAAATTATACCGAATTCGGCGAAACTTATCAACTCCGGCAGTGGATTCCAAGACCATGTTCAAGATCCTGACCTATGCTTATTCCCAAAATATTTATTCATCCAGAAAAATCGAAACTGCCTGCAGACGGGATATCAACTTTATGTGGCTGCTTGCCGGGCAGAAAGCGCCGGATCACAGTACGATTGCCCGCTTCCGGACAGGACTTCTACAGGATGCCTGTGAAGACCTGTTTTACCAAATGGTGCGCCGTCTGGACCAGATGGGGGAATTATCAAAAGAGACCGTATTTATAGATGGAACGAAGCAGGAAGCCTGCGCCAATAAATATACGTTTGTCTGGAAGAAATCGGTTGGGAAATGGGAAGAAAAGATGTTTCAAAAAATACAGGCTGCGGTCCGACTGTTGAACCGGGATTATATGCAGTCTTTCTGTGTGTCAAAAGGAAATCGGGCACAGGATCTTCAGGGATCTGCCGGTTTCTGGAACGTCAGACCATCTATGACTGGCACATAGCCAGTTTTCAGGGCAGGAACAATTATTGCAAAACCGATCCGGATGCTGCGTTTATGCATATGAAAGACGACCACATGAGAAATGCCCAGTTAAAGCCGGGATATAACGTACAGATTGGTGTAGACAGCGAATACATTGTTGCGGCAGATATCTTTCAGGATCGGAATGATGTCTGGACACTGATCCCCTTTCTGAAAACAATGGAGGAAAAACTGGGATTCCGTTATTCAAGTCATCTTTTTCCGGTAAAAGAAATAGCATAAAGAGTCACAAAATATGCGGCCTTATTTAAGTACGCAAAAAATCTGGAAAAAATCCACAGATGAAAGGATTTCTTCCAGATTTTTTTACATATAGAGCGAGGGCATTGCTCAATCATCTAATTTGATAATTTTGCGACACCCTCTTTTTCTCAGCAACTTATATGGAGGGGCGAAACAGGAAACACATTTGTGTATGCCGTTAAAGCCAGCAATAGCAAGGGAAAATGGAGATGGGCTACTTTTTATTGATAAGGCCACAGCCAGTGTGGATCCGGAGAATGAGCATCTGATCCAGGGAGCGCTTTCGGAGCTGACCTGGGGAAAAACGGTCATTACGATTGCCCACCAATCTGCAACCATTGAAAACGCAGATTATATTTTAGTGGTCGAGGATGGGAAAATCGTGCAGACCGGTACACATTCTGAACTTATAAAAGAGGATGGCCTGTATCGCAGATTTGTGGAAGTGCGGCAGAAAGATTGTCAATAAAAGCAAGCTGCCGGGCAGCGTTTGCAGCAGCGCAAGAATATACTTGAAATAAGAGCGTTTCATTGCTCTGCCTTTCCGACAAACAGCGTACCGGCTTTGCCGCCCCTGATAATCTCATAGATTGCTTCCGGGCGTTTTCCGTTTGTAATGACTGTATCCGTACCATTTGCTGTTGCCAATTTCGCTGCTTGAAGTTTTGTTTTCATACCGCCTGTTCCCCGCCTTGAGCCTGCGCCGCCTGCGAGAGAATAGACAGATTCATCAATCTGCGAGATTTTTTCTATCAGTTTCGCTTTGGGACATAGGCGAGGGTCGCTGTCATAAAAGCCGTTAATATCTGATAAGATAATCAACCGCTTTGCTTTACATAGAACTGCAACCACGGCAGACAGCATATCGTTATCGCCAAACAGGCGCTCCTCTGATTCTATTTCGGTGTAGCTGACCGAATCATTTTCGTTTACTACGGGAATAATGCCCATTTCTAGCAAGGCATTAAAGGTGTTTGTAAGGTTTTCTTTCTTTTCCTCCTGCCCAATATCCTCTGCATTTAACAGAATTTGAGCAATCGTTTTGTCGTAGTCTCCGAAAAACTTGTCATACAGATACATAATTCTGCATTGACCGACTGCCGCTGCCGCCTGTTTCATCCGCATACCCTGCGGTTTTGTTTTCATATTCAGCTTATTTGTACCCACGGCAATTGCTCCCGAAGATACTAAGATTACCTCATATCCCATATTCTGAATATCAGATAGGACACAGGCAAGCCGGTCAAAGGAGCGCAGGTCGCTTTGACCGACTTCATTTGTTAATGTAGAAGTACCGACTTTAACGACAATTCTATTTTGATATAGTCCCATTCTCACACCTCGATTACGGCAGGAATGTGCCGTGTAAACTTTAAGAATTTACCGCTGATATCCTCTGTGCGGATTTTCATATATCCAGTAGTCGTGCCGTCGCTGCAGCCGTAGTATTCTTCCGAAAGTACCTCTTTATCAAATACAATCTTCACTTTGCCCTCAGTATCTAATAAACTGCTGAACACAGTTGCCGCACCAATTTTAGTTCCGAGCATTGTTTCCATCAGTTCCGCCGGAGCAAAGGACACACGGGACACACCCAGCGCATTGCTGAAATCTTTGGAACGAAACGGTTTATCTCCGGAAGTGATAAAAAGGTAAAATTCCGTCTGCTGACGGTTACACAAAAAGAGTGTTTTTACCATTTTCATATCTAACCTTTCATTGACGGCAATGCAGTCCTCCATTGTAATCACCTCATCTGTATCAACACGCTCATATGGTATTTGCAACTGAGCAAGTGTTCTATATACTTTTTCCTGCAAGTTCGTTTTGAACTGCATAGGCGCTTTATTTTGAATTTCGCTGACTGTAATCATTTGAATTTACCTCACAACCTTGATTTTTTGACGATTTTATTGTATCGTAAGGGTTGACATTTGAAAAGCGAATATATCAAATAAATTACATTTGGAAAGTGAATGACTGAATATGGATATGAACTTACAAAAATATATGTCGTTTGTGAAAACGGCAGAGTGCGGCAGCTTTACAAAAGCGGCGGAACTCTTAAATTATTCACAGTCAAGTATCAGCAGAATGATAAACGACCTTGAAAAAGAATGGAAAGTTGCTTTGCTCGAACGAAGCGTAGGCGGAGTAAAACTGACATCAGACGGTATGAAACTTCTGCCATATGCGAAAAGCGTTGTAGCTGAATTTGAAAAATTACAGATGGAAGTAGACGAACTGAACGGGCTTCAATCGGGCTTAATCCGTATCGGTACTTTTTCAAGCGTGGCAACACATTGGCTGCCAAACATCATAAAGGAATTTCAAAAGGACTATCCGAATATTGATTACGAATTGCTGCTGGGCGATTACACCGAAATTGAGGAATGGATTTTAGAAGGACGGGTGGACTGCGGATTTTTGCGATTGCCGACACACCCCGAATTTGAAACAATTTTTTTGGAGCAGGACAAGCTGATGGCAATTATCCCCGAAAATCACAGACTTGCAGACTGTGAAAAATTCCCTGCCAGGGCACTCTGTGATGATCCGTTTATGCTCCTTGAAAAGGGTGGGAAAGCGGAAGTTTCGGAAATTTTTGAACGCTGTGGATTAACGCCGAAAGTCCATTTCACCACCTGGGATGATTACGCCATTATGTCAATGGTAGAAAGCGGGCTTGGAATCAGCATTTTACCGCAGCTTATATTAAAGCGTGTTCCCTATAAAATAATCGCAAAAGAGCTCGATGTTCCTGCTTACCGCAATATAGGGCTTGCACTGAGAAGCCGCAAAACAGCCTCCCTTGCGGTAAAAAGATTTATAGAATATTTGGAGTATAGATAGCAAAAGGCGGCAGTAAACGCCCTGTTTGCTCGCAGATGAAGCGACAGCCAGTGTGGATCCGGAGAATGAGCATCTGATTTAAGGAGCGCTTTCGGAGCTGCCCCGTGAAAAAACGGTCATTACGATTGCCCACCAATCTGCAACCATTGAAAACGCAGATTATATTTTAGTGGCCGAGGATGGGAAGCTCCGTTTGTAAAAGAGGAAGAGATTGTGGCCATGCTTATTCAGCCGCAAGAATATGGCTTTTGCCTCAAATGGTGTGGATAGTAGCGGTTCACAAAAAGTTCATGGTTTATTTATGGCGGGTCATTGTTTTCCGGCGATGGCGGTAGTATAATTACATAAAATATTCGGATAAGCGAACAGATAGGAGGCGTGGAACGCTTTGGCCGTTCATGGATGATTCCGAAAAATGCTAAGAAGCCCAATAACCTGAGAAAAGAGCGATTACCAAAAGGCAAAAGGCGGTGAAGAATCGTGTACAATCCTCAACTTGAAACATTCTTGCGTGTGGCAGATGCGGGAAGCTTCAATAAAGCAGCGGAAAAATCATATATTACTCCCACTGCCGTAATTAAGCAAATCAACCTTTTAGAAGCGGAACTTGGTGTCAAACTTTTTGAAAGAACACACCGGGGACTTCATCTGACCAAAGCCGGAAAATCTTTATATCAAGATACAAAATATATCATTCAGTATTGTCGGGACTCTGTTACACGGGCGAAGAATGCCATGCAGGAGGATACGAATGTTATTCGGATTGGCAGTTCTCCGATGACTCCTGCCCAGCTCCTAATGCAGCTATGGCCTAAAATTCAGGCGAGTTGTCCGAGCATTAAATTTGAAATCATTCCCTTTGAAAACACACCGGAAAATGCCAGAGAGATTCTTGCAAATCTCGGAAGGAATATTGATGTGATCGGCGGTATTTTCGATGAAACCATGTTGGAGGTGCGCGGCTGTGAAGGGCTTGAGCTTTCCCGCGAGCCATTTTGCTGTGCGGTATCCATTCATCATAAGCTGGCGGAAAAGGCTCAATTAAAAATACAAGATTTGTATGGTGAAAACCTGCTTTTGATGCACCGGGGCTGGAGCCATTATGTAGATCGGCTGCGGGATGATATTTGGCAGAATCACAGCAAAATCAAGATTGTGGATTTCGACTTTTATAACATGAATATTTTCAATCGCTGTGAAAACAGCAACGATGTGCTGCTTGCCATTCCGGGATGGGCAAATGTACATCCCCTTTTGAAAGTGATTCCCGTGGAATGGGATTATACAATTCCCTATGGCCTGCTGCACTCGCCGCAGCCAACGGATACGGTAAAGCGGTTTCTTGCAGCGGCGCAGGCGGTAGCAAAAAGAAAATAGAGTTAAAACCTTTGGGTAATAGCTGATGAACGAATCGAGACTTCTGTTGAGGTCTCGGTTTTTTTATAATGTAGACAGCAGCAACAGAAAGAGTTTCACCGGGGAATAGAAGCATCTTTGCAGCAGGATACGACTGAGGAGGATTCTGTGGGAATGAATCCAAGTGAAAGCGCCGTTTATACTGCGGACACCAAAATAGCGGATGTGCAATGCAGGCTCTGGCTGCGCTATGGAATTGCGAAAGTATAAAGGAGGAAACAGATAGATTATGAACAACTTTATTTTTGAAAACGGTACAAAGGCTATTTTCGGCAAGGGATGTGTGAAGGAATACCTCTCCTGCTTCCTGAGCCACTATGGAGACAACGTGATGCTGGCTTACGGCGGCGGCTCCATCAAGCGCAACGGCGTTTATGATGAGATTATGGGAATCCTCCAGGGCAGCGGAAAAACGATCGTGGAATTTAGCGGCATCATGGCAAATCCCACCTATGCGAAAGTGCAGGAAGGCGCAAAGCTGGCGAAGGAGAATCATGTGGATGTGATTCTGGCCGTGGGCGGCGGCAGCGTGATGGACTGCTGCAAGGCGGTGTCTCTGGCGGCAAGGTATGAGGGTGATATTTGGACGGATTATTGGGCAAAGCCCGGCATTATTGATTTTGAGCCTGTACCGATGTGTGTTGTTGTTACAGTAGCCGGTACTGGCAGTGAAATGAACGGCGGAGCGGTCATCACTAACGAAGAATTGAAGATCAAAACTGGCCGGGATTACCCGAAGTGTAATGCAAAGCTGGCGCTGCTCGATCCAACCTATACCTACAGTGTGCCGGAGAAGCAGATGGTTTCCGGTGGCTTTGATACTCTATCTCATATCATGGAGATTTATTTCAGCGAGCCGGACGAGCCGAATGTGTCCGATGACATTGCGGAGGCTCTGATGCGGGGTGTAATTCGTGATCTGCGTGCGGCAATCCAAAATCCCAGGGATTATACGGCCCGGAGCAATCTCATGTGGGAGGCCACGATGGCGGAAAACCGAATCATCAAGCTGGGCAAGAAAACCGACTTTGAGTGCCATATGATGGAACATCAGCTCGGCGCGTTTATTAACTGCAATCATGGCGCGGGGCTGGCGGTGCTGCAACCGGTCTATTACCGCCATATCTTCAAGAACGGCCTTGCTAAATTTGGGCGCTTTGCCGTGGAGGTTTGGGGCCTTGATCCGACGGGCAAAGCGGACGAGGAAATTGCCCTTGCAGGCATTGAAGCATTGGAAAACTTTATTTTAGAGATCGGGCTGCCTGTTACTCTCCGGGATTTGGGTGTGAATGAAGAAACCGACCTGAAAGCCATTGCAGATTCCTGCGCCTGTGTGCCGGGAGCATATAAGGTCATGACCCATGAAGAAATACTTGAAATTTTCAAAGAGTGCTATTAAGCAGAAATACCCTTCGGGTATACCATTATGGCCCAAAAGCGTGGCCGATTATTAGAGAAAGGACAAAAACGATGAAAAAGGTAATTACACTATTGATGAGCATTTTGCTGGTATTTTCCATTGTTGCCTGCGGCAATCAGAATAGCGGAGGCAACAGCCAAACCACGGAACCTACAGATAGTACCACGCCGGAAAGTACACCGGAGTCTTCCCAGCAGCCAGGCGAATCATCCACGGAGGCGCCAACGGAAAGCTCTGACGAGGCGCAGGAAACCGAAGGAGAAAGCGGAAAAACGCTGGTTGTTTACTATTCCGCATCGGGCAATACAGAAGCAGTTGCAGGGTATATTGCAAATGCAACGGGCGGCGACCTGTTTGAACTGGTTCCGGCAGAGCCGTACAGCGATGCTGATTTGGACTGGACAGCGGACGGCAGCCGTGTGAACAAAGAGCATGATGATGAAAGTCTGCGGGACATTGAACTTGTGAAAACAAACGCCCCTGATTGGGATTCCTATGATACGGTGTTTATCGGATATCCGATTTGGTGGGGTATCGCCGCTTGGCCGGTCAATGGCTTTACCCGCGCAAATGATTTCACCGGTAAAACCGTAATTCCGTTCTGCACTTCCTCAAGCTCCGGCCTGGGCGAAAGCGGCGAGCTGTTGGCAGAGGCGGCGGGAACCGGAAACTGGTTGGAAGGTCAGCGGTTTTCCTCCCATCCTTCTGAAGAAGATGTTCGCTCTTGGGTAGACGGTCTGGCATTACAATAAGGAGAGCCATATGAGACGAAGTATTTCACTGCTGCTGGCGGTCATGCTGATATTCAGCCTTGCCGCCTGCAGTGCAAATGAACAAAACGCTTCCTCGATTCCGGATACAGACCGGGATCAGGAAAGCACAGTCACACCCACAGAAGAAAGCAAGCCGGATAATGACGCCGCGTCTACAGGCTCCAATATACTGATTGCGTACTTTTCCGTACCGGAAGATGTGGATACCAGTGGAACAGATGCCGTTGCCGGAGCCAGTATTGTGGTAAAGGACGGTGAGAAACTGGGAAATACCGAATATGTGGTCCGGCTGATTCAGGAAACCATTGGTGGTGATCTGTTCCGAATTGAAACGGTAGAACCGTATCCCCTCGAACATGATCCGCTGGTAGATCAGGCGGCAGATGAACAGGACGTCGACCTTCGCCCGGAGCTTGCCACCCATGTGGAAGATTTTGAAAAATATGAGTATGTGTTTCTCGGTTTCCCCAACTGGTGGGGCGATATGCCCCAGCCGCTGTACACATTTTTAGAGGAATATGACTTTGGGGCAAAAACGATTATTCCCTTTATCACACACGGAGGCAGCGGGGCTTCCCGCACTGTGGATACCATTTCGCAGCTTCAGCCGGGAGCCTTGATGATGGGAAATGAATTGGTATTATCCCGCAATGATGTGGCGGAAAGTGAGGAAACCGTTGTGACTTGGGCGAAAGGGCTTGGTATCAATGCAAAAACAGAACTGCCGGAGGGCGGCGATGGCAGCACGGTTTTGACAGCCACTGCCGATGCCCATAACAGTCAGACGCTTTATTTATGGGAAGAAGGCAATGCTCCGGCAACCACGGAGTACACGCAGAATGATGGAAATTATGCGGATGATCCGGATTTCCGCCCCTACCTTGTGAGCTTTCCCGTACCGGAAGGAACGGAGGTCAAAGGTGCGGTACTCATCTGTGCCGGAGGCGCGTTCCAATTCCGCAGTGATGAAAATGAGGGTACGCCGGTTGCCGAGGAATTGGCAAGCCGTGGGTATCAGAGCTTTGTGGTAAATTACCGCCTGCGCCCCTATACGCAGGAGGAAGGTGCGCTGGATTTAGCCCGTGCTGTCCGTTTCGTCCGGAAAAATGCAGAGGTTTACGGTATTGATGAAAACGATATTGCTGTCATGGGTTTTTCTGCCGGAGGTATCCTTGCCGGAGAAATGCTGCTGAATTTTGACGGTTTAGTAAATGGCACAGCTCTGGATACGGACTATGTCCCGGACGCTTTGGATGAGATTTCAGCGGACGCCGCCGCAGACGGTATGATCCATTCCTTCTATGGCCGTCTCAGTGTCAGCAATAACGATGTACAGACGCTCAAAAATGGTGATCTGCCGCCTACCTTCTACTGCTACGGAACCCGCGATCCGTTTTACGATCAGTTCCTTGCCAACGCCGATGCGGTGGAAGAAGCCGGAGTACGGGTGGAACGATTGCAGCTTGATGGCCGTCCCCACGGCTTTGGCTACCGGGAAGGCTGGTTCGATGCGTATGACAGCTTCCTGACAGATGTATTCTCAGGGGAGTAAACACCTTTAAGTATATACTGCATAACAAAGCGAGACTTCTGCTGAGGTTTCGCTTTGTTTATAATGAAGAAAAACAGAAAGGCAGGGATGCTAATATGGCAAAGAAACAGACAGCAGGACGGGATCGGCTGGGCAGCTTGGCTCCCAAATTTGCGGAGCTGAATGATGATGTGCTGTTCGGTGAGGTATGGTCGAGGGAGGATAAGCTCTCTGCGAGAGACCGCAGTATGATTACCATTGCCGCACTATTTTCTGCAGGTTTGTATCCGCAGCTCAAATCCCATCTGGCTTTGGGGAAAGAACATGGAATTACAAAAGAAGAAGCGGTGGAAATCGTGACGCAGTTGGCCTTCTATTGCGGTTGGCCGAAGGCATGGAGCGCTTTCCCGCTGATTCAGGAAGTATACGGGGAGGAATAAGGAATGAGCATTTTATTTATCAATGGCAGTCCAAACAAGAACGGGAATACAGCGAAATTGGCGGCAAAGCTGCTGTCAGGTAAAACATACCAGACGCTTGATCTGGTGGATTACAAGCTGTACAGCTACGGGCAGAAATTCGAGGACGATCAGTTTGACGAGATCGTAGCGGCAATGAAAGCCGCCGATGCGGTCATTATCGGATCGCCTGTCTACTGGCACAGTATGTGCGGCGCGGTCAGGAATCTGATTGACCGGTTCTATGGCCCGGTTCGTCAGGGCGCACTCGCAGGGCGGAAATTTGTATTTCTGTTTCAAGGAGCGGCACCGGAGCCTTGGATGCTGGAAAAAGCTGAATACACCATGAGCCGTTTTGCCCGGATGTATGGAATGGATTATGTGGGCATGATTTCAAACGATAAGGATGCAGACAGGATTTCTCGAAAGTTGTAAGGAGGCAATCAGCATGAATAAACAAAAATATGTAACATTGAATAATGGCGTACAGATGCCTATGGCGGGCATCGGAACCTTCCTGCTCAGCCCGGATGATGCGGAAGCATCAGTTATCAGTGCTTTGCAGGGCGGGTATCAGCTTATTGATACGGCCAATGCCTATGTAAACGAAAAGGCTGTTGGCCGCGGAATGAAAAAATCGGGTGTTGCCAGAGAGAACATCTTTTTGGAAACCAAAATCTGGCCTGCCTTTTATGAGCAGGAGGATGCTGTGAAAAAAACGCTGGAGAGGCTGGACACAGAGTATATCGACCTGCTTCTGATCCACCAGCCTGCCGGAAACTACATTGCCGGATACCGTCTGATGGAGAAAGACTATAAAGAAGGAAAAGTGAAAGCAATCGGCCTTTCTAATTTCACCATAAAGCAGGTTCAGGAGATTTTAGATATATGCGAGGTAAAGCCCGCTGTTTTGCAGACGGAGCTGCATCCGTATTTTCAGGAAACCGAACTGAAGGCATTTCTGGATAAGGAAGGCATCGTGATTCAGGCGTGGTATCCTCTTGGGCATGGAGATAAGGCGCTGCTTTCTGAGCCGCTGTTTGGGGCGCTGGCTGAAAAATACGGCAAGAGCAATGCACAGATCATTTTGCGCTGGCATATTCAGGCTGGCAATATTGTCATTCCCGGCTCGAAGAATCCCGACCATATCCGGGCAAATTTTGACCTGTTTGACTTTGCTCTGACCGATGCGGAAATGGATGAGATTGGGTTGCTGAACAAAAATAAGCGGTATTACACCAGCACACCGGAAATGTTGAAAGGCTATGCGGCTTTTGTGCCTCCGGTGGATGAGCAGAAATAAGGCAGGAGTAAACACCCAAAGGTATATACTGCATAACGAATCGAGACTTCTGCTGAGGTCTCGGTTTTTTTATAATATTTATACAGGGATACCCTGAAAACGACATGGAGGTAACGAAGATGAAGAACCGTAAACATATGCCCCGTGCTTTTTCCTTTCTGCTGATTGCAGTTATGCTCTTTACATTGGCGGCCTGCGGCAAAGCTGAGGATACGCAAAATAAAACGGAGCAAGGAAACAGCCAGCAGGTTGCAGAAGCAACTGACGGCAGAGACGAAAACGCTGCATCTGACAACGCACCGGATAGCAGCGACGCGAAAATTTTGATTGCCTACTTTACAGCGGCAGAAAACAGCGGTGTGGATGCGATTGCTTCCGCCAGCTATACCACAATAGACGGGAATGCTGTGGGGCGTGTCCGTGCTGTGGCGGATATGATTCAGGCGCAGACCGGCGGAGAACTGTTTTCCATTCAGACCGCTAACATCTATCCTGCCGATGGCGGTGAGCTGATCGATCAGGCAGCCGACGAACAGGATGAAGATTTCCGTCCGGAGCTGACATCCCACATTGAAAACTTAAATGACTATGATGTGATTTTTGTGGGCTATCCAAACTGGCTTGCGTACCACAATTTGATACAATGCACCCAAGCATGAGTTTGGGTGCATTTTTTAACGATAGGAATTTTGAACATTTATAGCGGGTTTCAAAATGCACTGGGTATAAAATCAGAGAAATACCCGCAGGGGTAAAGGAACATCGCAACAACGAAATTGATACAATGCGGAATCGGTGAAAAGTCTGAAAATAAGGCGTTTTGCGGGTTCTGCGGTTTTGTTTTTTTGTTTTTTTGTTTTTTGAGCTAGTTTCTGTGTGCCAAGAGCAGTTCCGTTTTCTGATTTTGCACCTCTTTTTAATCTGCTATTAAAATTCCAAAAAGGAGAAATTATGTTCACGAATAAAGAGAAAAAATAGATCGGGGAGGATTACTTCCCAATCATAAGGGAAACGGAACGGTACATTGAATTCCTTTCCAATAATACGAGGCACTGTTGGATTATTTGCAAAAATTCGGGAAGCGTTGGTATACTTATCATGATTTACCATAAGCATAGCCGGAAGACAAAATATTACCATAAGCATTGGAAAACATGGAGTATGACAAGAGCGGTGGAATCAATCAAACAGCATGACAGTTATGATTTGGGCGCAGTAGGTTAATAGCAGAGAATAGGAGTACAAAATACAAAAAAGGAAGGAAGAAAATATATGGGACAGAAGATTTATTTTAACTCCGTTAATGTGAGGAAATATCTAAGGGAAGATAAGAAAACAGGAAAAAGGGCTGTTGTGTCTGTTACGAACCAGAATGCCTTATCGGTGGAGCATCACATGGAACTGCTCAATCTGAATGGTGAAGAATATATCTATTTGGAATATGTAGAGGACAACCTATTTTGAATATGGGTGGTTAGACGCTCCATGGCATATCCCCTCATTTAGCTTGCGTACCATAATTTGATAAAATGCACCCAAGCATTTTGGGTGCATTTTTTACGACAACAATATCACTTTTGTTAGAAGCGATAGATATCTTTGGCTTCCAAAAGTGTCCTCCGAATGTTTTTTTGTATGGCACAGCTTGTATATTTTGATGTGGAAGCAAGCTCTAAAATGTTTTAATCTTTTTTTGCTATACCGTCAGGTGTAAGCGCATCATATCCGGCTGCCATACTTTCAAAACAACTTTTCAGGCTTCCCAGTAAGCGCTCTGCAATAGGGGTAAATACCTGATATTTTTTCCAGATCAAATACATTTTCGTTTCGAGCGTTGGCTTGCGTACCATAACCCTCTGATGCCTTGAGGGTGCAAATTTAACGATAGCCCTACTCAAAAAACGATAGGGTGCATTTGCAGGGGAATAAGCATAATATGAAACAGCCATTGAAATCAGAATCCACCTGCGGAGACGGACATCAATGGTTTTTTAATTTAATAGATAGATGGAAAAGTTTAAGTAGCCCGCAAAGGTTGCCCATAGTAGATATGGAAGCATCAGATACCCGGCCGGTTTTGATATTTGGTGGAATAGATTAGCTGTTTTGAAAATCAGTAGCCACAACAGTACAAGCCAGATAAACGCAAACAGGTATAGTTTCAGATTGAAAAAGATAATCGACCAGAAAAAGTTAAATCCAGCGACTAGCAGTGTTTTAAAAATTGTGTCATACTACTTGAAAAAACCAGGTGATTTTTTCGAGTAGGAGGTATCCCCATGGATCAGATAACCCACGATGTCAGACGGGCAAATTGGCTGAACATCATTAGGCAGTGCCAGAACCGCCCGGAAGGCATGACTGCCAAGCAGTGGATGGCGGATCATGGCATCCGTTCAAAATCATATTATTACTGGCTCAGAAAATTCCGGAAAGAATCCTACGAGCTGATGCAGCCCTGTAATGATATCACATTTCATGAGATGCAGTTCCCGGTTCCGTCACAGAAGTCTGCCTCAGAGGCCGAAACGGCACTCTCCGGAAATGCAGATGCGGCTGTCATTGTCACTCGGGGAAACACTGTCATTACTATCACGAATTCAGCATCAGCCGAATTGGCAGCACTGGTTCTGAAGGAGGTGCTTGCCCATGCTTGAAGATTACGCCGGTATCCGGCGTGTCGTGCTGGCGTGCGGCACAGTTGATCTTCGCAAAGGGATCGATGGCCTCGCCATGATCATCGGCGATAAATATAAGCAGAAGGCGATAGGGAAAGGAAATCAGAAAGCAATCCAATCTTCGGTTGCGTACAAGGCGCTGATGCGGATGGCGACCATATATAAGCTCGAAGGGGCGCTGAAGGATCTTTTCCCTGAGGAACGCCTGAAAGAACGGCATGCTTCAATCAAACCATTGGTTGAGGAGTTCTTTGCGTGGGTAAAGGAACAGGCCACAGGCGGGAGCGTCCTCCCGAAAGGCGAAACAGCCAGGGGATTGAATTACTGCATCAATCAGGAGGAACATCTAAAAGTATTTCTGACCGACGGCGAAGTGCCGATCGACGATTCCGCTTGTTTATGTGCATGATATTTTTATCCTCATCTTTCTGACAAAAACACTTAAACCCTGCTGTTTTCACCAGCAAAGATGAGGATAAATAATTATCTCAGACCACAGATTCTTGCAAATTCATCTTCATCATCCGGCCATAACGGATCCTCTTCATTTAGTTCGGGGTTACTTTTTTCCATAGCCTCTTTAATCATATCAAGCGAGGGTTTCGCATAGACTCTGGTCGTTTGTGTAGATGCATGTCCCAGTATCCTTGATACAAGTTCGAGTTCGACGTCGCTTTGATAAAGATCTGTTGCTCTGGTGCGCCGAAACATATGAGGATGTATCTTGTCGGGTAATTCCGGATGTTCCGGCCGTATCATCTCAGCATATTTGCGTATGATACGAGCAACATTTGATTTGGCAATGTGATCTTTGTGATTTTTGTTAAAATAAATAATTGTTTTTTGAAAGACTATATGCTAGAATATTATAATAATGCCATCCGTGTAATTGGAATTGATGTTCAGAGGAATGAATGGCAGAATAATACAAAGAGGAGTACTAATATATGATAGATATTAAATTAATTAGAAGTAATCCTGAAATGGTGAGAGAGGCACTTCTTAAAAGAAATGTTGATGTGGATTTTACTGAATTTCTTTCCTGGGATCAAGAACGTAGAAATGCTATTGCAACAGTTGATGTTATGAAGAATGAGCGTAACGTAACATCTAAGAAAATACCTGTTATGAAAAAAAATGGGGAAGATGTAGCACCTGTTGTTTTGCGTATGCGTGAGCTGGGTGATGAAATTGTTGCACTGAATGATAAAATTCGTGAATTAGAAGACAAGATTAAGTATATGCTTGATCGACTTCCAAATATTCCTGCTGAAGGAGTAGTAGGTGGTGGAAAAGAAAACAATGAAGTTGATCATGTTTGGGGAAAGAAGCCGGAATTTGATTTTGAACCTAAAAATCATGTAGAGTTATGTAAGAATCTTGGACTGATTGACTACGAACGAGGTGTAAAGGTTGCTGGTGAAGGCTGCTGGTTATACACAGGATTAGGTGCTCAGTTGGAATGGGCTTTGTTGAACTTCTTCGTTAGGGAACACATTAAAGATGGGTATACTTTTATCCTGCCACCTCATATGTTGGGATATCAGTGTGGTTATGTAGCAGGTCAGTTCCCGAAATATGTTGAAGAGGACTATTGGATTGATGGTGGTCCTGATGAGAAAGGTCACTTCCTTCTGCCAACTGCAGAAACCGTACTTGTAAATATTCACCGAGATGAGATTCTTACTGAAGAGGATCTTCCTAAAAAGTACTTTGCTTACACTCCTTGTTTCCGTAGAGAAGCAGGCAGTAGTAGAATTGAAGAGAGAGGAATGGTACGAGGTCACCAGTTTAATAAAGTAGAGATGGTACAGTACGCACATCCGGATCATAGTGAGGAAGCATTCTTAGAACTTCGTCAGAAAGCAGAATCTTTGGTGCAGAAATTAGGATTGCATTATCAGTTGAGTAGATTAGCTGCTGATGATTGTGCTTTTTCTATGGCTAAAACACATGATATCGAAGTGTGGATTCCTAGTATGGGTATTTATAAGGAAGTAAGTTCAGCTTCTCATGGTTATGATTATCAGCCACGTCGTGGTAATATTCGATTTAGAGATGCTGACGGCAAAATTAGATTAGTTCATCTTCTCAATGCATCTGGTTTAGCTACTAGCCGTGTGATACCAGCAATTGTTGAACAGTATCAGCAGGCTGATGGAAGTGTTGTTGTTCCTGAGGTATTGAGAGCTGACATGGGAATTGATGTTATTAAACCTCGCTAATTGTTGGAGTTATTCATATTAGAGTATAGGCTTAGGGTCGATATTCAGCGAGGAGTTATCTCCTCGCTGTTTTATATTATTGAATTATGAACTATCATTATACAATAGAAATAGAAGTGACTAATTATTGTAATGCGAGTTGCGTATTCTGTGCAAATAATCGTTTGAAAAGAAAAAAAGGATTTATTGATGAACACAAACTACATGATTTTCTGAAAAAACATAAAAATCAATTAGCTGATAATTTTTTTAGAAAAGAAGGGATGAAAGAATATCCGAGAGTGACCTTATGTGGCTTAGGTGATCCTTTATTACATCCGAATATTGATAAAATTGTAAAAATTGCACATGATTTAGGATACTATACGCAGCTTGTAACAAATGGATATTTGCTATCCTCAGAATTGATGTCTCGATTGGGAGATAGTGGATTAGATGAGATTGCTATCTCCTTGCATTCTCTTAATAGAATAAATTATTATCAGATAACAAAATTACCATTAGATGTGGTGAAAGAAAATATTAAAAATTGTGCTTCGATCATTAAAGGTAAGAATATCAAGTTATCTATTTGGAGAATTTATCATCCAAACCCACAATATAGAGATGTTGATGATTCAAGGGATTATTACGAGTTTCTGAAAAAATGTAATTTAGAAGGAACTACAATATTAGGGCCTTCAGAACCTTGGTATAGAGACGGCGTTGTTCCTGATTCATTATGTGATGAGGTTCAGGATAAGCCATTTTGGTGTAACAAGATATTGTTTACATTCAATATTGACTGGCAAGGGAATGTTATTTTGTGCTGCAACGATTACAACAGGGAAACAGTAGTATTAGGTAACGTTTTTTCGGATGAATTTTCTATTCAAGACATAATCGGATTAGAAGAATCAATCGTTCGGAAAGAATATGTTCCAGAGATATGTTTAAACTGTAAACGTTGGAAAGACACGGAAATATTCGATATTCTTAGTGCCTATAATAAAGATGAGAATATTATTTTTGACTCGTTAAATAGACAATTATTGTAGAACTATCATTAGGAGATGTTGGGTATGGAGTTGGGAATTAGTTACTGGTTTGGATATCCCTCATTCCCACAAGAGAGAATTCGACTGCTTCTAGAAGCTGGATTTACAAGTGTTTCTCTCCATTGGACAGACGAATATGAAACTGTAACTGGGAGAAAAGAATCCATTCCTCCATTGCTTTATAAAAATGGAATTCGAATAAGCAGTTTTCATTTATCGTTTGATGACGCTCATTATTTATGGTGCAATACAAAACAAGGTGAAGAATATCGTAGTAGTGTCCGTAAGGCAATCGATGACGCACAGAATTATAACGTTCCAGTAATCATAATTCATACGGACGGTGAAGAATATCTTCCTTCAAGAATGCATTTTCTTCTTGATTTATTATCTTATGCTGCAAGTAAAAATATATGCTTGTGTTTAGAAAATCTTCAACATGAAGATAATTTAGAAAGTATACTTCAGATTGCAAATAGTTCTTCTCTATCATTGTGTTATGATGTGGGTCATGCCAATATTAGAAATTGTCCTTTTGATCCGGTCAAAGATGAAAAAGTGAAATATCTTCATCTTCATGACAATTTTTCGATTAATGACAGTCACTTGTTGCCTTATACTGGAAATGTTGATTGGGAAAAGAGCATTAGCATGATTGAAAAGATAAACATGAATGTAGATGGAATTCTTGAAGTTCATGGTTCTTTGCATTCGTATGACGAGGCAAAATCCTACTTGGAACGTGCCGCAGAGTGTAAAAGAACTCTTATGAGAAAAATAAATGCTGATAAGTAGTGTCTGCTGATTAAGCCCAACTCGGACTTAACCAGGCAGTTTTTACCCTTAAAATTTCATACAGATAAAATAAGGTATAAAGTATTCGCCGCTGGATCTTAAAGAGATTCGCAACGAATACAGATAACGCGATAGATGTGAGCTGTGTTTCCTCAAGTTTGGTTACAATCCTGCCCATTCCGTAGCAGCGCTTGTCTACACTGAACTCACGCTCAACTTCGATTCTGTCTGTGTTATCCTGATATTCCAGTTTTTTATCTGCTTTTGCCGTGACCGGATTTGGTCGGCCAAGTTTTGGACCGGATAACCGGATCCCGTTTTCTTTACAGAAGCTGCGGTTGTCTCTTGTCCTGTATATCTGATCTGCCAGTACCCGCTCTGGATAATGTCCGGTGCGTTCCTTGAAGCGTTCTACAACCTCCTTCAGACAGATGGATTCATTATATGCCTCAAAAGATGTTTTTTCGATTCTTGCATACCCGTCAGAATCGATGCTGACACCAAGCTTTGCCCCAAATTCAACCGGGGCATTCAACTTACCTCGGACAATCGGTCTGATCCATGGCTGTGAGATACTAACGATTCGGTTTTCCACCGAATGCACCTTATTATCATACATATACTTCTGCTGCTCATACAGCTTGAAGATGGTTAATAACAGCGGTATCTCGTTTCGTTCCGGTGCATATCCATCTGCCATGAATTCATTGAGATATCCGATATCCCGTTTGACATATGCAAGCTGCTGGCGCAGGGCTTTACGTATCTTTTTCGTCGTGCGTTTTTTACACTTGGCAAATGCAAGATAATCCTTGCGGGTTCTTTTGGCATAACGTCTTGGCAGTTCAAGCCCATAGGACTTATGAAAACGGTAAATGATTGTTTCAAGCTTTTCCCTTGCTTCATTCAGCAGGGATACATCCTGTGGATACCGTATGTTCACGGGTGCGCATGTGGCATCAAGTATCAGAGTTCCTTTGTTCTCTGGTCCGTCACTGGCCGGACCATCATTTGGTGTCCCACCTCCTGACGGGGGGTTGAACCGTCATCCTCATCCTTCTTCCCATTGAGGTTTGACAATATATATTCATTAGCTTCCGCAATCATCTGAGCATTGATGCGCTTACGGAAAAGAACCATAGTACTTGGATCAAACGGTGGTTCTTCCTGATAGCCGGGAAGTCCTATAAAGTACTGCAGATATGGATTTTCTGTGATCTGTTCGACCAGTTCTCTGTCAGAGTATTGGAATTTTGTCTGTATGATCAATGCCCCGAGCGCTGTCCTTAAAGGCTTGGCGACATTGCCTGTCTTTACTTTGAAGAGACTGGAATATCTCTTTTCAAACACATCCCATGGAATGGCATCTGCCATTTTTATCCATCGGTTGTCGGGATTCATGTGCAGCCCCATTGGCTGGTTGAAATCAAGAAAAGAAGACTGTGACATATCGACTGGTTTGTACATGAATTTTATGTTCCTTAGAGTGGTATTTTGCAGAAAACCTGCAAGAAAAATGAATCAAAAGATTTAAAACCCTTGCATCTATTTTACCACTTATGAGCTATAAATCCAGTGTTTTCAAGCTTTTTGCTATTAATCAGCAGACACTAAGTAATGTGAGGGAAAAATGAAGAAAGTATTTGTCGTTTTAGGTACTCGTCCTGAAGCAATAAAAATGTCTCCAGTCATTTGTCAATTGTCACAGGAAGGTGGTATAGAAGTCGTTACCTGTTTTACGGGGCAACATAAAGAATTGGTTGATCCAATATTATCATTATTTGATATTTCGGTGAAGTATTCATTTGATATTATGAAACCTAAGCAAGATTTGTTTTATCTCTCCGAAGTGCTTTTGAGAAAATTTCACGAAGTATTAGTTGAGGAAAATCCAGATGTAGTATTAGTTCAAGGTGATACGTCTTCTGCATTTGTCGCAGCACTTGCGGCTTTTTACCTTCATATTCCTGTTGGACATATTGAGGCTGGTCTTCGTACTTATGAAAAGGATCCTTTTCCCGAGGAATTTAATAGGGTCGCAATTGATGCGATTAGTTCATACTTTTTTGTCCCTACGGATAACGCAAAACGAAATTTGCTAAACGAAGGAAAAAATAGCAGTAGCATTATAGTAACGGGTAATACGGTGATTGATACATTCGAGACAACTATAATTGATGAATATGTTCATCCTGAACTAGAGTGGGCATTAGGAAGTAAACTGATTTTACTGACAGCTCATAGAAGAGAAAATCAAGGTGAAAATATGTACGATATGTTTCGGGGAATAAAAAAAGTATTACAAGATTATTCGGATGTCAAAATTTTGTTTCCGGTACATCCAAATCCAATAGTTAAAGAATGTGCCTATACAGTTTTTGGAGGTATGAAAAATATTCATTTGATACCACCACTAGATGTTGTCGATTTTCATAATATTTTAAAGCGTTGTTATTTTGTTTTAACCGATTCGGGAGGAATACAAGAAGAAGCTCCATCTTTTGGAAAACCAGTATTAATAATGAGGTCATCCTCAGAGCGTGAAGAAGGAGTAGTTGCTGGTTGCGCAAAAGTTATTGGAACGTCTGCTCAAAATATTTATGATGAGTGTAAAAGATTGCTTGATAATACTCAAGAATATAAAAAAATGATTCCTAATACTAATCCATACGGAGATGGTAGTGCAAGTAAAAGAATCGCTAGATTTATTGTCGAAAACGTATAAATGGTTTGGAAAATATATTAGAAGCCAGGGGGAAGATTATGAACTCTCAGTATGTATTTCATAATGAAGGCAACTTTGAAATAGTTGAACGAAAAGGATATGGTCATCCGGATACCATTGCTGATGATTTAGCAGAAGAATTATCCAGAGTATATTCGAATTATTCAAAGTCACATTTTGGTGCAGTTCTTCATCACAACTTTGATAAAGTGGGATTAATGGGGGGAGAAACAAAACTTGAATTTGGGAAATATCGAATTAAGAGTCCTATAAGAGTTTTATTAAATGGAAGAGCTTCTTATCAATTTGGGTCGGAAGTGATCCCTTTACAGGAAATGCTTGAGAATACCACTAAGACATTTCTAGCAGATAGATTATACGGAATTGACCCAGAAAAAGATTTGAGAATAATTTATGAGGTTGCAACAGGAAGTAGTCCTGGATCGGTGGGTGCTGAGTCTAGTCTGCGTAATCGTTGGTTTGCTCCACAGACATTGGAAGACTTATCTGAACTAAAAAATTTGAATTGTAATGATACTTCTTTGGGTACAGCATTTTATAATAAAAGACTTTTAGAAAAATGTGTGTGGGAAATTGAAAAGGAATTGAATTCTAAGCGTTTTCATTCTCTGTATCCATGGATTGGTTCTGATATAAAAATAATGGGATGTAAAATGGAAAACGATCTTCACTTTACCATGGCTATACCTCAATTGGCATCTCACGTTAATTCCATCAATGAGTATGTGACTAATAAGGAATTTTTATATGATTATATTGAAACCAGATTAAAAGAACTTGCACCAGATAAAAACTATTCTGTATTAATAAATGCACGTGATCGCATTGGAAATAGTACAGATTTATATTTGACAGCGACGGGGTCATCTGTAGAAATGGGAGATGAGGGATTTGTTGGAAGAGGAAACCGCATGGGAGGACTCATTACGCCATTTCGTCCATACACCATGGAGGGGATTTGTGGAAAAAATCCAGTATACCATACCGGAAAAATGTATAGTATTGCAGCATGGGAAATATCTAAAGTGATTTATGAACAATTAGGAGTGGATGCCAATGTAATGCTTATTGGACAAAGTGGGCATGCATTATCTAATCCATGGAGTATTATTCTTAGCGGAGATAAAGAAAATGTGGACATTAATATGATAAATACATTAGCAGAAAATGTTCTTAATGATTTTGCGGGAATCACACAGAAAATTCTTAATGGAGAATATCCATTATGCTAGGTACGAAATTTAAAGTTTCGATTGAAGAGAATACTATCTCTTATTTAATATCAAATTATGGTCAAGAAGCTCAAAAGTGGATTAGTAACATAGAAAATATTGTTGAATTATTATCTAATAAATGGCACTTATCCATTATTGGAAGTGAACCAAGTGCTCGTTTTGGATGTATTTTATATGGGAAAAGTGAGATCTACGGCGATATTGTTTTGAAACTGGTTCCTCCTTGCTGTAGTAGATTGGAACAAGAGATTTTATGTTATGAGAAACTATCTTATAGCAATATGGTAACATTATATGATTATGATCTTGACTTAGGAGGTTTTTTATTACGTAGAATTTTCAATCGACCCATTGAGAGTTTGGAACCGATTTCTGTACTATTTAATACGATGTATTTTCAACGTCGAGAAGTTCTGTGGGATATTGAAAGGTATTCGTATGATCAGGCATTTTACGCCTCATTATCTAATGCAAAAGCAACTATTTTAAAACAATCAGATAATAAACTTGATGAATTTCTACCCATGATTGAAAAAGCTCTTTTTTATTATAGAAGTATTGAAAAGAAAAAAATATTTTTTATCCATGGTGATGCGCATATTCATAATATTCTGTGTGATTCACAGAATACTTATCTTATTGATCCTATTGGGTATACGGCTCCTTTTGAAGTTGAATACGCACGTTTCATTGGAACCTACATACGTGAAAATGAAGTATATGATCAACTTAGTGAAATCATTCATAAAGTAGCTTGTGATAAATGTGATTTTCGTAAAGTTTTGTCAGCTATAGGATTCGATGTGACTATGAGGGCCTGCAATACATTTTGCGAAGGGAATACTTATGAGGAAATCTTGGATGCTTTAGTATGGACAAAAAGAACATGGAAAGCGATAGAATTATTAGCATTGTAGGTTGGAGGAATTGGTTGACTATGGTTATCTGCGAAAACGTAAAATATGATAAGTGCTCTCACGTACACTAAAAAATTCTTTGAATTATCTGGGGGATATCTATGAAAATTACAATTGTATCGAATTTTGATTTGGCTTCGGGTCGTGGACCTGTATTCCGATTAGTGAATATTCTACCAGCGATAGCAAAGGCTGTTGATTTGACGGTTATATCTTTGCAAGAACCGGATGATCTTTGTAAGCGAACATTTGCCCTTAACAACATTAAGTACGAGATTGTGCATTATGAAACTGAAGGGTGGTCAATCGTTGATTGTGACCGTCTATCTTCGCAAATTACAGATTTTCTTTATCAAAACAAAACTCAATTATGTGTTTTAGGCTGGGAGTTGTGGGATTTAGCAGTGCTCTTATTTAATGAGATTGATTTTAGTTATTGTAAATTCGCTGTAGTATTACATTCAATGCCTTTTGTTGATGCTCTTCCGTTTCCAACTATCTATGAGCAAGATATAGAACTGAGGCTTCAGAAAGAAAGCAATTCAATGATTGCCGATTATCTTGCTGCAAAGGCATATAACGCAAGGGAATACATAACCAAATTTAATATTATTTCAATAAATGAGACGGTAACCTATTACTTAAATACATATTTTCCTGGTTTGAGTTTTTTTCACGCATATCCGGGGTATGCATTAGATGTAAATGAAATTGATAGTATAGTTCAGAACGATAAAATATATGATTTTATTTTTATGTCAAAACTCGAAACGAGCAAAGGCATTTTTGATCTTATAGAAATTTCTTCGGAAATAAAAAAAATAAATCCTCGATTTACAATTCGTATCATAGGTGATTTTTTGTATGATAAAGAAAAGACTGATGCGTTGAAACGAATAAAGGATTTGCAGCTTGAAGACAATATTTCATTTGCTGGTTGGCTATCTGATGATAAGAAATACAAAGAATTAAAGAAAGCAAAGATTTTTTTGTATCCATCGCTTACAGGAGATACTTTTTCTTTCTGTTTACTGGAAGCATTAGCATGTGGGTTATGTGCAGTTACCTATAATACCCCATTTGCTCGGATTATTTATAAGAATGCTCCAGTTGAAAAGGTTGAATACCGAAATATTCAAAGATTCGCAAATGTGGCGATTAATATGCTTGATTTATGGACGGAAGATTATTCCTATAATGCAAATAAGTTTGTTTTGGAGAATTATTCTGATTGGAATCAAGTTGCTTTAGCAGAAGTAAGAGTATATCATGAATTGCTAGCTGAAAATAAAGATAGAAATGGGATTAATGCTTATGAATAATCTACAAATACTAACTAACGAAATTAAAAGTAAATTGTTTTCTATGTCTGAATACACAAAACACCAAGGTATGGTTGGATGGCTTCGAAGTAATACACATAAAGCAGATTACGTGTATGGTGAGATAACAGGATATTTTCTTTCTTTTTGTGCATACGTATATAAGAGAGAACAAAATACAACTGAAAAAAAACGTATTGAGAATATAATCAAAAATCATGTTGATTGGCTTAATACTACTATTACTACGGGGCTGAAAACGAGATATACTCTTGGGACTTATGAAGATTGGAGAAATAATGCATTATTTGCATTTGACATAGCAATGATTATTAGAGGACTAGATGATGTCAAAGATATTGTTTCTGTTTCATCAGTAATGGCAGAATATCTAGAGATTGTAAATAAATTTATAAGTCCGTCTGGTATTCTTACCTCTGTGTATACTTCTGCTAGCGAACCTCTTCCTCAAAAATGGTCAACAACTTTTGATGTTCATTTAGTGAAAGTAGCAGCAAATCTTTGCGGAATTCCACAATGGGATAATCATTGCACAGAAAAAACTGTCGATGCATTGAAATGTATTAAATTTGAAGAACTGATAAAAAAAGATAGCCATCCTATTTTTTACTATTTAGAAGGACTTCTTCTCTTAAGTGGAAAAAATTTTATTAAGGATACGAGTATTATAGATTATGTGACTAGTATCTACATTCAATTATTAGCCCAAGGGACTATTTCAAACAATTCTACAACGAAAGAATATATGAGATCGGATGTGTTATCTCAACAGATAAGGATAGGAAGTATACTCTATTCGTATGGAAAACTGACAAAGTCAGAATATTCAGCTATTGAGAAATTAGTTGATTATTTGATTGATAATTTTTATGATGAAGGATACATCTGTTTTTTTGAAAAGGATACTCCTAATAATTATTATAACGCATGGTGTGCAATGTTTGCGTACCAAGCACTAGATTTATTTTTGAATTCTAAAGAGAAAATGATTGAATCTTCTAATGCAGATTTCTTTTATCAATCAGTTTACTAAAACTATGAAAAAAATATGTACAACAAAATATGGCGAAATTTATTTGATTCAAAAAGATAATAAGCCGGCTATTTTAAAAATTGATTATGATGATGAAAATATAAGATTAGTTAATAAATTTGATAGTTATTTTGATCATGAATTACTTTGCAAAATATATAAAGTTGATTTGTGTAATAACTCTATTATTATGGAGTATTTAGAAGGCGTATCATTAAATGAAATAGAATCTTTTGAGGAGCGGATTTACCGATCAAGCGCATTTTTTCAAAAATGGATTCCTACTTTGTACAGAATAAAACGGCCTGATAGTTTCAAGTTGATTAATTATTCTGATAAATTTGTATCTATTATTGAAAGATGCGATGATACGCGAATAAAAGAATACCAATTGGAGGAAATAATTAATCAATATCTTATAGAAATAAAAAAGCAATTTTGTGGAGACTTGTATTTGTTACATGGTGATGTGCATCGTAGAAATATGATTTGCGTCGATGATAATCAGATTAAACTAATTGATCTTTCGCCAGTATTAGGTCCAGTGATGTATGAATATGTAAAATTTTTTGAAGAAGAATTATACGGGATATTGGCAGAAAGTGAATTTGAATATAGATATACTTTTATGACCCGGGCTTTTAAACTAGAGTCTAAAGATTTTTTGCCGCTGCTTTTTTTGGATTCTTGTTATCGTATGTTTGATACATTGTTTGTCGATAATGATGATAGTGAATTGTCTCTCATGATGCAACTTAATTATCGCTTATGGAGATTAATGAATAATGGATTGGAAATATGAAAATTTCAAAAAAATGATTGTTGAGTATTTCAGTCAAAAAGGTTGGACTTTAAAACATGAGACGAAAGAAGCTTTGGAAAAGAATTATATTCAAGAGTTTTTTTCTAAAGAACACCGGAAATATCTTGTGGACGACAGCTTTTTTTATGAAAAACTCCATGTGTTATTTGCGACGAGTTCATTTGAAAAAATGGAATTGAAATCCTTGAAAAATGAAAAATCAGATACGGATTTGATAATTGCTGGTTATCAAACTGTCATTAATCAGATAGATTTTAATACAATGCCTGATCATGTCAGTTACTATTCTTTTCAGCCAGTAATAAGATTAAATGGCCTTTCCGACTGTGGTGTAATAGAGGGTTTTCTTTCTTCTTTTGTTAATATTTGCCTTGTTGATGTGAATACCACTATGGATGAATATATGCATCATATCGACTTATGGATTACTATACTATCAAAATTATCGTTGCATTCTAGTGGTATACAACTTGTTTTTAAGAAAAAAACAAATGCTTTCGATGGTCTAGGGATTGAATTTCAATATAAAGGGATAGAAATTGGACAAGCCAATTTGTATCAATATGTGAACGGAGAACAAAAATTCTTGATCTCAGATTTTGGTTTTGGTTATGAAAGACTATTGTGGGTGATTAATGGAGGAAAATTCTTTTTTGATCCTATAGTAGATAAATATGATATTATTCATTCAAATATTAAGGAATGCGATAGAATTAGAACTGCTGTGTTGTTGATAATGAGTGGAATCATTCCAGCTGCCAATGGGGTAGGAAAGTATTCCAGAATGCTTATATCACAAGCGCCTAATATTGGCCTGGAACGATATTTGAATCTAAGAGCACTAAGATATTATACTTATTATAAAAAGTTTATAAAACCTAAGTTAACCTATGAGCAAACAATTCGAATTCTAAGGTCGGAAATCGATTACTGTCTATTAAAACAAGAGTATGTAGCCGAGGGGTATAATTTTCCAAAACACTTTTCGGGTAGTATTTTTTCTGACTATGAATCCTTCTACTATAAAAAATGAAAACGGAGAAATAATGTGAAAGTAGTAAGTTTTAATTCAGAAGATCAAATTTTGATAGTTTCTTGTGACTATTGGGAAATAGAGAGCATGGGATATGATGTAAAAAAGCAACAGGATATGACAGGATACTTTTATGAGACAGTTCTTTCTCATTTAAACGTATTTGTTAAATGTGAACTTCCAGAAAAAGTTCCACCTAAAAGAAAATGTGTGAATAATAATTTTG
>ENA-ORML01000852-ORML01000852.1-human-gut-metagenome-genome-assembly--contig:-NODE-852-length-31366-cov-15.321197_pt1 | contig 31366 bp, 19 predicted proteins | sample MGYA00242103_ERZ508995 | MGnify/ENA primary metagenome ERZ508995 (study PRJEB26280, sample SAMEA2338702) | human gut metagenome | biome: human gut; feature: human-associated habitat; material: faeces... | reverse complement strand
TCTCGTCGCAGCCGGAGCACGCATGCCAGTGATGGGTTTCATCCTTGCTCCATTCGCTGGACCAGCTGTGCTCGTGCGAAGAAGAAGCTTCTGCGGAAATGCAGATATTGCCTGTTACCTGCTCAATTACAATCGTGCCGGTTTCCTTGGAGTAAGTGTACTCACCCTCACCGAGGGTCTTGCCGTCCATGACGATCACTATTGTATCGGGCAGCTCAAATCCTTCTTCTGCCGTCAGGGTATATTCCAGCTTATCACCGATCCCGACCATCGTCTTGTCTCCGCTGAGATGCTTCAGATCAGCAGCAATGACCGCCTGTGTGTCGTCCACGCCAAATATGAGGGAATGCAGGTTCATCACTGGTTTCGTGGCGCCATGGAATTTCAGGTAGACATCATGCACACCTGTGATACCTTTCTGCTTCAAATCAGCAGTCAGTTCTCTAAACGTATTCCACTCATTTCCGGTTCCCTCAATGTGAACAAATTCAGCAATGGGTTCACTGTTCAAATTATCCAGATGAACGGTAACCTTAGAATTTTCTACATCTGCATCATTGTTCTTCTCCGCATAGGTCAGAATTATGGTACTGAAGCTGCCTTTCGGAATGTCGAAATCCACGCAGCGGTAGCCCACATAGCTTCCAGGCGTCAAACCACCCAGATTGGAAACCGTACCTTCCACTTCACCGGTCGCGTTTTTTGTCGACTCGTACTTGACGCCTGCAGATGCAATCTCAGCGCTTACCGCCTCGATTTTTTCTGCTGCCGGCTTCAGGCGAACCAGAGAAGAGACAGCATTGTTCAGCGCCGAAATTGCTGCGCCAATTTCTTCATGTGTCGCGGCTTCCTTCTCATGCACGATCTTTGCCGACTTCAATACGGTCTGCAGTGCATTCCAGGATTCCGGCGCATAGTTTGCCTGTGTAAGCCCCTCCACCTCCTGAATTGCAGCAAGGAGCGCCTCCTTGGTGGCTCCGGCAAATTCGCCGCCCAGCAGCTCCAGTTCCGCAAGGTAAATCTCCTGGCCTGCATTCTCAAACTCGATCTTATAATCGGAATAGCCAGCCTGATCCTCTTCAGAAATTGCGAAGGGTCGAGTGTACTTATCACCGCCATCGGTAGGATTGATGTTCCAAACAAAGCTCTGGTTGCTTCTGGCATCCAACTCGGTCCAATTTTCACCATTCATGGATCCGTAGAACTTCCATGCCTTGGGCGAGTGCGCCGCATCCCAGCTGGTCAGCGTATACATGCTGATTTGGATTGGGCTTGAAAAATGATATATCAGATATCCGTTTTCCTTGCCATCCCAGCTTGCATAGCCGTTGGCGTCATGAGCCTTATTGTTAAACAGCTTTTCCGTGTTTATGGCATTGGTTGCAATGGTATCCTCATTTCCGCCGCCTCCTACCGTGGAAACCTCTGTCTTGGTATGGTCAACCAGCAGTTGCGGTCTTCCCGTGCCCTCCGTAATGGACGGAGGCATATTATCCTCAGACATCCCCCAAGTGTCGGAAGGTGTGCTGCCCATCGCAAAGTCAAGCGTCACACGCTCGCCCTGCAGAACCTCTGCGGAGAGGTATGCAGCAGTCTGAGACACACCGTTTACAGACAGGCTCTGCACATATTTGTTTTCTCTGCTGACACCCGGCGCCGAAATTGTAATGGTGTGACCGTCGTCCCGGTGGATCGTCACCTTTTCAAACAGTGGGGTGCCAATGGCTGTAACGCCATTGCCGTTGGTCAGCGGATACAGACCCATAGCGGAAAGGACATACCAGGCGCTCAATTCGCCATTGTCGTCATCGCCCAAATAGCCTTGCCCAACTTCTTCGCCCACAAAAAGGCGGTCCAGCGTATCACGGACAACCTCTGCGGTTTTCCACGGACGGTCTGTATAGAGATACATATAAGGAATGTGGTGCGCGGGCTGATTGGTCATATGGATCTGCCCCTGTTTCGCATCACGGCCTTCCCAGTTTTCCTTATGGCCGGTCCACGACCCCGGATTGGCTGTGGCTTCTGCCGCGTAAGCTTCATCCAGCTTATCACCCAAGGCCGCTCTCCCATTCTGTCCTCTGGCAATTCCATACAAATTGGCCAAGCCCTGACCATCATAGGGCGGGAATGCATAGTTATAGGCATTGTCTTCACAATAGCCGTAACCCTGTGCCGTAGGATCGAACTGCTCGTCCGTCTGCAGCCACGTCCCATCGGACTTCTTGGCACGGAACCAACCGCCCATGCTCTCATTGAACAGATGGACATAATTGGTGGCTCTTGCAGTAAAATAGAGGTATTCATCGTTGTACTTCTGCCAGGCCTCGCTGCCAAGTGTTGCTTCATCCCGCAGATACTTCGCCATCGACGCAATGGCAAAGTCCGTTCCGCTGCCTTCCATGGACCAGGAGAAATTGAATTCGCTTCCCCCCCAGCCGCCAGTCACCCCGTCCTGAGGAACATATCCGCGAAACACCATGCCGTCCATGTGCGCACGGCCAGAGTAGGAGTTTTTCCCGTTATTGACAGAATACACCGATCCGTTCCGCAGCGCCGATGCATAAGCCGCCTCGACATCAAACGTAACGCCTCTGTTCAACGCGTCTGCGAAGATATTGTCGGAGTTGGTGCCCACCATACAATCGGTGCCCGCAGGCGCGATCCATCTGGGGATCCAGCCCTGCTCTCTGTAGTGCTGGATCAGTCCATCCAGCAGCTGGGAAGCCTTTTCCGGCGCAATGATGGAATAGAGCGGCCAAGTGGTACGGAAGGTATCCCAAAAACCATTGTTATATACAAATTGACCGTCTACCACTTTTCTGGTGTAGGGGGAATAATGCTGCCAACACGGCTGCTCATTGGTGCCTGTATTCTCAGCCAGGCTTGTGGGATAGACAAATGCCCGGTAGAGATTCGAATAGAAGGTGACTCTTTCGTGGTAGCTACCACCCACAACTTCAATGCTTCCCAGCGTATCGTTCCAGATCTTCAACGCCTTGGCCTGCACTTTGTCAAATCCTTCATCTTCAGCAATTTCCATGGGCAGTGCATGCTGTGCCTGTTCTTTGGAGATAAAGGAGGTAGCTACCTTCATTTCGATAACAGTTTCTTTGTTTTCGTTGGGCGCAAACTGGAACATTCCCATAGAGCCTTCACCGGCGGAGTGCCAGGCAACGGGAGCTTGAGAAAACTGCCCCACGATGTGCATGGTGGTTTGTCCGTTTGTCTTGTTTTCCGAGGTCGTATGGAACTCAGTCTTGTCCGCGTTAAATTCGATGATAGAGCTGCTCCGCGCATTCACAGGGTCAAACATAATGTTGCACGTCGCAGAGCCGGCCGGAAATGTAAAACGCAGCACTGCCGCATGCTCAGTAGGTGTGACCTCCACCTTAACATTGGGGGCTGCGGCATCATCCGCATTGAGGGTCACGCCGTAATAATACGGCTTGGCGATCTCATTTTCATGACTGAAAACAGAGCCTCTATTTCGGATGGCATTACCTACCGCACTGTAGTCTGTTGTGGTAGAATCGGCAGAGAAATAGTAGGTTCCGCTCTCCCCGATCCAGTTGCTGGCTACGTGAGAGATCTTGATGCCCTTAAACCGGGCTTCCGCTCCGCTGTAGGCATAGGGCGTATTGTCTGTACTGCCGTCCGTCGTGGGCACCCAATAGTTGAAGCCGAAAGGCGTTGCCACAATGGGCACATTCAAGCCTCGGGCGGGAGCATTGCCCGTAGAGTACGTACCCCGCAGAATATTCACATAATCGGCCAGATTTTCGACCTTCGGATCTGCCTGCTCAAAAATCTCCACATCATCGAAATAGACGGAGATATCCTTGCCAGGCGTGGCATCATTTTTTTCAAAACCAGCCAGCACTTTTTTGATCGTTTTACCACGCAGATTCGAATCTGTGCTCAGTTTCGTGCTGATCTGCAGCCAGTTGTTCGTCGCCATTACGCGTGCTTCTCCTTGGGCCGCAGGAGACACTACATTGCCATACTGATCAATGGCTTTGTAATCAGAAAGGCGAGTGCCATCGTCAAATTCCAAGTCGATCGCCGAATACATACTGGTGTATTCAAAGTCGTATGCATAGTTCGGATCATTTGCACTCAAATTGTAATCTGTCCCTATATCAGGAAACACCATGTAGGACAGTCTGGTATTTTCATCAACAGGAATATTAAGGTCATCATACAAAACCACATAATTTTTCGCAGCTTCTGCCGTTGTGGTTCCTTCCATATGCAGGCAGGACACACCAGACCAGGCGCCTGATCTGGCAGCCCAGTTGTAGCTCGGTCCTTCCGACAGCGAGGTATACAAGTAGTTCACTTCTCCGCCGGAGCCCGTTGTCTTAACCTCTTCGCCCAGACCAAACCCACTGAATTGGATCACATTGGGATTCGTTGTTGGCGTATTGCCGCATTTCTCAATTATCAGCTTGAACGTAGTATATGACTGGCTATTAGAGAAAGAATACATCTTCGTCTCATTGTTCTGCTGCCATGTAACGCCTTCACGGGAATCCAAAAGCATCCATTCTTCAGCTTTTTCGTCATTTGTGCCATACAGTTTCCATGCTGACAGCACACGCTCCGGATACTGCATATCGTCCCCGGCGCCTGTCAAATAGTAGGCCTGAGGCTGAATTCCTTCGCTGAATCGGAATGTAATTTCCAGCGGCAGTCCAGGCTGATTCACCGTGCAAAGCTTTGTGGCAATACGTCCGTCGATCAAAGCTTTTTCTGTCTCGCCCGCGCTGCCATAGGTTAATTCTTTATTAACACTGACCGGATCATCGGACGAATAATTGGTAAATTCCCCCACGAAGGAATCGACCCGGGGTTCAACTGCACATACGCCCTGCGCTGCAACATGATCAAATTTCACCTGCGCCGCATCCGTCTTTTCAAAGTGAGCTGAAAAAAGGTCAGTTTTTTCTGCATTGCTGCCCGAGAAAGTTCCCGCTACCGGTCCATGACCTTGCACAGACACTCCAGAGCACATTCCCAAAGCTAATATCAAACTCAAAGCGCCGCTAATCAGACGCTTACATTTCTCTGTTACTGACATTCCGATACCTCCTTTTCACCGCTGTTACCCCAAAATTCTTGCTCTTTCATTGAATTAAAATCTATTCTTAACCAACAGTCTCAGCTGTCACAACCGTGACGCCGGTGCCGGCGACAGCACCGTCAGCTGTGCCGCCCTGCAGCGCGGCAACCGCAGCCTTGATACCTTCGTAGCCCATCACGTCCGGGTTCTGGACCATCGTCGCGTACAGGCAGCTTTGTTGATCTCACTGCGCTTCATAACAGCGCTCCTTTCCATTTTATTTCTATATTCAGGCTTCGCCAGACGGTCCTATTCTGCGCCGTGCGGAGACCGTACTGTCGTTATCAAAAGTTCCGGAGAACAGACCCGTTTTTTCTTGGCCCCGGACGGAAGATCCATCCGGGGCCGGATCATTACTGCTTAGGGAAGATCAATAGAAACTCTTGCGGAGGCTTCGAACATTCTGAGCAGAATGGCCGCGGCCTCGCTGCGCTTGATGGTGCTCGCGGAATGGAACGTGCCCTTCGCGTCGGAACCCGTCAGGATGCCCGCGCGATAGAACTCGTAGATCTCAGCCGCGAACTTGTCGGTCGCCTTCACGTCTGGAATTGCGTTATCTGCCACGGTGTTGATGGCCTTATAAGCCTCCTCCGCACCATGGAAGATGTGGACGAACTCGCCGCGCGTGACCGGTGCATTCATCTGCGCCTTGGTGTAATTCGCGTAGTCCTTTTCGATGATGCCGTTCACAACTGCGTAATTGACATAGCTGTCATACCAGTTCGCGCCGCTGTTTTTCAGGCTGACTTCGCCAGTGCGGTCGAGCTGATGCAGAGCCGCCGCCAGCTTGATGGTCTGCGCCACGGTCAGCGTTGCGTTCGGCTTGAATTCATTGGCCGTCACGCCGTCGATCAGACCGTTCTCCCACGCTGCCTTGACGCTCGAATAGTACCAGCTATCGGACGGAACATCGGCGAACGGGAACTTGCTTACGTTGCTGCCAGCGTTCGGGTTGAACGGGAGCTGCGCAGGTTTGCTCGGGATGACTGGGAGGACCGGAGCCGGGGCGGGTGTCAGCTTCGGAATGGCATGACCTTCTGCGATCTTGTTGCCGCAGCCGAGGCAGTAGGTGTCGCCCGTGTAACCTTCCTCGGTGTAGGTTGCGTCTTTCGCGTCACGAATCTCCGTGCCGCCCACATGGTTGGTCGGGTCAGTTTTCGGGGTAACATCCGCCTCAGTCAGCTCTTCTGTCGCGTTTTCATTTGCAAACAGCTTGCTGCATCCGGAGCAGGTGTAATACGCCCTGTGACCCATGTCGACGCAGGTCGCTTCCACAGCCGGAACCAGCGTCGTGGTGTGATGAATGTGACCAGTTGCGTGCGCGATGATATAACCGCACACTGTGCAGATCTGCGGATCTATTTCCGTTGCCGCAGCGCCAGGCGTATGGGGCTCTACGTCGTTCTTCTCGTCGCAGCCGGAGCACGCATGCCAGTGATGGGTTTCATCCTTGCTCCATTCTCTGGACCAGCTGTGCTCGTGCGAAGAAGAAGCTTCTGTGAAGCGGAACCAATCGACGTTTGCAACATAGGTCTTGCCGGTGTTGTTTTCGAAGTAGAGATAGACATCGTGCATACCCTTGGTGATCTCGGTCAGCTCACCGCTAAGTTCCACATAGTTGCTCCAGTTGCTTCCGGTCGCCGGGCAAGTCAATGTCGCGATCTCCTTGCCGTCCAGGCTGCCAAGGCGGATATGAATCTGGCCGCCGCCGGCATCTCTCTCCTGCGCAGCGTAGAAGAACGTTACTTTTTTCGCACCGTTCCCGGAGAAATAGACATTGGAATATTTGACCCAAGTGCCGCTTGCAACGCCGCCAATGTTTTTGCCGTCGTTGACAATTCTGCTGTCATGTGCATCTGTTTCAAACTTTGTAAATTCCTCAGCTTCGATCTTCTCGTACGCATTACGGAACTTCGCCTGCGCAAGTTTGATGTTCAGGTCAAGCGCATCGTTTGCGTGATTGAAATCTACGATCGTCGCATTCGGATCATTCAAAGCCGTCTGCGCATTCTGGATTGCCTGATTGAGAGCGTCCTTATGTGCAGCGTCATCTGCCAATCCTTCATAAACCTGCTGTGCTTCTTCGATTTTAGCCACCAGATCCTGGTAGGACTGAATATCATTGGATGCCTGCTCGAGCTGCGATTTTGCATCTTTCAGCGCATCCATCGTGGAATTGTAGTTCTTCGTCACTTCCTCCGCGTTGGAAATGGCGCTCCTCACGGAATTTTGAACCGCGGACGGCATGTTTGATGTGTCAACCTTCTTGATCGCATCAAGCTTTGTCCAAAGATCCTTCATCCCTTCGATCTCGCTCATGGCGTTTATCAGCTTACGGCAGGCCTCCTCGATCTCGGCGTCCGTCTTGTCTTCCTTGGCCGCAACCGTTTGTGCCTTGTCAATGGCTGCGCTCATCAACGTCGCAAGCGGTGCGTAGCCGCCATCGCTGAGAGCCTCCTTTGCTTTTGTCGCTTCCGCGATCATTCCATCGAGAGCATCGGCGTTCAGCGCGGGCATTTCGGTGCTCATCAGTTCCAGCTCGCCCAACTGAATCTCGCTGTCGCTCTTGATATCCAGACGCACATAACGATATTGCACATAATCCGCGGCATTCGTCTTGAACGGCTTCGTATAGAGGCTCCATTCAAATGTCACATTTTCACGCTTGTCCGCTTCCGTCCAGGTCGAGCCGTCATTGGAAAGATAAAGCGTGAAGTTCTTCGGCGCGCTATCCTTGCCGCCGCTCGCAGAGGTCAGTGTATAGAGGCTGACAGCCTGCGGCTTTGCAAATGTGTAATAAAGCGAAATGCTCCCATCCGTAGGCTTCAACGTTGCACTGGTCTTAGAATTGTTATCGAGTAGATTTTTGAGGTTCTCACCATCAGCACAATAAATGGAATCGCCGGAACTTAGCGTGGTCGGAACTTCTTTTGCAACCACAGCCGCACTGTTTGTGCGGTCCCGCAGCGGATCGGGGGTCTCGTCGCCTTCCGTCAAAGAATCGGGAACATCATTCTCACCCATACCCCACTTGCCGGGCGTCGCCTGCATGTCAAAATGGAGCACAACATCTTGCGTCTTGAGCTGGTCGGTCAGATCCGTCTGCTTGATGGACGTCTTGCTGTAGGCTTCACCATTGATGGTAAGGCCGCCAACATAAATATTTGTGCTGCTGTTATTCGGCGCCTCGATGATCAGATCGTGGCCGTTTTCATGATGGAGGGTAATCTTCTTGAACAGTGGCGAGCCGAAGACCAGTTCACCGTTGCCCATATTCAACGGATAGAAGCCCATGGCACTGAAGATAAACCATGCAGACATTTCACCGTTATCCTCATCACCGATGTATCCCTGGCCGATGCGGCTGCCAACATAGCACTGCCGCAGTACCTGCCGAACTTTCTCCTGCGTACGGTCAGGCCGACCGGCATAGAGATACATATATGGAATATGATGGGAAGGCTGGTTGCTGTGGCCATATTCGCCCATCTTGACTTCCTGCGCTTCCCTGCGCTCATGGATGCCCTGATTTGCGCCTACAGTGTCCGTTTCCAATGTCGTCTCAAACAACTGATCCAGCTTTTTAGCCAGTGCAGCACGGCCGCCGTAGAGGTTTGCCAGGCCCTGACCATCCTGCGGTACACTGCACGCCATATTCAGAGCCGTAGTTTCCGTGTAATCATCATGGAACGCAAACGGATCCACTTTGGATCTGGTCCAGGAGCCATCCGCATTCTTGGCCGCAAGCCATTTGTTTTCAACTCCGTCTCCGTCGCGGAAGAGGTTGACATAGTTTGTGGCACGGCTCTTATAATAGGTATATGCATCCATGTCGCCTAATTCTTTCGCCATGTTTGCAATACCGGCATCATTGATGTAGCCTTCAATGGACCATGAGAATTTCTGGCTGCCACCCGGCGTATAGCCAAGAAACAGGCCCTTATCAATGCCGTCACGACCGCCGGAGGCCCCCTTGAAATCCGACATGGAGGCATTCTTCAGTGCAGACTGATATGCAAGTTGCCACTGCTCGTTTGTCAGCGTTGCGCCGCGCAGCATGGCATCGGCAAAGATAACATCCGAGCTTGTACCGACCATGGAGTTCGTACCGGCCGGAGCAATCCAGCGCGGCATCCAGCCGCTGTCCTCGAAGTGATGAATCAGGCCCAGCAGCAACTCATTGTTCTGCTCCGGTGTGAACAGCGAATATGCTGCCCATGTCGTACGATAGGTATCCCAGAACCCGTTGTTATAATAAAGCTTGCCGTCCTTCACCGTCTTGGTATACGGGCTCATGTACTGCCAGCCTTCTTCGCCGCCTTCGCCGGTTTTTTCACCCATATTATTGGGATAGAGATACAAGCGATAGAGGCAGGAGTAGAACGTAATCAGCTGTTCTTCCGACGCACCTTCAATTTCAAACTGGCTCAGCTTGTCATTCCACAGCTTCTTTGCGGCAGCCTTGACATCGTCAAACTTTCCGCTCAACTCCTGTTCAAAGTTTTTCTGTGCCTGCTCAGCACTGATAAAGGAAGTTGCCGCGCGCATCACGACCGTCTTCGTACCTTGTCCAAAGACTGCGCGGGTGTCATTGACTGTGAACGCCTGATCAAAGGTGCCGTAAATGTACATCTTCGGCATCTGGTTGCTGTCCGCATTTTTGTAACCGCTGAAGGACTTCGTAGCTTTATCAAATCTGAGGTCGGACACATCGCTGATATTGATGTACGGCGTCTGTGCGTTTTCCGGATAAGTGATGCGCGTGATCATGCCGTGATCGGTAGGAGACAGTTCCGTCCGGACACCGCTTGCAGGATTCGACGCGCTCTGACTAAACTGTACGCTGAAATAGTAGGGCTTTGCCGTTACATTTTCCTGATCATAGATGGCGCGGCCATTTGCGGAGGTATTCACGCCGGGCATAAATCTCCACACAGACCGGTCTCCGACCCAGATCGACGGCTCATGACTGCAGCGGAAACCTTTGATAAAACCGGCATTATAGTCGAACATAGTGTTGCCGGTGTCGCTTTCCGGTGCCCAGAAGTTGAAGCCATGCGGCACTGCGACCATAGGCCCGGTGAGGCCTCTGGAGAAAAACGCACCGCCAAAGTTGTTTGTTCCGCGAAGAATGTAGGCATAGTCTACGAGAGACTCCTTGCTATAGTTCAGGGGGGCGACATTTTCAATCCGAATCGAATTCAGCGTTCCCTTGAAATCGCCGCCATCCGCTTTCAAGTCCGCGCTGTTTGCGTAGCCGATGTCGATTTCTTTGATCGTCTTGCCCTTCAGCGCGCCCAACTGGATCAGGATCTGGTTTTCCTGCGCATACAGCATGGCCTTGCCTTTGCCCTGGCTGTTCGGATCGGCGCGAACGCCATTCTCATCTTCCAGCTCTGTAGAACTCAGATAGGTTCCATCCGTGAATTTCAGATCTACTGCAAGATGCATGGAATAGAAATCGTAGTCATACTTATTGTTCGGCAGCGGCTGCTGCGGCGTAATATTATAAACCAGCCGCGTATTCTCCGTCACCGGAATGTTCAGACCTGTGTACAGGACGTTGTACACCTGCGCGCTTTGATTGCCTTCATGATGACCACTGATGACCAGCTTGTCGTTTTCCAGCGTTGTCGTCATAGATGCATGCTCCGTGCGCGCTGCGTCCGTAGTTCCGGCAAAGCTGCCGTCCACAAGGCTCTTTGTTAAGCCGAAGCCGCTGAACTGGATCGTTCCCGGCGTAGAGTTGAACTTCGTGATCTTCAGCTTGTAATGCTGATAGCCGGAACCTTCCGGAAGCTGGAAAACACGCATCTCATAGTTTTTCCATCCGGTCTGGTTGCTCTGCTTATCCAAAAGCGTCCACTCACCAGTCTGATCGTTCGTGCCATAAAGCTCCCAACTGTTCAGGGTGCGGCCAGGGTTTCCCTCGTCATCATTTGCACCGCTGATATAATAATTGGAAGCCGTTGTCGGCGCATTATAATGGAATGTGAACTCTAGAGGTACCGTAACGCCGCCGGTTGCACAAAGCTTCGTGCTTGTACTTCCGTCGATCAGTGCGCTGACGTCCTCGGCAGAGTTGCCATATTTGAGCGTGGCACTCACCTCGACAGGAACATTCGCAAAATTTGAGAATTCTTCCTGCGTTTTGAATCGTGTCGAAAACAAGACCTTGTCTTCTTCGCCTGAAGCGGCTTTCTCCGCTGCCAAAACAGTGATCCCAGAGAAAAGGCTCAGCATCATCGCCATGCATAACAAGCAGCTGATCCATCTGGACGCTGTTTTATTTCGTTTCATGTGCAAATCCTCCCAAAACCGAAGATATGAGTTGAGCATAAACGTGTTTCAGAAAATACGGCAAGTAAAATCCTTGCCGTATTTTCTGACTTTCAGTTGGCAGTTGGTGCTTACTTCGTCACAACTGTAACACCGGTGTCGGTGACAGCGCCGTCAGCCGTGCCGCCCTGCAGCGCAGCAACCGCAGCCTTGACACCTTCGTAGCCCATCACGTCGGGGTTCTGAACCATCGTCGCATACAGGCAGCCTTCGTTGATCAGTTCCAGAACGTTGTCGGAGCTGTCGAAGCCAACGCCGACCACATCCGCGCCGCTCTCCTTGATCGCGTTGCCAACGCCGACCGTGGAGCCTTCGTTGCAGCCGAACACGCCAACACAGCCGTCAGCGATGAAAGCGGAGGCCGCGTCCTTCGAACGGGCCGCGTCGCCGTCGCAGTACTGGGACTCCTGAAGCTCAAACTTGGTACCCTCGAAAGCGGAGCGGAAGCCGTCGTCACGGGCCACGGTGGAAGCCGTCGCAGCATTGACGCTGACAATGCCGATCTTGCCTTCCGTGATGCCCTTCGCAGCCAGCTGGTCGATCATGGTCTGGCCGGCAGTCTTACCGGCTGCGGTGTTATCGGTGCTGAACGTCGCAACAGACGGCGTAAAGTTTGCCGGGGAATCGACGTAGACGATCTGCACGCCAGCCGCCGAGGCCTCCTTCAGCGCATCGTTGACCGCCTCGGGGCCGTTGGCCGCCAGAAGGATCGCGTTCGCGCCGTTGGCAACGGCGTTGTTGATCATCTCGATCTGCTTCGCATCGTCCTTCACGTCGGGCGCGGTCCACTGGTACTCCACGTTCCCGAGCTCTTCTGCCGCCTTCTTGCAGCCGGCGTCGATGTTGGTCCAATACTGGTCCATCTGGTCCATCGTGATCAGGAAGATCTTGTAGCTTTCGCTGCTCGCCGTATCCGCGGTGTCGTCCGCGGTGTTATCCACAGTCTCGCCGGCCGTGCTGGTCGTTTCGCCGCTTGTCTTCGTCTCGTCCGCCGGCGCCGCCTTCTGTGCACACGCCGCCATTGCTGCGATCATCGCGATCGCCAGCAAAATCGCTAATACTTTTTTCATTTCTGTTCCTCCATTGTTTTTTTCATGAAAACGACAGACCGCCTTTCAGCCGTTTGCTCGGTTTCACTGTTAAAACTTTATCATTTTCCGCCCGATGCAAACAGGACAATTCTTCCGGCAAAGTGGGCAATCCTTCCTGAATTTTTGATGTCTTCGTAAAACTGCAACAATTTTACTTGCAAAATTTATGAAAAACAGCCAATGCTCACTGAGCATTGGCTGCCTTGAAAAATGGAAAAACATATTGTTCAGGTCGTTGCTTTACACGATACAAATCACATCGTACCAGAAGACATCCGGCCTGTCAGCCGTTCCCTTACTGCGTCAACAGGTGTCCATTTTTATAAATCAGCGTTCTTTCGGCCAACGGGAACGCATCGTAGATACCGACGATCAGAACGACCACCGCGATTTTTTTGGCAAGAAGGAGCTGTACCTGCCGCTCGATATGCTGCTGCAGCAGCACGTCATTCCCCCAAAATGGCTGCTCAAAAAATACCACACGAGGCTGCTGGAGCAGCACCCGCCGAAAGATCAGCGCATACTTCTCCTGTGTGTTCAGATCACGGATGTCTTTATCAAAAACCGCGCCAAGCTCCGGCGTCAGCTCGCGCCGCAGGCTGCGGTAAATGCTCCGCCGGCGAAACCAACTGTCGATCTGCCGAGGCAGGCAAAACGTGAGATTCCGCAAATAGCTCATATCCTGAAACAGCATCATTTGTGAAGGATTTTCTGCAATATAGGCGACCCGCTGATCCCGCGCCATCGGCCGGTGGATCGGCTGTCCATCGATCAGAACTTTTCCGCCGAGCAGTGCGCTCTGTCCCGTAGCCAGTCGCCGCATTCCATCCAGCAGCCGCCGGTCTTCCGTATGGATCGCGAGACATTCTCCGCTGTATACCGCAAGATCCACCTGTTTCAGCAGTGCCGTACTGACGCTGCTCAGGTTGAGACATATGCTCCCTCTTGACATGGCACTTCTCGGGGGAGACGATGTTGTGCCGGTAAACTGCTGCAGCAGCGCATGAATGTCTTCGCTGCCTCCGGATACCATTTCCTGAACCTTTATAACGCTCCCGTTATACATCACCGCTATGCGATCGCAAAGCCCGCAAAGTTCTTCGTAGCTGTTTGAGATGTAGATAAAGGCCATCCCACGAGATGCAAAATGGCGGATCGCATAGTGCAGCCGTCCGATATCCGTGCCCGCCAGAAAATGACTGATATTCCACAACAGGACAAGCCTCGCTCCGGATTCCCAGGCCTTGAGCAGTTCCACCATGCACCGTTCGAAGAGGCTCAGCTCCTCCACTTGCCGGTTGCACGGAATGTCTACGCCGACCGCCTGTTCGAGCTCCTGAAGCCGCCCGCGGAAGCTTTGCGTATGGAGCAGCCAGCGCCGCTCTACGCCGCTCAGCACAAAGACATTGTCCCCAACTGTCAGCCCATTGACCAGATGACTCTTCTGCTCAATGACGACAATCTCGTTCGGTGTAGTCCTGCTGTAGATATGGCTGTTGACCAGCTGTTCGCAGTAATAGACCCGCCCGAAGTGTACCGGTGTATTCGATTGCAGCAGCGACACCAACGATGATACACCATGCGCATTGAGCGCCATCAACCCCATGATCTCTCCGCTGAATATCTGCAGATTGAAACGCTCGAGCTGCATGATCCCGGACATCTGCAGGCTCACATTGTCGAGCCGTAAAATCTCTGTTTTCATGCTCTGCCCTCATGCTTGGCCGGAAGCGTTACCGTGACATCTGTTCCGAGTCCGGGCGTGCTGCAGATGGTAATGCCATACTGCTCCCCAAACAAAAGACGGATACGGTTGTTCACATTCAGCAGCGCAATACCGGTGCCTCGCCCGCTGTCAATATAATCATAGGCTGTTCGGCACAGCTCTTTCTGAAGCTGGTGAAGTGTTTCCGGCTCCATTCCAACTCCGTTGTCGGAGATCCGCACGATCAGCCGTTTTTCCGTCAGTGTCAGCCGAACCGAGACTACACCGATCCCTATCTTTCGTTCCAGTCCATGAATAATTGCATTCTCCACAAGCGGCTGCATCGTCAGCTTTGGGATCTGACAATTCTGGATCCCCGGCTCCGGATCGTCGATCTCCAGGCGAAGCCGATCTCCGAACCGAAACTGCTGGATCGCAAAATATGTCTCAATATTCTCCAGTTCTTCGGTTACGCTAACAAGATTTTCAACCTTGCTGATGGTATACCGGAAAAACTTTGCCAAGTATTCTGTCATATCCGCCACGACATTGAGTCCACCCGCAACCGCCTCGCTGCGGATTCCCTCCAGCGTATTATAGAGGAAATGCGGATTGATCTGGTTCTGCAGAGCAAGATACTGCGCCTGCCGTTTGCTGACGCTCAGGAGCTTGCCGGTGTCCAGCAGCGCCACAGCCTTTTTCAGCGCCATCTCTGTCCCTCTACTGAAATAACATTTCAGGTGGCATATGTCTGCGATGGTATAACCTGCGGCATAGAGCTGCATGACCTGTTCGTTTTTTTGAACGATCCGCAAACAGCGGCGCAGAAAAACCCCACCCAGAACGCCGAGCAGTGTAAACTGTGCCAGCACCGCCAGCCAGATGCCGCGGGCGCCATGACTCAACAGCAAACAGCTGAACGCAAACAGCACCGTCAGAACGAACATCGCCAGTATGATACGCAGCAGATCATCAAGAATGTATTGCTTTTTCTTCTCCTGCATTTCGCCCTCCGCCTTTCATCGTACTGGCCCGCCCGATGTACCATAAAGCTTTTTGAACTCTCCCGGCCGGAGTGCGGCCACGCGCTTGAATACACGGTTGAATGTCCGGATATCCTGATATCCGACCTGATAACACACCTCGGAGATCGACAGATTGGTGCTGCGCAGCAGCTCCTTTGCGCGGTTGATGCGCAGCATGGTCAAATAGTCCTGAAATCCCATTCCTGTTTCCTGCTTGAACTGGGAGCTGAAATAATTCGGACTGAATCCCGCAATGCTCGCGACCTGTTCCAGCGAGATATTATCCATATATTGCTTTTCCATGAATTGCTTCGCCATCAGGAACGGATGGGTCTCATCTCCCGCACGGCGTCGTATCGTTTCGTCGAGCAGCCGCAGCGCCAGTGCATATAGCCGTTGAAATAGTTCTTCAGGTGTCCCGCTCAGGGTGCAAAGCATCTGATATTCATTCTTCTCCTGTTCATAGTTTTCAGCGACACCCCAATTTTCAAGCAGCTTATCACCTGCGAGCGACACCGCTTTATACAGCTCCTGACCCGTGATGCCAGGCGCCTCAAGTACGGTTTTCCGCAGCTCTTCCACCGCAGCGAGTACCGCTTCCTGGCTGAACTGTTCCAATGCAATCCGATATTTCCGCAAAAAACTGCCCGTACAGTCCGGCAGACTTAGTCCTGAGAATGGAAAATGCCGCGTAAGAAGTGATTTCGAACCATAAATCAGGCGTTCGTGGATCATCGAACGTGCAGACAGGATCTGTTCGCCCAGGTTATACGGATTTTCTGTCTCTGCAGAAAGTGCCATCGAGAAGCTGATATGCGGATAGATATTCGGATTCATCCGCAGCTCCTGCAGGCATTGCGTCATCTGTTCTTTGATCTGCGCCCCCATGCCGGAAACATAGTTGCAGCACCCCCATCCGACGCTGTCCTCAAACCATAATTCACACTCCATGCAGAGCCGCCGCAGCGGTTGGAGCACCTGTTCGCGAACCTGAAGCGATACTGCCTGCACCGTTTCATACGTCACGTTTTCCGGATCATAATCCATCTTGACCAGGAACCCGCGAAATCCCCCCTGCTTGAACGCAAACCGGTATTCGCGATTGATCTGATCCATAGTCATCGACAGGCTCTTCTGGTTCTTGACATCCATCAAATAACAGGCCCGGACCTTCAACTGATCGTTAAAGAATGAACGACGCATCCGGTCCGTTGCTGCCTGCTCACGTCGGCGCGCTTCAATTTCATGCCGGATCCGGGTGACGGTTGCCAATAATTCTTCCTTATCGATGGGTTTGAGTAAATAATCACTTACACCGTATTGAATCGCCAATCTGGTATATTCAAAGTTTGTGTAACCGCTGATAATAATAAAGGAGACACTGCGGTAGATTTCCCGCAGCTGTTCAACCAGCTCCAATCCCGTGCATCCGGGCATCCGGATATCCGTAATGACCAAATCCGGCACCGTTTCCCGTGCCAGTTCCCGTGCCTCGATCCCGTTATGGGCCACACCTATAATTTGCATATCCAACGATCCCCAATCGATCAGATTGCAGATCAGTTGGCATACACGAAATTCATCATCCACAATCAGTACCTTAATCATTGTGCTTCTCCATTGTGCTCCTTCAACGTATCCGTGCTTTTTAACTCTTTTGAGTCATTATAACTCAAAAGAGTTAATCTTTTCAAGATACATTCGTTATCATTTTCTTAAAAACAGGAGATGGTGAACGTGGGTATCGGAGATGCCGTCCGCCTCAGGATCATCGGATTATGTGAAGAGCGCAAAATCAGCATCAACAAATTATGCAGTATCAGCGGCGTGACGCAGTCTACTATAAACAACATCGTCAGTGGTCGGAACCGCAGCACCACAATCGTAACGATCAAGAAATTGTGCGATGGTCTTGGAATCTCCATTGTTGACTTTTTCAACCACAGCCTGTTTTTTGAGCTTGAGCAGGAAATTTGCTAAAGCTTTAAAACATGCGTAAAACTATCTGCAAGGCAATGTGCGTCCTCTTTCCGAGGCTCACGGCTTCAAATAGCAGCTCAGTGGGCGGCCGAGAAATAGAATTGTTTACGTCCGTTTTTACACCCAATGTTTTGGAAGCCATCGTACCGGCAAACACATTTACCTTTTTAAAACCCGCCAAAATATTGCTCATAAAAATAACAGATGCCGATTGATAGTGGAGCACATGAAATCAAATATATTTATGGAGTAGACGTTAGATGAAGCGCCTAAGTCTAATTGCAGTCGTTGTTCACGATGATTAAGCAAAATGCAACGAATTTACAATCTGCGCATTATTATCTGCGAAACGCCTGCAAGGTACCCGCAATAGTAGCGAGGTCGTCAGCGCTGAATGGCTCGCTGCTGTCAATCTTTTCAGTCGGCTTTGCGCTCATATCTGCACGATCGTCCAGCATGCGCTTCATGAGTCGTTCCAGAATCGATTCCAGTTCTTCCTGCGGCGGCAGAGTTGCCGTACCCTCGACATAGTGCAGGATGGCATTGGTCAGGAACTGTGCCTTCAAGCGTCCTTGAGCGTTCAACTCATCGACGGCTTTCATTTGCCTTGGGTCGGATATACAGAAGCGGATCGTGAATTTTCCGGGGTCTTTTTTAGCGTCCATGATTCCCGCCCATCCGTTCCGCCTGATAGAGCAGTTGATAGCCTCTCCCGTTTGCAGCGATGTCCTCAATGAAAACCGGCTCGCGCACCTTGTCCGACGCTTCGATCTGCTGCCGGAGCAGCACAGCGCCGCCGCCTGTGAAGATCACCTTCCCGCTTTTCAGTTCCAGCATTCTCTCACGCAGTGAGCTGAGCAGGTCGCTGACAAATTCCCGTGCCTGGTGCCGCACGATCTGCAATACCGCATCAGACTGTCCGCTGTCCCTGCCGAGCAGGATCGCGTCGATCTCCGCCTCGTCCAGCAGCAAATCCTGTTCAGCCGCGACACGCGATTTGATCCGGTTGTAGAGCAGGATCACGCCATTCTCCAGCGAATCGCAGACGTTCAGGTCTCCCTCGCCGTTCCGAAGCAGCAGATAATCCACCGTGAAACCGCCGATGTCAATGATAAGCGCTCTTGGGCTGTTTTGCAGCGTCTGGAATACCGTAATGGCTGCGGCATACGACTGCGGATAGCAACTCACCTCGTCGATCAGAATCTCGTACTGCCTGTCATGCAGCGTGAAGCTGACCGTCCCCCGGTTCAGAAAATATTCTGCAAACCGTTTCTGTTGCGCACCGTAATGCGCCGGCGGCAGGCCGACCGCAAGCTGCACCCGCACCGGGCCCGCTCCGTAGAAAGATGCGGCTTCCAGTTCATACGCGATTGCAAAGAGCGTCAGTACGAAGAAGCGTTCGTCCTCCGTTTTGTCCCGGCGGTATGGAATCCGCTGGTCTGTGAGCGTATAATACCGCCCCTGATAGGTCAGCGTTTCACCTCCAAATGGCTGTACCTCGCTGCATACCAGCCCGGATGTGAACGGCGCATGGTGGATCGTTTTTACCTGTTTGTTCCCATGATCGATAGAAATTAGCATTGTATTTTACCTCCCGTACTTCTCTTATACGTATGGAGTACGGCAGGTTCAACAAAAAGTGCGCAAAATACCGGCAGCACACATTGAAGTGTACTGCCGGTTTTCTCTCAATCAACCGTTTCTTTTATCCAGCTCTGCGTTCCTGCCCCAGCAGGCGCATGGCTTCTTCCATTTCTATGGTCTTGTATTCTTTTGCTGACCCCGCCTGATATGTAGCAGCAGAGCCATCCATGCGGAATGCTTCTGCGTCGCGGATATGTACCATGCGGTCACATTCCTCAAGATAGAGATAAATTCTGCCGCTTATGTCCATATAATATCCGCGCCCGTCAGCAACATCCTGATGGTTGATCCGGACAATATGCGTATCAAGCAGCGCAACGAGTCGTTTCCGCTGCAAATCGTTTGGTTCACCCAGCTTTCTTGCCGTAAACTTCTGGGTGTAAGAAAGCCGTTCCGTTTTCGTTTGCAGGAGCTTCTCCACGCGGCCGATCAACTCCTCCACCTTGTCCAACCGGACATATTCTCCCGGCTGGTGCGCATGGTAGTAGCCGGTGCTGAGGTTGACCGCGGCAAGATTCAGATGCGGCGCCAAAATGGAAATGTCGCTGAAGCTTCCGAACGCTGTCTGGAATCCAAAGCTGTTGATATGTCGCTCGAACTGCCGGTTGCGGCATTGATAGAATACCGCGTCGTTGCTGCCCGTGCGATCCAACTCCACGATATAATTGACGTCCGGTTTGATTCCGGACTTTATAAAAGCCTGTGCGCCGTGACCACCGGTTTCCTCGTCTTCGCAGAACAGGACGTGACAATGAACGCGCTGAATTAGACGCAGGATCATATACACGCCAGCCCGGTCATCGCCGCCAATTCCCTGCGGTGACATCATGACCGTGCCATCTGCGGAATAGCAGATTGTTTCCGGTTGGGTGCGATGGACGGTGTCCAGATGCGCAACCAGCAGGACAGGCACTGTCCCTTGTGCGTACAGAAAGCCGCTTTGTTTCTGCACGGCATATCCGTTTTCAATCAGCTCTGTTTCCAACGCCTGTTTGAGACGTTCCTGTGAAAACTGAAAAATTTCTTCAAACTCCAGCGCCGCAAATTGTGTCAGCTTCAAGCATTGCTCATATAAATTACGCATATTGTTCCTCCAATTCTACTTGTGTATAGCGGCTTCTCTCACAAAACAGCAAGCCGCGCAAATCCTTACAGCAGCTACGTGCCGCACAGGTACGGCAATTTGCCAGCTCTGCTTCTTCACAGGATGGGCAAAGCTGATTTGTCCGCCCGCGCCGGTTGAGCACCGGCCGCAGCGCTTCTCTCGGAAGCAGTTTCCCACAGCAGCTGCACGGCTGCATACACTCCGCGCAGTAAAATCCGTCGCCGTCTAAAAAATGGCCGCTGTTTTTCGGAACCACGCTTCCGCACGCCTTGCAAACACACATGTCTTCACATTCACCGCAGTGCGTTGAGTTGCGTCGATCATGGAGCCGACCGCAGCCAACGCAGCGCGATGCGCTTCCGATGTCCAGATGGCCGTAGTCCCCATAGCCCTTCATCAGCGACAGCGCGGCATAGCCGTTCTCATAATCCGTGTAATGCAGGCTGCCCTGCACGGTTGTCCAATAAGGCCGGATTTCTGTAAAGGTCGTATTCGTTTTCCAGAGGTTCGGCAGGCCAAGGCATCTTGCGATCACGCTTTGCACTATGCTCCGGTATAGCTTTCGCACATCGTCGTCATTCTGCGGATATAGTCTTGATTGCAGCAGCACACCGTCCCGATAGCAGAAAATCTGCCGGGTCAGCCGCCGCGCACGATAAAAGTGATCCTTGACCTCATCATCGACTGTGAAGAATACCATGCTCACGCTGTCGCCCATATAAGACTGACAGCCGGCCCGCCATCCACCGTCTGCTAAACAGTGACAGGAATGCCATGCGTTTTTCTTCGCTGACATCTCCAGAAAGTCGCACGGATGAACGGATAGAACGCCGGTTTTGCTGATCCGCACCGGATTGAGCGCGTCAGCCAGCCGCGCGAAAACCGCGTTGTAGGGCTTGACTCGTGCGGTATGGAGCGTATCCCCGTGTCCAAGCTCCCGCTCTGTTTCATATTGGTCGATGCCGAATTTTGCGCACAGCCGGTTGATGATGCGGCTTGCCTTCATGCCAGCGTCGCACTTGATATGTCCGCGGTTCCGGATCACCGGCAGCCGGGATTCATCCGGAACGGTCGCATAATCTGCCGTCGCAGCGTCGAGCGCATCCCGAAATTCTTCCAGCCGTTCGCCGGTCAATCCCGCTTCCTCCGCGAGCGTCAACATTTCAAATTTTGTTTCGTCCACGCAGGCCCGGTCAAGCTGCCGCTGTTCGGATAGATCGAACACAACCGCAAGCTCCTGCTCCCGCCAGTTCGGGTGACGGCGCAGCAGCTCCAGAAGTGGCGTTTTCTGCTGCCGCCACAGGTCGAGGTTTGCCTGCACGCCGTCCGGCGTAAAGGCCAACCTGTATTGGTACATGACGTTGTAAAACGCCTCTGTGATATGATCCATGTTTTCAGTCCTTTCTATGGGAGTGGAAGCGCCGCTGCGCTCCCACCCCGTTTTTGTTATGCCGCTTCCATCAGATCCTCTGTCAGCACATCCACAAGCAGACGACCCGCAAGGTCGCCCGTGTGAATCGTGACCTGATCATTTCGCAGCTGCACCAGTTCTTTGATGCGCAGTTCATGGCTGTCTGCCGCAAGCTGCTTGTCTTTCTGCGTCAGCCGCTTGGCAAGCTGCTTCTGCCAGATCTTCAGGAATGCGCGCACCTCGCCAATATCGTCATTCTGGCGATTATACTGTGTGCGGACTTGCCGTACCGTGCCGCCCGGCTCTGCCTCTACGGTATAATAGGGGGTGTCCGGTTCGGCTGTCTTTCTCAGAAACAGCAGATAGCTTTCCCTGCGCTCCATACGCTCCCAGTAGACATCACTGTTGGCAATGCAGTGGCAGAGCTTCCGGCTGTCCATGAAAATATCTTCCAGCTTATCTGGAACCTGAATCTGGAACTGTTTTCCTGTAAACGCGAACTTCTTCCGGATCGCCTGCAGATTCTGTTCTATATGCGGATATGTCTGAAGGAGCTCTCCGGCACGAAGGGTCAACTGCATTTCCTCTCCGCGGGCGGCCAATTCATCATGCCGCTGCTGAAGTTTGCGTACACGATACACGATGGGGTCGTTTGTGTCATAACCGAAGCGGAACGCCATGGAAAGGTAGTCCCGCCACAGTTCAATGACACGTTCGCTGCTCAAATTCAGTTCCTGCATCTGCCTGTTCAGGTAATGCTGGATCTGCCCATAGCGCATCCGATCTGCAATGAATTGCAGCTGCTGCGGGTCAATATGCTCTTTGCACATCCACTGGATCGCAAAATCTGAGATCGGCTTTCCTGTCTGCTTTTCAAATTGCAGCCATTCCAGAAATGCACGCCCGCCCTGATTCTTCCGCAGCCGTGCAAGTTCCAGTCGGTTCAGGCCGAGTTTTGGTGCAAGACCTCTCTGCACGGGTGTTGTCCGAAAAATTGAACTCAATTTGTAATAATCCTTCGTACATTCCACTGCAAGCCGGAACAGACCGGCTTTTGTCAGCTGCTCCAAATTCGGCATCCTTTTCAGTACGACAAGATATTTTTCCGGGTCCGTCTTCATGTTTGCATGAATCAGTTCCGGGAGACCGGTCCGCTGCAAGCAGGTTTTGGCAAGGTACGGGATCGTTTTCCCATACACGCGACCGCTTTCATCCGGGTAATATCCCTCGTTGCAGTTGCAGCCTTTGATCCAACGCGATGTGCGCTGCTTATAAACACCCCAGTAAAATGCCTGATCCGGTTTTGCGTCTGCGTCAAAGATCGCGCGGCGGAATTCATGGCAAAACGCCGCAACATTTCGGTATGTTTCCTTACTGTAAGAACGCTCCGCCCAGAACTCTCTGACCACAAAGCCGCCCGGATAGGGCTGCATCAGATACAGGATATTTCGCCCTGTGCGCAGTCGGCCCATCTTGCCGAAGGATTTGAACTGCACCGTTCTTCTGCATCTGGGGCATCTGGCAACCGCATTGTGCTTCGGCTTCCGAATCGGAACCTCTCGGTCGCAATAGCTGCAATAACCGGTTTTGGTACCGCCGCGCCGGTATTGATAGAACATATAATTCTGCTCGACGCCGACCTTACTGACCCATCTGTCCCAGTCCTTCGGATGCGGAGGCACAAGCGCCATCGCCGCATCCCACGGATCGGTTTCTTTCTTGTGCCGGGCCAGAAGCTGCTTTTCCCGAATCCCTTCCTGAAACTCCCAGATCGACGCAATCGCCTCCCATTTGGAATGCAGATATTGACCGATCACAGCAGAATCACGGGATGAGATCTGCGCGTCAGAGATGCCAAATCCCTGCTGCGGTAAATTGCGAAGCATCGCGGTACGCCACTTCTTTTCCATAAAGCTGTATGTCAGGAAATCCTGCGCATCATAGTCAAGAAACAGCTCATAGACCGGTTTTCTGCCGCCAGCAGCCAGATTTTTCGTCAGATAGATCGCGACCTTCAGAATCCGATCAAACCGCTTGCATCTGGCGTAGTACTCGTGTTCATAGCGCAGTTCTTTTCGGAAATATCCGCTCTCTATCATCGGCTCGTTTTCCGCCTGCTTCAGCATCGCAGTCGTTGCCCGCAGAACAGGCAATTTTTCTAATTCTTTTCGCTTCATTCGTTTATACCGCCTCACATTCTTCAAAATTGTCATCATACCAGGTATCCGGCAGACGCTCCTTGCCGTCGATCACGCACAGCGAAAGATGCTCGATCTTCGGTCCGTTCACAGCTTCTCTGGCAAATGCCAGAATATCTCCGAGCTTGCCCTTTGCGCGCGGGTGCTTGCCGCGCACGACGGCGTAGCCATTCCATGCCTGCGCACGTTCTCTTTTGACATCACAGCCATCCGGCATCTGCGGATGGTCTGCCATATACACAAGCGCATGCAGGAAAAACTCCTGTGGCTCCAGCTTTCGGAGCACCCAGAGCTGCGTGCAGGAGATTCTGGAATCTACCGCATCCTCATCCAGATCGCCGCACGGACGAACCAGATAGTATTCCGAGTTCTGAAAATCCCCATAATAGCGCAGGCAGTCCATCGGGTTTGCTGCGCAGTGGAAACCGTTTGCCTGACAATTTGCCTGTTCCGTTACATTCAAGCCCATCTTTAGCTGATAGCCAAGGCAGACCATACCTGGGCACATTCCTTTATAAGCGATCATCCGGCCATGCCTCCCATCAGATCAAACATAGAAAACTGTTCTTCATCGGGCGATTTCTCCGGCTGCGGCATTTGAATGACCTGCTCCGGTTTTGCAGTCTTTGTCTCAGCTTTTGTCTTCTCCTTTTTGGGCTGACGCTTGGATTTGACTGGCGCACCCGGATACGGTTTTGGAACAAACGGTTCCTCCTTGATCTCATCCTCTTCGGCGTTTGCATCCCGGAAATATTCCTCCGCCCAGTCATAACAGGTATCCTCCGGCACATCGCCGCCGTAAATGCCGTTTGGCTGCGGCTCTGTACCGTTGTCCTCCATTTCTGCGAGCAGATATTCCCGTGCTTTCCGGTTGATGTACTGCAGACAATGTGCCATACTCTTGCGCGGGTGTATGACCATCCGCGCGAACGCGGGATCGCTGAGGCAGAGCGTCTGCACATACTCAGAAACGCATTCCTTGAGATTCCGCCGCGTCAGGCGCTCGGTTTCCTTTTTCATGCGTTCCATTGATGCTTTGATCAGCTCCGTCTCGCTCATCTGATCAATTTTGGCAATCGCTGCCGTTTCTGCGGCACGTTTTTCCTCCTGCTGCCGCTCCCATTCCTCTTTCCGTTTAGCTTCTGCTTCCTCGTGCCGACGGCGCCTTTCTGTTTCTGCTGCCACAGGATCTTCCTGCTCCGCTTCCGTTTTAGCAACCGGCTCCGCCGCAGGCTCCTTGCTCGGCACTTCCGAAGCGGCGGCAGCTTTTTTCTGCTCGTGCTGCTGGATCAGCTTTGCCTGCAAGGTCTGCATTTCTGCCGTTTTGGAATCGTGTCCGTCCAATTCTGTCTGCTGGTTTTCCAGATCAAGCTCTGAAAATACGCCCATGATAAAGCTCCTTTCTGATAGAAAATGGGCGCAGCGATTCTGCTGCGCCCATTCATGTGTTATACCCGATAGATCAGTGTGCTAAATGCGTCGAAGCAGTAGCACACGAATCCCGGATATTCTGCGGTCTTTCGTTTGATTTTCCTCTGGATCTCAGCGGCAGCATTTTCGCTCATGCTGTCTGCATCCTCCCAGAGCATTGCCGTAAAGCTGGCCCCGTCCTGTACTTCGCGAACGTGCGCACCAAGATCCTGGCAGAATGTGCGAAGCTGCACAATCTCATCTCGCTCGTCCATATCTCTCTGGTCGCGGTCATTATGTCGTGACTGCTTTCAGCTTGACCTGGATCGTGATCTCGTCGGAGCGCAGAATGACATGGTCGATTTTTGCTTCAAGAACCCCCGGCATGGCCGTTTCCGGTATCTCATATAAGCAGCGGAAGCGGCCGATGACCTTCCTGTCCGTCTTCACGACTACGGGAACCTCGTCGCTGAGAACGCCGATCTGATTTGCGAAATCCAGAACCGTAATTTTTCTCATAAGCTGTTTCCTTTCATTTTTGTATTGGCCGCGCCAGCAGCGGAGAAAACGCCACTGGCACGAACTGCTTCATATCCCGATAGTAATACCGCCGCTTTTCCGCATCGTACAGCTCCAGCACATCAGACGGCGCAATGCAGCGCCCCAGATAGTCTGCTGGCAGCTTGCCGTTATAGTGGTCAAATACACGCTCCAGCACAGCAAGATCCGGTTCGTCTTTTGGACAATAGAGCGTTTCATCATGCACCAGCCGGTACTCGCTTGCGGGTGGCTGCTGAAAGCCTGCCTTGTGAAGCGCGTCAATTCCGGAAAATGCAAACGGCTTTGTCTTCTCCGTATTCGTAAATTCCAGCTGATAGATGCGGCAGCCGAGCTGCTTACGCTGTGCGTTCAAAAGCTCTGCCAACCGTGCGTTGCCGCCGGGCTGCAAAAAAGCGTGATATTCTTCGTCCAGCAAGCCAAGGTATGCCTGTAAGGGCACACCATCCGGCTGTGCCTTGTGCCATCGTTCCACGCAAGCGTCTATCTCGGAAACCTCGCACACACCATGCAGATACCGCTCCCGGAACGTCATTGTTTTTGGCCCCTTCGCAGCATTTTTTCGGAGCGCAAGCTGCCAGTCGTCAAGTCCTTTATAATTAGGGTTCCATGTCAGCCGGCGGCATTGCAGCTCATGCTTCCGCGCCATCAGATAGATCTTGGAGGCACCTTTCTCAACGTGAACATTCCGATACTTGTCCATGTCCTGCGCTTCGATGATCTCCTCCGTGCCGTTCTTTTTGAGGAACGCAAACAGTTCGTCCAGCTTGGACACGTTGTTCGCTCCGGCGGTCGCCGCAAAGGTGCGGTTCATCAAGGCATGGCAAATGTCAGCCTTGAGTAACCCCTCCGTCACATAGACTACTCTGGAACACGGATCGCCAACAAAGTGGATGGGGCTTTCCGAGGATGTCCCCATCGGTTTGCTGCTCGACGACAGCCAGAGGTACTTCGTGCCCTCCTTATCGGCGGGCGCGTTTTCCTCCCGGATGGGGATATCCAGCCGGATCTGCGCACCGCAGACAAGTCCGTCTGCGCTTCTGGCCGGGATCAAGATTCCGGCCGTGCGCGTTCCGAAGCGAACCGTCCATCTGCCGTCCTCCGCCAGATAAAATCCGGGGACGCCCTGCAGGGTACACCCCTGCTTCAAAAGCCGCGCCGTCAGGCTCTTGCAGAGATAGGGCGGCGGGGTGCTTTTGAAGCCGAACCGTTCGATCTGGTCGTCCGTCAGTCCACGCACCTCACGCAGATGCGCACGGTGCTTCGGCGTCAGCGACAGCATGGAAAACAGCATCGAAAGCGTCTGATGGATTGCCTGTCTGGGTGCTCTGACAGATTGCGCGATTTCCTGCGGCTGCCGGTTCTGGTAGCTCTGGTACTCTGGCGCGTAATCTCCGGTCTGAAGCGCTTCGCAGATCTCCCGGTAGGCGTCCGCGTTGCTGATCCCGTAGACCTTTGCATAGAGCGCCAGCATCCCACCGGACTCCTGACAGTAATTACAGTGCCATACGTCCCGTGACGTTTTCAGATAGAGCTTGCCGCGATGATCGCCGCAAAGCGGGCAGTCCACATACAGAAAGTCCGGGCCGCGCCTGCGGATATTGAGCCGCAGCAGCGCCGCAATGTCTGTAATGTGGAACGGAAACTGCGAAGAACCGGCTTTGATAACGGCCACACCCTTTCATCCAAACTTGACGCTTCATCCGGCTTTCTGCTGCAGATTGTCCAGCAGAACAGACGCTGCGGCTTTGAGAATATTGTCCGCCTGATCGCAGCCATAGAGATACCATTTCAGGCTTGCCGGGCGGCGCTGCGCGACCTGTTCGAGCGTCCAGCCGCGGCAGGTGCCAATCTGCACCACAACGGTCTTCGCCTCGTCCACCGTCATACGCTGCACGATCTCGCCGATATCCATATCTGCCGTATAGGACGCGGTCTGCGGCTGTTCTGCAACTTCTTCCGCGGCTTCTTCCTGCTGAGGTGGCAAAACATGAAGATCAAGTACTTCTTCCTGTGCTGCACTGACCGACTGCTCCTGCCGCACATCTACCGCAACGGACGTAAAGCCGTCCGTAACGTTCTGCACATCAGACGCAGTTGTTTCCGCAACGTGCTGTTCAGTGGGCGCAGAATCCATATCCATCGTCGGCGCTGTTTCTGCGGCAGTTTCCTCCGTAATGAGCGCTTTGGTTTCCTCGACAGCTGCTTCTTCGACTTCTGTCTGGATCGGCACTTCTGACCCAAACAGCTCGCCGCCGTAGTCGCGGCTCACGTCGCAGAACTGGATGCCGAAACCGGCGTTTTCCAGCGCCATGTTGAGCGCATCCTCCTGCGCGGCACGGAGAAATTCCCCACCGGGGATATTCTCCCTGCGCTGTTCGGAGGTAAAGCTGGCGGCCGGAACCGGATCGTCCTTGCTGAAATAAACCTGCGCTTCGATAATTGCCAGCTGGTCGCTGATGCGCAGCGGCTTCAGAAGCATCTTTCCGTTCGGGCAGGCCAGACGGAACCAGAGCCGCTTATAGCGGAGATCCAGCTTCCAGACCGGGTGTCCGGTTTTGACGGAGATCGTTTTGCGCAGGAGCTTCATCGGGTCAAAGCCCGGCACCTTGCGCAGCTGCTGCACGGCGGCGTTGTTCATCACGGTGGATTTGTTGTCATTCATTTCTTAGAACTCCTTCCATAAATAAAATAAGAGATGACTGCGCAAATTCTGCACATCCATCTCAACTTAACCGGCTTTTTTCAATTTCTGCTCTGTCGCGCCCTGCGGCAGAGCCTTTTGTCTGAATACCTGATTGTACTTTAAGATCCGTTCGGCAAGGCAGGTGTTCCGTTTGACCTTTCTGCCGGAGTGGATCGCCAGAAACAGCGCACGCTTTTGACCGACCAGAATGACACGTTTTTTTGCGCGTGTCACGGCGGTGTAGATCAGGTTCTTCGTCAGCAAAATGCGGTGTGCCATCAAAATGGGAATGATGACCGTTTCGTACTCCGAACCCATGGATTTGTGAATCGTAATGGCATACGCCAGTTCCAGATCGCCGAGCTGCGTTTTGGAATACTCCACGATACGCCCATCAAAATCCACGCACAGCTTATCGGGTAGGATCTTGCAAATGCTCCCGATGTCGCCGTTGAACACGCCCTTGAATTTTTGCCCGCACGCGGAATCATAACCTTCCAGATTGTAATTATTCTTGGTCTGCATCACACGGTCATGCAAGCGAAATACGCGCTCTCCGAACAGAAATTCTTTGCTGCTGTCCGTATGCGGATTGACCGTCTCCCGGATCAGCGCGTTCAGTCCGTTGGAGGACGCTTCTCCGTCCGTCCGATAGGGCGAAATGATCTGAAGCTGTCCAATGGACGTATCCTGCAATTCCCGCAGATAGAGCGTCTGGATCTGCGCTGCGGCTTCTTCCTGGTTCTCTGCCTTGATGAACTGAAAATCCGGGCCATAGAACAGGCTGCTGTTTTCCTCGTTGATGAATTTGGCATTATAGGCGATCAGGCTGTCCTTGGATTGCCGGAAGATCTCATCGAGAACCGTCACCGGCACGATGCCGCTTCCAATCAGCTCCGCGAACACATTGCCCGCACCGACGCTCTCCAGCTGATCGACGTCGCCCAACAGCAGGAGTTTCGTGTCCTTCTGTAAGCGCGTAAACAGCTGATGCGCCAGCCACATATCCACCATGGACGCCTCATCCACGATCAGAAAATCAACTTGCAGCGGCTTATCCTGCTTGTCCTTGCTGCAAAAATCGCCCTGCAAGCCAAGCAGGCTGTGCAGCGTCAGCGCCTCCAGCATACCGGTACTCTGTGCCATGCGTCGGCTGGCCTTGCCGGTCGGTGCGGCGAGGACGATGCGGTTTTTGGGGTGCAAAATCCGGTAGACCTCGATGATAGCTTTCAGAACTGTCGTCTTGCCAGTGCCGGGGCCGCCGGTGATAATGGAGAGATTCCGCTCCATCGCCACCTCAACGCCGCGGCTCTGCCGCTTTGTTAAGTGCAAGCCGAGCTTTTGCTTGACCTGCTCCAGTGGAAGCGTCACATCAATTTTTGCCGTGTGTTCCATGAGCATGGCTGCCGCCTTTGCCGCAGTCTCCACCTCCTGCATGAAAATATGCGGAAGGTAGAGATGTCCGCTGTCGGAGACGATCTCATTGTCTTCTGCCATCTGCTGCAATTTCTGTTCTACCTCCGCGCGCCTGACCTGCATTTGTGGCAGCGGGATCGCTTCGTTGAGGAATTGCAGGGATTCTGTGAGCAAGGCATTGACCTCCAGATACAGATGTCCATGCTGCCGTGCGTTTTCCAGTGCGCAGATCATCGCGCCGTGGATACGAACCGGGTCGTGCGGATCGCCGCCAGACTTCCGGATGATCGTATCGACGCGCTTGAATCCAAACCCGGATATTTCACAGAGCCGGAACGGGCTCTGCCGCAGAATATCCGTACAGGCGGGGCCGAAGTGCTGATAGATCTTCATTGCCGTTACCGGCGTGACCTGAAACGGCGTCAGCAGCTCCATAATATCCCGCATGGCACGGCTTTCCGCGTAGCACGTCTTGATCTCCTCCAGCTTCTGCTCCGTGATGCCGCGGATCTCCAGCAGCTTTTCCGGATGGTATTCCAGCACATCAAGCGTATCTGTACCGAACCGCTGGACAATGCTTCTGGCCGTGCTTTCCCCGATGCCTTTGAGAAGGCCCGACGAAAGATAGCTCAGAAGTCCTTCTGTTGTCGGCGGCACAAGCTCGTGCCAGTGCTCTACATGGAGCTGCAGGCCGTATTTGCCCTCTTTCCAGTCGCCCTCGATCTCCAGCTTGACGGAATCCGTCTGCGGCAGTCCATAGCCGACAGCGGTGAACCGAAGCATCCGGTCACGGAACGTATATTGGGAACGGGCTTCTTCCGGAACAGACGGATCATCCGTGCGCATCCGAAGAATGGTGTATTTGCTGGCTTCATTGAAGTAGATGAGCTTGTCATAGACTGCAATCATTCGTTTTTCACCTCACTATGCGGCGGGCTGCGCCGCGATTTTGATGCTGAACCGTCTGGACTCCGACGTTTCCACAAACTGTGCGTAAATCTCCGGGTAAACCTCCCGCAAGCGAACCAGATTATCCTTGGAGATGCCCTGCCTGCGAATGGGATTGTAGGAGATAACATAGTTTTGTTCACCGTCCGCACAAGTTGCGCAGTCTTTGCCACCCAGTTCGCTGACAAGCAATCCTTTGAGCTGCTGCATCTGGGCATCCAGCTGTGTGACCTGTTTTGCAAGCACGCCTTTCTGCTCCTGAAGCTGCAAATACTGATGAATCTGCGGTAGCTGCGGCGCGCCGAACGCTGCCGGCGGCAAATCTCTCCGGTCAATGCCTTTCCATCTCTGCAAACTCTGCAAGATAAGGTCTCCGCTTTCCGTATAGTCCGGTGGCTGGTGCTTCTGCACATGGTCGTTCCAAAACGCATCCTCCAGCGCGATCAGCTCCGACTCATAGGCATAGTCCCGGTCCAAATGCCGGATGATGACCTCGTCTTCGTTGTTTCCATACAGGCAGCAGAAGTAGACTCTGTCCAGATTCATGACCGACATATAATGCCGACCCTGAGATTCGTAGTACACCGGGACGATCTCCTCACCATTGTACCACCAGTTTTCTTTGGCATTATAATTTGTCGTCTTGATCTCCAGAATGGCATTGTCGCCGTCCGGAAGCTCCACAAGGTAGTCCAGATCTGCCAGCATCCACGGATACAGCGGGT